>UMFR01022226.1_pt1 | contig 10410 bp, 4 predicted proteins | sample 1965041 | NCBI WGS metagenome assembly UMFR01 (sample SAMEA4836049, study PRJEB28245) | human gut metagenome | biome: gut microbiome; material: fecal sample | place: Denmark | collected 2008
GTGGTGGATATGCCAGTTATTGCGGCAGCCGGGTTCAAAGGTTACGTTGCCAATGACAACCTGGTCGAGAGAAAGCATGTTAAGATAGCTTTGGCCTACGAAATATTTTGCATAAGCTTCGTTTTTAGCTCCGGTAGGAAATATGGTAGAAAATTTTTCTTCATTCATTGTAATCGCTCCTTAAAAAATTAGAGATGTAACCAGCAGCGCGTTTGAGGTTGTAGGTTATGTTGTTCATGGGCATTCCCAGTTCTGTATTTAGTTTATTACTTGGAGCAGGCTCTAAGTCAAGAGATTTTTTAAAATTAAAGCAGGCTGCCGGCTAATTTATCCTACCTGGAGTGTGGTCTAAGTCAAGAGGTTGGAGGAGATTTTGTGTTCGCGGGTTTTACTATACTAGCTGAATTTTGCTTTAGGGTGCGGTTACGCTTGAGCTTTAGGTAACCATGCTTGAGTTCATTCCTGATAGTATTTGGAGCACAGTTAAAATACTTTGTCAGTTGACGAAGAGAATACTGTTTAGAGCTGTCAGACAGAATTCCTTGTAATTCCCTGCGGTCTCCTAAAGAAAAGTGTTTACCTTTTTGATGATTTGTGATATCTTTGGTGTAGTCCATTGTGATTACTCCTTAGTTAGTTTTTTGTGTAGCAACTTAATCTTAACACAAAGGTATCACAATGGACTATTTTTTATTCAATTTTTCAGGTGTGCAATTTCATTATACAATGAGCCTAGTGGTTTGCACTACATTGCTGACATATTTAGCTTTACGATTGCCATAATAGGCTTTATAGTTGACATATTTAACTCTATTGTTTACATAGTACGAGAGTGATAAGATTTTTGATTATTATTCTAATAATAGTAGATTTATAGTATAATATATTTAACTTGGGTTCGGTTGAATTTCATTGTATTTTGATATGGAGGTATATATTGCATGAAACATAGATTTGTAGAATTGCAATTGCTGCTATTTTATCAATAATAAGAATCAACAATAAGAACTACAAAATAAGGAGGTATGCATATGGCTTAGCTAACACATGTGTGCATGTGGCATGGTAACTCCTGGCAAGCTATTACAGCTGAAGAGGCTGCAAAATTACATCCTGGAGGAACTGTATCTGCCTATAGTGGTCTCTTCATGTGCGAACTTTGTGGACAGTATGTAATACTTACTGATGGTGATATACGAAAACGTTATTTTAAACACAGCGCATATGAAAAAAGCAAAGATTGCCCTGAGCGTACATTTGGCGCAGGTTATTCAATTACTTATGATTCTCAGTATCACGAACTGCCGATACGTATTAAAGATATATCAACATCTTCATTTAGGTTCGAAATTGGTTTGATTAGAGCACCTATAATTTCTTTAAGCAAAGACTTCCGCATAGAAATTAAGCCAAAGGGTGTAAATGACATCAGCTATGTTTTCTCTAAGGAACGTTTGAATTACGATAGTATTACTTATCTTTCTGTTGGTGAAGTTCCATTTGAAAATTATACAATTAATTTTCGGAACGGAAGTAATAAATTACATGAATTTTGGCCTGCCGAGAATAATGGTATTGATCCTGAAGGAACATTGTTCGAGAAGGATTCTGGCAAGAAAATCTTGTACGATGCTGATATTGAGATAAAAAAAGAGTATTATCTGTTAAAGTGTGGTTCAAGAACCGTCATGGCTTGTCAAGGCATGTCGAAAAAAAAAATACTGCAAAAACAAATTGGTTGGCAAACTTGGACTCTTTATGTAGTTTCTGCTTCTGAATTTAATGAGGACACAGCTAAATTCTTTCTTGATTTTCATTGCAGACTGACAGATTATCCTATTTCATTACAGCCGGTTTGGCCGTTATATGTCGAGGGTAATTATTTAGTAAAGCATAGTCAAGACAGAATGTATATGCTTGTTACGGGTAATGTGGCAGCCTTAAAAACGTTTCCGTCTGTTTCAGTTCGGAAGTACAATTACGATAACAAAAAGGATAAAACACCTATAATATATGATGTTGATTGCTCTGACAGGCAACAGTTAATATCGGTTGGTCGTAGTAAAGCTCTCAAATACACCTACTTCTGGAAAGAAGCGTTGGATAAGGATGGTTTTGTACCGGAAATTCTTGTAACGGATCTTGATGGTATTCAAGTTGCCTCCGGAGAAATGAATTCTTTGCCTCGCAATAAAACACTTCGTGTTAAATCAGTGTTTGATGGAGAAATAGTAGTTTCAATCAATAATCGTATTATAGATAAACGGAAAATTAAAGCAGATAAAATTATTGATTTTGACGGATTGGCCTTTGGTTTATGCATAAAGGTTGTTATTGGCTTAGATGTTATTTGGCAGATTAATATAAAAAAACAAGCAGCCATCGTTGTTGATGACGAATGTGAAATTCTGCAAAAAATCAATAATGCTTTCGGTAAGACAATTAAAGCACCACATTCTTTGAAGAATATTCTTGTAGGCCTGCAGCGCTATCCGCAGGTATGTCAATGGATACGTCTTTGTATAAAAAAAGGTGTTATTAATGAGCAAGCCTATAGGAAGCTACAAGAGATTTATCTAACTATCAAAACTAAATGATTAGGAGAAGTACTATGAATAATTTTATTGATCTTCTTACCAAGGAAGAAAAAGCAATCCTATGTGGAATCATAAATGGTCAGGAATTTAATAGGAGTGATGAAAAAGAAAAGCGTGAAAAAATTTTAGATGAAAAGCAAAAGGTTATTAATAAGGTTGAAGATGAACACCAGCAGTATGAACAAAATAAAAAAACAGAGTTGGATGAGCGTCTTAAAAACTTAGAAGCAGATAAACAACAAGAGATTAAACAGCTTGAAGATAATCATAAGCAGAGCCTTAGTAAAGCAAAATCAGAATGCCAGCAAATAATTAAAAGTATTGAAGAGGAAAAAACTCATTTGGAGTCATCATTGGCAAAGTCGAAGAAGCAAATTGAAGAACTCCATAGCAATAATACTAACGTTGATTATTATGCATTAGCACAGTATGATGATACAGATGAGGAACTTCTACCAGTTATTGGTAGTGAAGAAACTACTTCTTTATGTGTCGTAAGAGAATATTCCGAGAAGCAAAAATTTCTTATTCGGTGTGCCGATTTAAGTCAAGATGGACAGTATTACATTTTTTATCAAAATGAAGCTTTACCACCGATTTTTTCCAATAGACTGAAGATTTTCTATAACTATGGTCGCTTAAATGATGGTGATTATGGTGTTTGGAATTGGGTAGCAGAACCACATAATAAGGATTCTTCACGAGATTTTACAAGATATAAAGAGAATAATGCTCTCGCTCCTATTGAGATTATTAAAATTTCAGAGGTCTCTAACCTTGAAGAACTAATTGATATCTTGAAAAAAGGTGTAGAGTATCAAAAGCATACTCGTAGAGTCATATTTGCTTTTTATGCATTAAAAGGACAGTATGTAGGAATTTTATGTAAAACTAAAGAACTCAACTTATTAAATGGAATAGCTGCTTTGCCTGAAGATTGTTTTGAAGTACCGGTATATGAATTCAACAGTGATGATATTATGCGCTTGGATAATGGAATTTGCTTTTATAAAAAAGCATTTGCTGGTGTTCCAAGTAAGCTTTACCGATTGAAAAGTCAACTTGAGATTGCTAAGAGTATCGTTTTGAATTCAATTTCTTGGAATACATATAAAAGTAAAGGACTAATAAAAAATGACTATAAGGTGTTCAAGGATTTTATCGCTGAAATACCTGTTGCTGATATAATTTGTAAGATTGAGACTGCCTGTCGTTGTTCTAAGTCCGAGGCTAAAGAGCTGTTAAATAATTTGCTGAAAGTTATATGGCAGTATATTGATAACGAGTGTCTGGAGGATAAAATTCTTCGCTCTGCTATTTACGCAAGTACTGAACTTCAGGAAAAAACCAAGGAACTTCTTCGAACAGATTGGGAAACTGAAAATAAAAAACTACTGGCTGAAGGACAGAAGGAACTTGCGTTGCTTCAAAAAAAGATAGAATCTACAGCTAGTGATTTATCCGAGGCAAAAGAGTCTTATCGTAAAATTAAATTTAAGAAAGAGCAGTTAGACAGCATTATTTCAGAAAAGAAAAAATTAGCTGAGGATGTTGAAGCAGCCGTTGCTGAAAGAATTGAAAAAGCGCGTCAAAATGCGGCAGATTTTATCGCTAATATGGCATTTGTCAGTGGACCGGCTATAAATGTTGCAGCTTCAGAAACTGTTACTACAGATGCAACTTTGGCATCTCAAAGCATAAGTACTTACCAAATTTCTTCGTTTTTGGAGAACCTGGTTTCTCCAGAATTACATCACTCCTGGTCGGACGTAATTAATACTGCTATATTTGAATTAGGCGAGGCTGGTGTAGCAGAAAAGCATAGAAGTGGTTTAGCTGCTTTTCTTTGTGCTGCATATATTGAAAAACAGCCAATTATGCTTGTCGGCCCCAATGCAATTGATATTGCGAAAGTGTTTGGTGCAGTTGTTGCAGGTAATAAGTATGGAACGCTATGCTGCGCTGGAAGCTATAGTGGTAATATAATAAAAGAAATAGGTACTGATGGTGAGAATATTGTTATCATCAACAATTTATTCACAAGTGAATGGATGAACAGAATCCCTGAAATCTTTTCTCAAAAAGATATTTTCTATATTGCTACTCACCCGTATCCGGAAGATATTCAAGTAGAACCCAAGAGCCTGTATGGATTTATGTTACCGTTGTTCACTGAATTCTTTGTAGATGAAAAAGCTACTGGTGAATATGATGGAGGATATTTTGCTGAGGACTTTGAGGCATATACTCCGTCAAAAGTTATACGTAAAGAACTGAAGGCTCTTTCAAATTTGAAGTTGAGCAATTTAATTAAAAATAGAATTAACTGTATTATAGCAACGATGCATGACATTTATCCTGAATTGACTGAAGATGAAGAGTTCTTGTTTGGAGTATTGCCAATTGCTTATGCATCCTTGGCAATTAACGAACTCAAAGAGGTTCTTGCTGATTCGCATAAAGGTATAACGATTTCTTCATCTCTTAAACGTGATTTGCAATATGTTCTTGGAGAATTCTAATGAATAAGTACAATAAACTGCTTTTAAAGGTAGCAAGTAGGTATAATATAAGAAAAGGAACAGAGGAATCTGAGGATGATTGGAAAGCCCGGTTAGTTTATAGTATATGTGGAATGATGGCCTATGCTTCGCTTTGGGACGAATCTGACGAAGAAACTGTTTCGATTGTGCACCTGAAAAGTAAGGTGCGTAGTATACTTGATAGTTATAAATCAATGTATCCAGAGCTCTTGACATATTTACCATATATTACTGAAGAGCTGGAGGAAGAAATTGTAGGACTCTTTTTAAAAACAGGTGTTGTTTATCAACGTCCTTATCAAATAGCTTTAGCCATGAAGCATGAGGAAGCATTCGGTAACATCTTATTCCGAAGAGGTATTGCTTTAGATGCTATTTCCTGTGTGTCTGGTATTGGCTTTTATGCAAAACAGAGAGAAGAGATAATTTCATACGGGGTAAAATCAATGTTTGGTCTAGAGCAAGAAAAGCTACTTGATTTATGGAGTTCGACAGTAGCAGCTGCGTCTTGGAAAACAGATTTGTCGTTAGAACATAATATTAAGTATCTTCGTTTAAAGCCACCATTTACTCGAGGGTATTGGGTAGATAAACCGGATAGAAATGGTACGATTTCTATTTTGCGAGTAGAAGGGACAGGCTCGCAGCTATACTATCTTTACCGCTATACAAGTACTAAACTGGAAGTCAGTCCTCTTCCGCAATGGCAGGTAGAAGAATATAATTATAGAACGCTTGCATCTGCTTGTCTTTTAACATATGGAACTTTACCGCCAATAGAATATGAAGAGGATGGAGCATTAGTTTATTTAAGTATGAATTATTTGCTTCCGCCACGAGAACTGAACTTTTTAAAATTATATAGTTGGCCTAAAACATGTACAAAAATTCCGAGTGATTTTAAAAGAAAGATTTCGAAAGAAGTTTTTATTGCAATTAAAAGTCTTCTAACGGATGCTGGATATGAATTTAAGGAGGTAAAAACTGATGCCCCATGGAGCTAATTATGTTCACAAGCAACTGCGAGTAGAATTAGAGAACTATATTAAATCACAGTATTTTGGAAAATCTCCTGTTCTGCTCTCTGCTTTAAGCAAGCATATTGATGATGAAGGGCTTCTTTACCAAAAGCCTTTTATTGAGTCATCACCAGCTTATGTAACTGTACCCAATGGTCTTGCAGCCGCATCCTTAGAACCATGGATGAAAGAATATTTCTTACAGTTGGCTGAAGCCGGGATTGGTGTTTTTTCATCGCCATTTGCCCACCAAATATCTGCACTTGAAGCAGCAATGCAAGGTAAGGATTTATTTGTATCAACCGGTACAGGTTCCGGTAAAACAGAATGCTTTATGTGGCCGCTTCTTGCTAAAATGGCGAATGAAGCGAGAATATCGAAAAAATCATGGTCAAAACGAGGTGTTCGTACAATAGTTATGTATCCTATGAATGCCTTAGTTTCAGATCAGGTTAGTCGTCTTAGAAAAATGCTTGGAGATCCTGATAATAGGTTTGTTAAAATATTCAGAAACACCTGTGGTAAGGATGTCAGACGTCCGCAGTTTGGTATGTATACAGGCAGAACTCCGTATCCGGGAGAATGTCCCTCTAAAGAGCAGGACAGAAGACTGGAAAAAACATTGGCAAGAATGTCTTTTCCTCAAAGTGATTCTGAAAAAGAGTTTTTCAATTATTTGCTTAAGGATGGAAAAATTCCTGCAAAGGCTGATATGAATCAGTTTCTACAAGGGCTTCATGAAAGCAGGCATATTCCAAATCCTGAAGATGCAGAGTTGATAACACGATTTGAAATGCAGCAATTTTGTCCGGATATTCTTATCACAAACTATTCTATGCTGGAATATATGATGTTACGTCCCAGGGAGCGAAAAATCTGGGATGATACTAGAGAGTGGCTTGCTTCAAATGAAGATAATAAGTTACTGTTTATTATTGATGAAGCACATATGTATCGAGGTTCCAGCGGAGGCGAAGTTGCGTTATTGATTCGTAGGCTTTTCCATAAATTGGGGATTAGCCGTGACCGCGTACAATTTATACTTACAACTGCAAGTATGCCTAATAAGAATCAGCAAGATGTTGACTCAGTGATGAAATTTGCGAATACTCTTACCGCTTCTGACACCACAACTCAGTTCTGTTATCTTACTGGTGAAAGGGAAGTCATTGATGGTAAGTTGAAATATGAAATTCCATCTGCAGTTCTTTTAACATCGGATCCTGCTCAGTTTGAGGATAAGGATGATTTAAAGCTTTCTGCTTTATTAAAGTTTTGGAGTCAAGTAGAAGGCTTTGACCATAGTATTAAATCATTGGAAGAAATCTATAATTGGATGTACGATAATCTTATCTATTATCGCCCGTTTCACGAACTAATCAAGTACTGTCGTGGAAATGCAGTATCTTTAGGAGAATTAGCTTCTAGTATTTTTCCTGATTTAAGTCAAAGTGATTCGTTAAAAGCCGTGAGTATTCTTTTGGCAATTGCTCCTCTTGCAAAAAATGTGAATGGCTCTGTTTTTTTCCCTGCGCGCATGCATATGCTTTTTAAGGGGATTACAGGTGTTTATGCTTGCGCAAATGCGCATTGCAGTTTTTCTCATTCGGAAGGTGGACTTACATTAGGCGAGATTTTTTTGTCTGATGGTAATTTGATTTGTCCTCATTGTGGCAGTGTTGTATATGAGCTTTACAATGACAGACGTTGTGGTGCATTGTTTTTCAAGGGTTATATTCTTGAAGATGACTCGGAGCTTCATGGAAATGTATATCTGTGGCGTTATCCTGGTCAATTAATGGATCGCAGAATGAAGGAAGTACATCTATTTATTCCGGATGAAGATTTTGAGTTGCCGAATAAACAAGGTAAAAACGCTATTAAACCATGTTATCTTGATGTTAAGAGCGGCTTTGTTAATTTTAAGGATGATTCCTCTGCCGGTAAGGAATGGGTTAGAAAGCTGTATTATTGTAATTACTCTGCAAAAGGAAGACCGCAGCTAATTACATTTCCGACATGCCCTCATTGCAGGCATCAGCTTTCTTCATCGCAGATTACATCGTTCAGTACTCGTGGCAATCAATCTTTTTTCAATTTAATAAAGTCACAGTTTGAATTGCAACCTGCAGTATCAGGCAAGGAAGGAGATCCTAAGCGCTTTCCTAACGAAGGGCGTAAGGTATTGCTTTTTTCTGATAGTCGTCAGCGTGCTGCAAAGCTGGCTAGAGATATGTCGAATACTTCGGATATCTCTGCAGCAAGGCAGTTATTTGCAATAGCAATCAAAACTATGGAAGAACAAACTGTGGAACAATCTATGAGTTCGCTGTACGATTATTTCTGCCTTGCGGCCGGACAGCGCAATGTGCAGATGTTTCATGCCGATGAGCGAACACAATTTGCTGGTCATTGTAATAATGCTCTAAATAACTATAATAGATCTATAAAACGTGGAAGAGAATACAATCCACGATTTACTATTGATAACGCACCTTTACAGATGCAGGAATATCTTCTTCGTCTGTTTGCTGGAGGTTATAATACCTTATACGATTCAGCCACGAGTTGGCTTGAACCTACGGATCAAGCAATGTTTGATGCTGTAGATACTCTTTGTGATAATAATGTAGAGGTTACAGATGAAGAGTTTATCGAATTATTCAATGCGTGGATTCTTTCAGTTTGTGATACATCTGCTGCTTTGGGTCATACCATCAATGATACCATTCGATTAAAGGTTAGACCTAATTACGGTGGTTATGGACTTGATAAGGATTGGGGATTTTCTAAAGTTATCCGAGAAATAATGGGATGGTGTGATGGCAACGAAGTAGAGTTGCTTTGGAAGCGAGTTTTAAAAGAAAACTTTCTTGACTCAGCACAGTTTAACAATAGCAAACTATACATTGATCTTTCAAGAGTGAAAGCACGCTTTAACAATAAACATACATGGTATAAATGCGAGCAATGCTCTGAAATTACACCATTTGTTTTAAAAGAAAGGTGCCCAATCTGTGGGGCTTCTCATATTCATAAAATGGAAGCTGACGAATATGAGGCACTTAGTTTTTGGCGAAAGCCTGTTGAAGATGCGTTGCAAGGTTCTCCTATACATGTTATTGATACAGAAGAACATACTGCTCAGATTTCACATAAAGACCAACGTGATGACCTTTGGAGCAAGACCGAACAATATGAGCTGCGTTTCCAAGATTTAGTTCAAGATGGTGAAACGCCGGTCGATATTCTTAGCAGTACAACAACCATGGAAGTCGGTATTGATATAGGTTCATTAATTGCAGTTGGTTTACGAAACATTCCTCCCATGCGTGAAAACTATCAACAGAGAGCTGGCCGTGCAGGCAGGCGAGGAACTAGCCTGTCTACTATAGTTACATTCTGTGAGGACGGACCCCATGATACGTTATATTTTAACAATCCTATTCCTATGTTTCGTGGTGATCCCCGTAAACCGTGGATTGATGTGCAAAGCGAGAAGCTTATACAGCGTCATGTGGCTATGGTTCTTATGCAGGAATATTTGACTGAAAACTGTATGAGTCTCGATATGATTTCAGCAGCTGTTTTTTTTGAAAGCTATCTTGATGAATTTAAAAATTATCTAGATTCCTATAATATTTATCAGGACAGGAGCCTTTTACCTATAGGGGCGACTTTTGATTATTCAGAGTTTGTTAAGGAATTAAAAGATATTTTTGAAGAGCTTAAAGAAAAATGTCACGTTCATCCAGAGCTTTTTGGCATAGTAGATGAAAACTCTAGTGAAGGCGGTGCTAAGGTTTTGCTGGATGCCTTATATGAAGAAGGTATTATTCCAACATATTCGTTCCCTAAGAATGTTGTGAGTACGTACATACAAGATACTTACGGAAAAATTCTTTATGATGTTGATCGTGGTCTTGATGTAGCTATTGGTGAATATGCTCCTGGTAGAGCTATTGTTGTTGACAAACAAACTTATCAGATTGGCGGTTTCTACTATCCGGGAAGCGAACGCGTTCGAGGCAATTTCTCTACACCGGCGCGTGCTTATACAGAAGACCCCAATTATGTGAAGCAGATTATATCTTGTCCTGAATGTGGTTGGTTTGGCTTAAGGGAAGAAAATACTGAGAGTTGCCCGTTCTGTGGAAATAGCAATCTCAAACCAGTCCGTGAAATGATGCGTCCTTGGGGATTTGCTCCAAGAAATGCTGAATCGATTCCTGATGCTCAGTTATCGGAAGA
>UMFR01073189.1_pt1 | contig 10406 bp, 9 predicted proteins | sample 1965041 | NCBI WGS metagenome assembly UMFR01 (sample SAMEA4836049, study PRJEB28245) | human gut metagenome | biome: gut microbiome; material: fecal sample | place: Denmark | collected 2008
TAAGGGCAGAATTAAGGTCGTATTTATGGAGGATTATAACGTTTCTCTTGCAGAGATGCTTATGCCTGCCGCTGATATTTCAGAGCAGATTTCTCTTGCGGGTACAGAAGCTTCCGGTACGGGTAATATGAAGCTTATGTTAAACGGTGCAATCACTCTCGGTACTCTTGACGGCGCAAACGTTGAAATTCATGACGCAGTCGGCGATGATAATATTTTCATCTTTGGCTTGAAAACTCCTGAGGTTATGGAACTTCAAAAGAAGGGCTATAATCCTATGGAATATATGTATAATAACGAAACGCTCAAGTCTGCAGTTGAGTTTATTCAAGCAGGTGTAAACGGCAAGAGTTTCGGTGAAATTTCTTCATCGCTTATGAATGTTGACCAATATATGGCACTTGCAGACTTTGCCGATTATCAAAAAGCTCAAAAGCTTTCGGCCCAGGCTTATCAGGATAAGGAAAGATTTGCAAAAATGTCACTTATGAACATAAGCGGCGCAGGTATTTTCAGCGCTGACCGTTCAATAATGGATTATGCAAATAATATTTGGCATACTCAGCCTGTTAAGTTTAAGGAAGAAGCGCCAAAGACTTCTAAAAAGAGTGCTCCTATGACTAAAGAGGAGAAAAAACCTGCCAAAAAGAGCACCGCAAAAAAAACTGAAAAGAAAGCAGAGCCTAAAAAGGAAGTAAAAAAAGAAACTTCTAAAAAGGCAGAGCCGAAAAAATCAGCTAAAAAGACAACAAAAAAGTCTAAATAATAAGCTTTAAGGCGACCGATGGTCGCCCACCCACGATACGTCGAAAGAAATTCCGTGTTTGAATGAATTTCTTTGAAATTCATAATAAACACTTCGTTTCTTTCTCCTTTTCCCCACCAAATTTTCAATTTGTCGGGGACCCCGAATGGAATTTCGTTTTATAGCACGGAGCAGTTTAGCCACTTTATCGACAGTCTGAAAAGAGGCGAACATTGTTCGCCTCTTGATTTTTGTAAAGGAAAAGAAATCAGTGCAGATATATAATTCACGAGACAAGTCATACAAGTCAATAGTTTCGGCGATTGCGACTAATGAAAAGTGCAAATTCCGCATTATTGTGCCGAGAAATATGAAATGCTGCGCAGCCCAACTTGCAATTACAAAGGACGGCGAGGACACTGCATTTTACAATATGTTTTGGGCAGGAATGTGCGGCGACAGCTTTGAATATTGGGAACTCCATTTTTATGCCACAACGCCCGGTCTTTATTTTTATCATTTTGTGCTTGATACTCCTTGGGGCAAAAGCTATGTTAAAAACGCAGGTGACGGCAGGGGCGAACTCAATGCTTCTTTGCCTGATTTTCAACAGACTGTTTATGACGAAAATTTTGCAACTCCGAACTTTTTGAAGGGCGGAATAATGTATCAAATATTTCCTGACAGGTTTTTTAATTCCAAAACTCCTAAGAAAAATGTTCCTAAAAGCCGTGTGATGCGAGATTGGGGCGATACTCCTTTTTGGAAAGAGGAGCAGATGAACGGCATTTGGAACAACGATTATTTTGGCGGCGACCTTAAGGGAATTGAAAAAAAGCTTTCGTATATTGCTGATTTGGGCGTTACTTGTATTTATCTTAATCCTATTTTTGAATCCCATTCAAACCACAGATATGATACTGCCGATTATGAAAAAATCGACAGCCTGTTGGGTGATGAAAATGATTTAAAAAATCTCTGCAAGGTTGCTAAGGAAAAGTATGGCATCAGCATAATTCTTGACGGAGTTTTCAGCCATACAGGCTGCGACAGCAGATATTTTAATATGTATAGTCATTATGACGATATCGGCGCATATAACAGCAAGGAAAGTCCTTATTTTTCTTGGTATAAATTTATCAATTGGCCCGATGAATACCATTCTTGGTGGGGTATTAAGCTTTTGCCGGAGGTTATTGAAGAGGACGAGGGATATAGGAATTATATTTGCGGCGAAAACGGAATTTTGAAAAAATGGCTTCGTTGCGGCATAGCAGGCTACAGGCTTGACGTTGCGGATGAACTTCCCGACATTTTTCTTGACGATTTGAGAAAAAGTGTTAAAAGTGAAAATGAGAACGCTATAATTATAGGCGAGGTTTGGGAGGACGCTACCAACAAATTTGCATACGGGCAAAGAAGAAAGTATTTGCTTGGCGAAGAACTTGACAGTGTGATGAATTATCCTTTTGCCGATGCAATTCTCAATTTTGTCCGCTACGCAAACGGCAACGCTTTTTTCAACGCTGTTCTTTCTATTATTGAAAATTATCCGCCGCAGGTTTTAAATGTTTTGATGAATCATATCGGAACTCACGACACCGAACGTGCAATAACCCGTCTTGCAGGTGAAAATCCCGATGGGCATGACCGTGCTTGGCAGTTTGAACATAATACTTTATCTGAATTTGATTATTTAAAGGGCATTTCTATGATGAAAATTGCTTCCCTTATTCAGTTTACTTTGCCGGGTGTGCCGTCAATTTATTACGGCGATGAGATTGGTATGCAGGGTATGAAGGACCCATTTAACCGTGCCTGTATGCCGTGGGATAAGCCAAATGAGGAACTTTTGAAATGGTATAAGCGCCTCGGTCAAATCAGGCATAGCTCTAAGGCATTTATTGACGGCGATTTTGAAAAGCTGTATTGCGACGGCGGTGTAATCGCTTATTCCCGTAGCAGTGAAGGCGACAACATTTTGGTTGCAATTAATAATTCAAATGAGCAAAAGCGTATATTTGTCGGAACACAGTGGGATAATTCTTATTCGCTTTTTGACGAAAAAAGCGTTGACGGTTTTGTAAACTTGCCGCCTTATAGATACACTTTGCTTTCAAAAAAAGAATACTAAAACAAAAGGTCATCGGCTTTTGATAGCACGATGACCTTTTGTTTTGGATTTCAAATAGCACATTTTTAATTATATGCATCATAAATTTTTAATACATCTTTAATTATTTTTTTATCGTTATTATTGATTGTTATATCATGTATGTAATCGTCTCCTTCATACCTGACTTTTGCTGTTTTTGATTTTGCAATTGCTCTTAGCATTTCAATATCATATTCGTCTGCTTCTTCTGATATATATTCCCAGACAGAGCCTGCTTCATTGTTATGTGTGATGTTAAAATAATCAAAAGTTTTATTGTACTTTTTTCCGTCTGCTAAGATGGTGACTTGCTTAAAGAAAATCCAATCGTCACCAGTATAATTATATCTGATTTGTATTTTTACATTATCATCTTCAATATAGAAAAAAGGAATGACATAACTTCTTATGTCGATATATTCAGGCATATTTTTGTGGTAATACCAAACAACATCTTGGAATTCATCTTTTTCTTTTGAAAAATTTGAAAAATATTGCTTGGCATTTTGAATTTTTTCTTTTTTGTTTTCGGAATATAGTCTTTCAAATGTTTTTCGTGCATTTGTTAGAGTAGAGATATTTGAAACTGATTTTTTTTCATTGTCAGTCAAAGAATTATAAGCATTTTCAGCATTTTCTATTGCTTCTTCGCTATTTAATGTTACTTCTCCTATTTTGTTGATTGAATTTTCAACATCGCTAATTCGTTCTTGTTTTTTTAGTTCATTGATCTTAGCTTTTGCTTGATCAAATTTTTTCTTTTTATCAAGCTCATTTTTTTCTTCTTCGGTTAATTTGCTAATGGCTTTGTCTATTTGATCAATCTGTTCGGCGTCATTTATTTCAATTTTACCTAAGTTTGCTATCATTTTATCAACAGCAACAGCATTTTCACTTTTTTTATGACATCCATAAAAGCAAAAGATTATACATATAGCGGTAAAGATAGATATAATTTTAATTTTGTTCATTTTATTCTCCTTGTTTTTTGAATTGAAAGTAAGTTGTTTTGTTAGAACACGGGCAAAATACCAAAACGGGATAATTATATGATACCATTTTGGTATATTAAAGTCAAGGTGATTTAATGAGACTTAAAGAACTAAGAAAAGAAAAAGGGATTTCTCAGTTAAAATTAGCTATTGACTTATCGACCAATCAAAATACAATTAGCAGATATGAAACGGGAGAAAGAGAGTGTGACTATGCTACTCTAATAAAGATAGCTGACTATTTTAATGTTAGTTTAGATTATCTTTTTGAAAGAACAGACAAAAAAGAAATCAATAAATGATAAAAAATAATATAATAACCCCTCTGCTATCTTTCAATATGAAAGCTAACAGCGGGGTTATTTTGTTAATATGGCGGAAATTTATATATATTCAATATTTTCGCTTGGTTTGAACATCATTATAAAAGGAATTACAAGCAGTACGCTTGCAATAAAAATACTTTTTACATCTAAAAATTTGGTTGCGATTGCACCGGCTATTGCGCCTAATGCAAAAAACAAATTAATTCCGTAATAGGTTAAGCTTCTGAGCGTAATTTTTTTGTCTTTCTTTTTTATTCCCAAAAATAAAAGCTCAGTTCCGCTTCTTAAATTGCCCGTGCACATTGTTGTTGCAACCGTGTTGCCGTTGATAACCCTAAAGGTTTCCACCTGAAGAGAACACACAAACGATACCATTACGTTTACAAATGTGTTGCCCTTGCCGCTTGGAATAAAGCCGCACACTGCAAGAATTATTATTTCCGCCAAAACAACAATCTGCCTCCAATGCATATGACGGCTTTTTTTAAGTGTTGCTTTGATTATTTCTGACAATAAAATTCCGAGTGCAAATGCAAGAATAGGAACAACATAGTGAATCACTCTTTCAAAATCGCCTTTTGCAAGGTTTATTCCCATAAGAACAATATTACCTGTTTGCGCATTTGCAAATACTCCGCCACGGGTAATGTATGTATAAGCATCAAGAAATCCACCTGTCAGAGCCAACATTATGCCGAGTATGAAGTTTTCACTCATCTGCTTTTCTCTTATTTTTTCATTTAATTCCATAATAGAAATCCTTAAGTTAAATACATATATTAAGCGGACGAACACAATTCGCCCGCCGTGAATTTTATATAAACAACGCTATACTCTTGCTACCATTTCGCCGTATTCTTCCTTGCTTTTCTTGATGAATGCTTCCACCTGAGCGGCGCTTGGCATAGCATCAGAACAGGAGTGAGCAGAAATAAGGATTGAAGCTGAAGCAGAGCCGAATTCAAGGCATTCAATAATTTCCTTGCCTTTAAGAAGACTGTAAAGGAACGATGAGCCGTATCCGTCACCGCCGCCAAAGCCCTTGAGTTTAACAGCAGGGAACGGCTTGATTGAATAGAATTTGCCGTCGTTTGTGTAAGCAGTTGAGCCTTCCTTGCCATGCTTGATTACGCAAATTGCTGCGCCGAATGACTGCCAATATTTAGCAGATTCAGGGTCGCTTTCCTTAACGCCTACAATACCCTCAGTTAAATCAAATTCTTCTCTTGAACCCATAATGATATCTGCATTTTGAGCAACAAGGCTGTAGTAAACAGCAATTTCGTCTTTTGATTTCCAAGTGTATTCTCTGTAATCAATATCAAAAACAATGCGAACATTGTTCTTTTTGGCAAGCATCATAGCTTTAAGGCAAGCCTCTCTTGACGGAGATTGAGCCAAAGCAGTACCGCTGATAACAATTGCCTTTGCAGATGCAATGTATTTTTCGTCAATATCTTCCGGCGCCATACAAAAATCAGCCACATTGTCACGATACATAAGTATTGATGATTTTTCTTTAGAAAGAATTTCGGTAAATGTAAGTCCTATACATTCGCCGTTTTTAGCTCTTGTCACGTGGCTTGTATCAATGCCCTCTTTTTCAAAATAGTTTACAACAAAGTCACCGAATTGGTCATTGCTTACACAGCCGCAAAAGCCGACTTTACAGCCGAGCCTTGCAAGACCTACAGCAATATTGGCAGGAGAACCGCCAACATATTTGTTAAAATTTGACGACTCGCTAAGCGGCATATACATATCGGTAGGATTAAAGTCGATAGCGATTCTGCCGATTGGAATAAAATCAAGCGGCTTTGACATATCAAATTCTACGTAATTCATAAATTTTACCTCTCATATATAAAAAAATAATATTAAGCCTTATTGTCAGTGCCGAAAATTAATATGTGGCGCTTTGCGTTTTGATAAGCACCCTCAACCTCGGCAGCCTGCAAATCATAATATCCGCTTATTTTATCGTTTTTATAAGCGTCTTTAACCGTATGCTCAACGCTGTCAAACGTGGCGGTTGCAATATTTATTTTTTTAATGCCTGTATGCGAGCAACGCACAAAATCATCAGGAGTAATTCCCGTTCCGCCGTGAAGCACAAGCGGTAATTCAGTATTTTTCTCCACTTGTTCAAGAATGTCAAACCTAAGTTTTGGAGTGCTTTTGTAATTGCCGTGCGCATTTCCGATAGCAATTGCAAGTGCATCAACGCCTGTTTCGTTTTCAAACCTTACTGCGTCCTCCGGCTTGGTACAATTGATTGCGATATCTTCGCTTCCGTCCTCAGAACCGCCTACGCATCCGATTTCAGCCTCAACGTCTGCACCGTACTTTTTAGCAAGTGCAATAACTTCTTTTGTAGTTTTGATATTTTCATCAAGCGGCAAATGCGAGCCGTCAAACATAACAGACGTAAAGCCAAGTTCAAGCGCCTGAGTGATTTTTTCAATCGTTTTGCCGTGGTCAAAGTGAACTGCAACCGGAGTGTCTGCACTCTTTGCGGCGGCAACCATAAGCGGACCTATAATCTCAAGCGGACTTTGCTTTAATCTTACTTCCGCTATTTGCAAAATAACAGGCGCTTTAAGTTCTTTTGCTGCTTTGAGAACACCAAGCACCATTTCCATATTTGCAACTGAAAATGAGCCTACTGCATAGTCACCCTTTTGAGCGTCAGCCAAAAGCTTACTCATATTTACAAGCATTTTTTTACCCTCTTAAAACAAAATGAGCGAGTTGACAGTAAGCCGAGTTCTGTCATGGGCAATTATCTATCTAGTTGCAAAATTGCTTTTGCAATCGAGCCATCCTTCGAAGTTATGTGTCGAGCAAACAACCCTTCAGTCGATGTTGCAGCGAATAGGGTTTACATGGCAGGGAATGTCTCCACTCCCTCGGTGAGCTCTTACCTCGCCTTTCCACCCTTACCTATACTTGGTATAGGCGGTATATCTCTGTTGCACTTTCCCTAAGGTCACCCTCGGCGGCCGTTAGCCGTTATTCTGCTCTGCGCTGCTCGGACTTTCCTCATACCGATATCGGCACGCAATTGCCAAGTCAACTCGCTTTCTCTATTTTAAGATAATTTATTATTTATGTCAATATATTTTACAAAATGACGGTTGAAATAGTTTGAAATATGTAGTATATTCTTTAGTAGTATTGGAGGTGGTATTATGCCACGTTTTGAAAATGAAGATTTTGACCCTAAAAAGAGAAATAGGGAAGATATAGACAGAACTGTTCCAAAGGATGAAGATTATTATAATTATTCGCCTGAGGATATTGACCTTAATTTTAATTCGAAAAAAAGAGAGGATAATATTGTTGTTGATAATCAGCGCAAACCGGGAAACTACGGCGATTATCAGCAAGACAGCAGGGGAGATATAACTTTTAAAAGTGAAACAATTGATGATTTTGACAGAGGTTCGTCATCTCATCAAAGAAACACAAGAAGCACTCCTCACTTCTCAAACGGCAGCCGTTTCGGCTCATCTGACAGAAAAAATTTTAAAAAAGGCAACAGTCATAATTCGTCAAACAAGAATAAAAAGCATAAAAGCAAAAACGGAAAAAAGGCTAAATCGATTTTAGCGGTAATTTTAGTTCTTGTTATTTTACTTGTCGGCTCTGTATTTCCCGTTTTGGCAAGAGTTAATTATGATGAAAAAAAGGCGGATAAATATGTAACGGCAAGCGATTTGAAAGATGATTCATCTGTTAAAAATATTCTTCTTTTGGGTGTTGACGCAAGAAGCAATGAAAGCGCCGAACAAACAAGAAGTGATACAATGATGCTTGTCAGCGTCGATTCAAAGCACCACGCAATCAAGCTTGTCTCGTTTCTTCGTGATACTTGGGTATATATTCCGTCGCTTGAACACGAGCAAAGGCTTAATGCGGCTTGCTCCGACGGCGGTTATAAAAATGTAGTCGAAACTATTGAATATAATTTCGGTGTCAAGATTGACGGCTATGTTGTAACCGATTTTGAAATGTTTAAGGTTCTTGTTGACAGTCTCGGCGGTGTTAATGTCGACGTTACGGAAAAGGAAGCTAAAGAAGTTACAAACCATCCTAAGCGATACGGTAATGTTACGCTTGAGGCAGGTGATAATAAGCTTACGGGTGAGCAAGCCCTTGCTTATTGCAGAATAAGAAAGATTGATACCGATTTTGTAAGAACTCAAAGGCAACGTACGGTTATGAGTGCGATTCTTAAAAAAGCACTTACCAATCCTTTTAAACTTTACAAAATGGCATATAACAGCGCACCTTATATTGAAACCGATTTGTCTAAGGGCGAACTTATGGGACTTGTGTCTAAAGCAGGTACCTGCGTTGCAAATATTCATCAAACGAGCATTCCGTTTGACGGCACTTGGGATTATGCAACAATTTGGGGTAACAGCGTAATTAAGATTAACACCAAAAAAAATAAGGACAAGCTTATAGATTATATCTATAACCTGTCATCGGCAGATATTAAATCCCAAGAAAAAGAAGATAAATAAAACTAATACTAACTACAAGGACAGCAGGGGATAACCTTGCTGTCCTTGTGATTTTTTATATTAATTTTTATTACTGTTTGCCTTGGAATATCAAATCTGATTTTATTATATGAAGTTTATTTTGAATTGAAAACTTATTTGTCAAATGACGGGTTGCAAGCATAGTAATTTTTGCTGTCGAGCTTATCCGTCACGAGTCGCAAGCCCTCTCCGAAGCGTTGGTAGTGCACAATTTCACGTTCACGCAAAAACTTAATCGGCTCAATTATATCCGGGTCGTCAACAAGGCGCAAAATGTTATCGTATGTTACCCTTGCTTTTTGCTCTGCCGCAAGGTCTTCGTTTAGGTCGCCGATAGTGTCGCCCGTTACGGCTATGCTTGCCGCATTCCACGGCGCACCGCTTGCCGCTGTCGGATAAACTCCTGCCGTATGGTCAACAAAGTATGCCATAAAGTTAGGATTTTTTTCAATCTCATCCTCTGTCAAATTGCGAGTAAGTTGGTGTACCATTGTTCCTATCATTTCAAGGTGTCCCAATTCCTCAACGCCTATGTCTGTAAGCAATCCCTTGAGTTCGGGATACGGCATTGAATATCGCTGAGAAAGATAGCGAAGCGACGCACCGAGTTCCCCGTGCGGCCCACCGTATTGACTTATTATGATGGCGGCGGCTTTTGGGTCAGGGTGCTTTATATTGATAGGGTATTGCAGTTTTTTTATATAACTAAACAAAAAATCAACTCCTTAATTTACTTTTTTATTCTATGAAAAAGTTGAAATTTTGTTAATTTGATTATAAATTATTCTTCGTTTTGAAATTATCGATAACAACATAATAACGCTCATAGGCTTTTTTAACGGCATCGTCCCAGCTGATATAAATATCGCTTTGTGCCTTTTTGCCGACTTCTTTAAGAAGTGCTTTGTTATCCATAATATTATTAAGTATTGCTTTGATTGAATGGGCGCTTTCCATACATAAAAAGCCTGTTTTGCAGTCCTCAACACCCTCTGCCGCACAGCTGCCACGTACTAAAAGGCTTGGCGTTGCACACGCTGCTGCTTCTCTTACAACGAGGCCGTTTGTATCAAAGGTTGACGGGAAAAGAAGTAAATCGGAAATGCCGTAATATCCCAAAAGTTCGTTTCTGTCTAATATTTTTCCTGTCCAAATAACATTGTCGGCAATACCGCATTTGCGAATTTTTTTCTTAATTGCGTTTTCGTCTGCACCAAAGCCGAGCATAATGAGCCTGAAGTCTTTGCCTTCGTTTTTTAACATTGCACAGGCATCGAGGATAAGCTCAATGTTTTTGTACCAAATCATTCTGCCGGTATAAATAAAAAGCGGAATATTGTTTGGTATGTTGTGTTTTCTTTTAATAAGCGCAATGTCATCGTCACTTACGTTTGTTATAGGTAAATCGCAACCGTTTGGCATAACAATGTATTCGCCCTCATATCCAACCTTGCGAAGCGAGTCAACAGTGCCTTTGCTTGTCACCCAAACTTCGTCTGCGGCATTGATGTTATTAAGCAAAAATCGATATGCAAAATCCCTTGCCGCCTTTGTCGGAACACGTCTGTCAAAATCGTATTCATATTTTGTGTGATAAGTAAGCACGGTTGGGATTTTTTTCTTTTCCACAACACG
>UMFR01089197.1_pt1 | contig 10402 bp, 7 predicted proteins | sample 1965041 | NCBI WGS metagenome assembly UMFR01 (sample SAMEA4836049, study PRJEB28245) | human gut metagenome | biome: gut microbiome; material: fecal sample | place: Denmark | collected 2008
CGCGACCGCATCATGCTGCAGCGCGCGTCGTGGCCCTTCATCCTCGGTTACTGGGATGCAGTACCGTGGGGTCAGGTCGGCGAGGCCGAGAGCCACGGTTTCGAGTTGAGCGTAAGTTGGGACAAGCGCATCACAAAAGACTTGAACCTCAGCCTCCGCGGAAACTTCACTTATACGCAGAACAAGTATGTCTTCCTCGATGAGCCCGCATACGAGTCTGTATGGCAGATCAAGACCGGCAAGCCTCTGGACGGCTTCCGCACCGAAGGCTACATCGCCGACGGCCTCTTCACCTCGCAGGAGGAGATCGACAACAGCCCCGAGCAGCTGCTCGGTTCTACCGTACGTCCGGGTGACGTCAAGTACCGCGACGTGAACGGCGACGGCCTCGTCGACCAGAACGACCAGGCGGTCATATCGCCCTACGGCAACCTGCCGCGCATACAGTACGGTCTGGGATTCAACCTCCAGTGGAAGAACTGGGATCTTGGCGTCTTCTTCAACGGTTCGGCCAAGCGTACCATCATCGCAGGCAATATCCAGATCTTCGGTAACGACGACCGCAACGTGCTGCAGTACATAGCCGACGACGCATGGCGTCAGGACAACCCCGACCCGAACGCGAAGTACCCCCGTCTGGGACTGACCTCGGCCGACCAAGCCAACAACTTGGTATCCAGCACATACTGGATGCACAACGGCAATTTCATCCGCTTCAAGACCCTCGAGATCGGTTACTCGTTCAAGTTCGGCCGCGTATACATCAACGGCGACAACATCGCGGTATGGAGCCCCTTCAAGTTGTGGGACCCCGAGCTCGCATGGAACAAATACCCCCTGTCGCGCACCTTCACTCTGGGTGTACAGCTCAAGTTCTAATAACCATTTAATATAAGTATATATATGAAATTCGGATATATAAAAACCATCGCATTAGCCGCATCGGTCGCAACGCTTGCATCGTGCGACTTTCTCGATGTAGCGCCGGCAAAGCGCGCCTCACTCGAAGACGCCATGCGAGACAAGGCCAGCACTGAAGCATGGCTGAGAGGCTGCTACTCTCAGGTTGCATCCAAGCATCCTGTTAGCACAACGCGCTACGAGGCATCTACCGACGAGTTCGTCTGCCCCGACAAATGGTCGGAGTACGACCGCCAAGTCGTGGCATACTGCACCGTCAACGCATCGAACATGCCCGATTCCTATTTCCGCCACGTATACGGAGAGTTGGGTAACTTACACCTTTTCGAGCGTGAGCTCGAGCGTCAACACCCCGATTTCCTTACCGAGGATGACTACAACAAGTTTTACGCCCACATAGCATTCTTGGAGGCATACTACCACTTCAAGCTGCTCAACTGGTTCGGTCCCTGCCCCGTCATGGATCACCACTACGAGACGGACATAACACCCGACCAGTACCCGGGCCGTTCGCACTACGACTATGTGGTCGACTTCATCTGCCAGCGTCTCGACGACGCATACCCCAACCTTCAGGAAGGGTTTGCACAGGACGACACCTACGGTCTGGGCAACAAGGCCGCAGCATTGGCTCTCAAATCGCGAGTTCTGCTCTACGCAGCCTCGCCGCTGTGGAACGGCGAGTTCCCGTGGCCCAACTGGCAGAACACCAACTACGAGACTCCGGGCTACGGAAAAGAGCTCGTAAGCTACACCTTCGATCTGCAGAAGTGGTACCGCGCAAAGGAGGCTACCGAAAAGGCTATAGAGGAGGCAACCAATGCCGTAAACGGCCGCAAGCTCATGCAGATTGAGGATGCTCTGAAGATGGCACAGGATAGAAGTGTGCCCATCTATGAAGAGGATGGCGGTAACTACATCCCCGTAGATTTCGAGGGTAACACCGACGAGGAGATCGCTGCAAAGAAAAGGGAGTTCGCCGAGCGCGTGATGCTGATGCGTTACGTTGCTGCATCGGACGAGCCCATGGGTAACAAGGAGTATATCTTCACCTGCTTCGACAGCAACGAATCAGTCCGAGGCGGTAAGCCGCGTAATATTGTACAAAACAACAGTGGCGGTTGGGAAGGCGGCTGGAGCGGCGTAAGCCCCACGCTGCAGATGGTGGAGACCTTCTACACGATCAACGGCAAGCGCCCCGCAGACGACCCGAACTTTACCCCCGAGAGTCAGTGGCTCAAGTCGGCAGGCCGCGAGGGCCGTCCCGAGATCATCAACCTCAACTGCAACCGCGAGCCCCGCTTCTATGCATGGATCAGTTTCGACGGATGCGACCTCGGTCCCCTGCTCAGCGACGGCAAGCCTTTCCGCCTCAACCTGCGCGCCAGCAAGAACGAGGAGGGCAGCGGCTACAACACCTCAACGGCCCGCGACCTGAACCAGACCGGTTATCTGACCGACAAATTCTTTGCGCCTCATACTCGTTTTACTCGTGCTTCACAGCCTTGGAGCGGAACCAGCTACTCGTTCCCTGCACCGCTGATCCGTCTGACGGAGCTCTATCTGAACCTTGCGGAGTGCTGCGCCGAAATCTACATGAACACCGGCGACGAGAAAGAACTCGAGCAGGCCCTTACGAACCTCAACCTGATACGTACTCGTGCAGGTGTCCCCGAGGTTACGAAGGCTGATTGCACCGGCGACAGAACCATCCGCGACTGGGTCCGCAACGAGCGCGCAATCGAGCTCTTCATGGAGGGCCACCGCTACTACGACCTGCGCCGCTGGGTAGTATGCGACCAGTACCTCGGAGCAGGCGTCCGCACCGGTCTCGACGCATTCGTCAGCAAGCGCATAGATCCCACCATCGAGGAGTTCAATCAGGAGGTCGTAGTAGACGGCGCATACGTATGGTTGGACCGTATGTATCTGCTCCCCATCCGCAACCAAGAGCTCTACTCTAACCCGCAGATGGTTCAGGCACCCGGATATTAACAGTTAGCAAAGAAAAGAATATGAAACATATACTGATAAAAACAGGTATCGTCGCAGCCGCAATGTTCTCATTCGCTGCGTGCGACAACTCGGAGTTGGAGCTCGACAACCTGATCCCCGACGAATACAAGCGCGTGGTCAGCATCAAGGACACCCCTTCGGCTGACATGGAGCTGTTCGACGTGGGTGTGGAGATGAAATCGTCGTTCACAATCATCCGATCAGGCGGCGACCCCTCACTCGAGGCCGCAACGTCGATACGGTCTATGACAGCGGAAGAACTTGCAGTATACGGCACAAACTACGTTCTCGTGGATCCGTCATACTACACCATCCCCTCGGAAGTGGACTTCGCTCCCAACCAAGGCTATGAGGTCATAGACATAACGTTCACGCCCGAAAGCATCGTTGAACTCCGCCAGAAGATCGCCGTCCTCGCCGAAGAGAGCCCCGAAAAGGCCTACTATGTAGCCATCCAGCTCGAAAAGAAGGGCGAAACCACCGTCAACGACGAGAAATACTACATTCTCCGCCGTCTGGTGATCTCTGACGCACAGCTGCAGTTCAACATTACCGGCGACGCCACGTTCAAGGGCAACACCATGGCAATGACCGTAAGCGTACCTTTCGAGAACAACTTTGACATCGGATGGGACATCGAGTTCGAGTCGGCATCGGTCGAGGCTGACAACGGTACGTCGTCAACCGCCATCGGCAGCGCGCTCGAAGCCAAGGTGCTTCGCAAGGCCCTCCCGCTGGAGGCCATCCAGAATGCCGACGTCAGGACGCTCGAACAGGGCTCAAGCTCGTTCAGCTACAACGTGACCATGCCTGAGGGCACTCCGTACGGAACCTACTACTTCAACGTCAAGTTCGGCAACGCGACCCTCAACGGAGTTCCCATCGAATCGAACGCTGACGGGCTGGACGCAATGATACGCTTCGACTACTGGCCGGGCATAGACGTTGCAGCCACGGGCGCTTCGGCTTCGGCGTTGAACGACTATGCAACCGTTGTTCCTCAGGCCAGCATGACATTCGTTCCCGAGTCGCAGCAGAACAGCGATCCCGCCGCACAAGCCATCGACGGCAACGTAAGCAACAAGTGGGAGAACTGCTGGGGCAGCGGTTACGGACCGACCTCGCTGCCGTTCAACGCTGCACTCGACCTCGGTTCGGAGCAGACCGTAACGATGGTTGAGATCTGGCGTCGTAACGACAGCATGGTTACCGACCTTGCGAACGTAGAGTGCTATGCAGCCGAGTCTCTCGACTACAGCGACAGGGAGAACATCAAGTACACGAATCTCACCTACCTCGGCACACTCGACTTCGAGGGTTCGAGCGACCGCGTGAGGGTGTTCACCGTACCGACAATCAATACCCGCTACCTGCTGTTCTACTTCGGTGCATCGGGACGTGGCTCAGCCGTATCAATTTCGGATATGTGCGTATGGACTCCCAAGGTAGCCGAGCAGCCTGAGGAGAATCCCGAGGGAACTCCTGAGGAGACTCCCGAGGAGACTCCGGCAGAGTAACGCCGATAAAAAGATATTTTCGACCATAAGGGTTATAAACAAAAAGTTAGTGTTGTTTGATCCCGAAAGCGATTGGGCGGAGGAAATCCGCACCCTCCGTCCCCATCGCCCGCTTTGAAAATAATCTTACAAACGACAATACTTGTCAAACACAAAAAAGCAGATCGCACTATTTCGCGCGGTCTGTTTTTTTTATATCTGTATTCCACGTTTCGGCAGCAATGGCGCCTGATTACACACAATCATCAGCTGTTACACATAAATCCATAATATAACTTACAGGCGGAGGGCGTGACCGGAAAATTTTATTCAGAATACCAATTCTAACGACATCCAATTATGCTTACAGTCGCAGACATTAGTCTACACATCTGATCAAATATTGAAATTTTGCATCAAAAGTTGCATAATTCCCCCAATATAGTTAAATTTGTACTGAATCGACAACCTAAAACCATGAAACGACTGTCAGCAATATTAACCATTGCCGCCCTTGTGTTGCTCCTTCATGTAGCACACATCTCGGTATGTTATTCGGCTGACAATGCCGCCGATCCCAATATCGAGGCTATGGCCGAGAGCGGAAGCGACATGATTGTCCCGACGGTCGCATCTCAAGCCGTTGCACCAGTTGCAGACAGCAGCAAGGCCCTCATCATACGCATTCCCCTACCGGAAGGAAAGGTCATCATCACGGGCATAATCATACTGATATGCCTCGTTCTTGCTGTCATATATATCAGGCGCCATTACAAGGCCCGAAATACTGCCGCCCGCGAGAGCAAACAAACACATGTTCTCATGGCACAGGATGACGCAGCGACTGATGTCCGCCAAGACATAGCGGCATCGGCACCCACGGAGGTAACATGCCGGCAAGTATTGCAAACCAAGATGTCTGACTCGACGCCGTGTGAGACGACAGCCGAGCAGCAAACGAAGATCGCGTCAAACGTCGTCGGCCAATCACAGGAGACATCGGCAACATCCATGCCCGCATCTGCAAACGCCTCTAATTCCGAACATCTTAATGGGGGGGGGTCGAGCATTATCGACACAATCCCAGACACGGAAACGGGAGCGCGTGCACATTTATCGAGTGCATCAGACTTGGTGTCCGAAGATTCGGTCTCGCATTCTGAGACCGCCCGACCAGACATCGGCGTAACTGCGACAGCAAACACCAATGAGGAGCAAGACAAACCGGCACAAAGCATAGGAGTTCCCGTATCGGCGAGCGATCAGGATCTCATACAGCGACTTGAGGAGTTTGTCTCTGCGCAGATGCACAACGTCGATCTCTCGGTCGATGACATTGCCGGGGCAATGTGCATGAGCCGCTCAACGCTGTTCCGCCGCGTAAAGCAACTCTACGGCATCAACCCGAATGAATATCTGCGACAGCGGCGCTTATCCTATGCGGCCGATCTTTTGCAGCAGAACAAATATACGATATCGGACATCTGCCTTTTGGTAGGGTTCAATTCGCCATCTTACTTCTCGTCGTGCTTCAAGAAACAATACAACGTCCTGCCCAAGAATTACCGTACGCGTTAGCGACAGTGCTGAACCGATGCCAATCCGGAGCGGGCGTGAGACCGTGACGGCACGGGAAACAGGACGGGTAGTAGCGCTGAAAGGCATAGACTAACCGGCAAAATCGAACTGAAGAGACCGTGAGGCAGGAACAGAAGAGGAAATAGAACAGAGGGAACCGCGAAGCTTGGACTGAACGGAAAAAATCGAACTTGGTGGCCTTGTGGCATAGACTGAACTGAAATACATAAAAGGAGTGACCGAGAGGCTTGGACTGAACTGAGAAAATCGTACAGGGAAGGCCAGAGAGGCAGAGAGACTGAGAGACTGAGACTGAAGGGAAAATAGAACTAAGGAAACTGCGAAGCAGGAACTGATAGGAGAATTGAATCTGAAGGCGAGAGAGAGATCGAACAGAATAATGCTGCACCGAATGAGCCAAAACGAAACGAGGATGAATGGTTCGAGCCGGAACGGAATAAATCAGCACGAATAAGACACGACAAGCAAAGACTGAAATAGCAAGACCAAAAGAGCAAGGCTGAAAGAATGCCACGATACGGGGGCAGCACGAAACAGAACAATAGGAATTATAAGTCTCTCATAAAGGCATACACAACTAAGGACGGCAAAAGTCAGAACGATACACACCACTCAACAACAAGATTACGGCACACCCTTTGCCGCTACGAGCGGCAACAACGGGACTCCGTAGGCCGGCGCGGCGGAGCGTAACAAAAAATTTGCTCCGCTGCGCTGCTTTTCTTATCTTTGCACGCACCAATATGTGATCTTACAATGAGTTTAGTAGCAATCGTAGGCCGCCCCAACGTGGGCAAATCGACTCTCTTCAACCGTCTGGTCGGACAACGTCAGGCCATTGTGGACGCCACCGCCGGAACCACGCGCGACCGCCACTACGGCAAAACCGACTGGAACGGAAAGGAGTTCTCGGTAATAGACACGGGTGGATATGCCGTCAACAGCGACGACCTCTTCGAAGAGGATATACGCCGTCAGGTGATGCTGGCCATAGACGAAGCCGACCTTATACTCTTCATGGTCGAGGTCGGTACCGGAATCACCGATCTGGACATGATGATGGCCAATGTGCTGCGCCGCTCGGGAAAGCCTGTGATTGTTGTCTGCAACAAGGTCGACAACTACGATCTGATATATCTCTCTCACGAATTCCACTCGCTGGGTCTCGGTGCACCATACTGCATAAGTTCAATGTCGGGAAGCGGCACGGGAGATCTTATGGATGCCATACTGGCCGCCCTGCCGGAAGATACACAGGCCGAGCAGCAGGACGATCTGCCGCGTATAACCATCGTCGGCCGTCCCAACGTCGGCAAGTCGTCGATGACCAATGCCTTGTTGGGCGAAGAGCGCAACATCGTCACCGACATAGCCGGCACCACGCGCGATTCGATCCTCACGCGATACAACAAGTACGGCATGGACTTCTATCTGGTCGACACGGCCGGCATGCGCAAGAAGGGTCGCGAAATGGAGGATCTCGAGTTCTACTCGGTAATGCGTTCGATACGTGCCATCGAGAACTCCGATGTCTGCATCCTGATGCTCGACGCTCAACAGGGACTCGAATCGCAGGATCTCAACATACACAACCTCATCGTGCGCAACCGCAAGGGTTGTGTCATCGTGGTCAACAAATGGGACCTTGTTGAGAAGGAGAGCAATACGATGAAGGAGTGGCGAGCGTTCCTTGCCAAGAAGCTCGCACCGTTCAATGACATACCCATAGTCTTTGCCTCGGCGCTCAACAAGCAGCGTATCCTCGAGGTGTTGCAGCAGGCCATCCGCGTCTACAACTCGCGCCGCCGCCGTATCCCCACCTCGGAGCTCAACGACTACATCCTGCCCATCATCGAGGCCTACCCTCCCGCCTCGACCAAAGGCAAATACATACGCATAAAGTACGCCACGCAGCTGCCGACGCCGACGCCGCAGTTTGCCTTCTTCGTCAACCTGCCGCAATATATCAAGGAGCCCTACCGCCGCTATCTCGAGAACAAGATACGCGAACACTGGGACTTCTCGGGCGTGCCGATGCAGATATATTTCCGTCAGAAGTAATATTAACCGATCTGAGGCGCCCTTTGCGGGCGCCTCTTTTACAAATATACACGCCATGAACTTCGAACAGGGCAGCGGAATGCAAAACTTTCCGTTCCGAGTTACGATACCCGACATCGGGACAATATTTTGCCTCGCCGTGAGCGGCATTGACTCGGACGTTCCTATAGAATACACCGCTTCGGGACAAAGAAAAACGCCCCGCTTGCCGGGCCTTCGCAAAGGCCCCGACGTAACACTGAAACTGTGCCGCACGGACAACCCCGAAGCGATTACACAATGGTATTTGGATATTCGTAGCAACAGCAACATCGTTCGCAGGGATATCACCGTCGAACTGATCAATGATGTGGACAACTCGGCGGTGGCATGTTGGAACGTCTCGAATGCGTGGCCCAAGGCGCTTAAGGGTATCAATAACGGAAGCGACGGCAAAGATCCGTACACATATATCGAAACCATAATCCTTGCACACGAAGGTGTCGCCGAGAAGCCGAGCTGCGACATATAAGGATCAAACGCACCTCAGCACAAACTCTAACACTTTTGAACAAAGTGCACCTTCCCCAAGCAGAAACGAAAAAGGAGCCCATTTTAGGGCTCCTTTTTTCTTGCGATCAAATATACGTCACACGACAAATAAATGGCCGCAAGCGGCGCTAATGTACCTTTTCGACCATCGGGACGATAATCTTGTCCGAGACCTCGAGACGGTAATAGTTCCTGCCGCCCGAGCGGTCGCGGCGGAACCGCAACGGCGCAATGAGCGTCTGACGCGGATGAACCTTCTTATGGTCATAGTGGGCATGATATACGATATAGAGTTTGCCGCGCGAGGTCCGAAGCAGGGCATGGTGGCCCGTGCCGTAATAACCGCAGTGGCGGATAAGGATCGGGTTGCCTTCGTAACGTTTGTATGGGCCCATCACATTGTCGGCAACTGCCACGCCGACGGCATAATCACGGCTCAGATAGCCGTTGCAACTGTACGTAAGATAATATTTACCCTTGTGCTTGACGACCATCGGGCCTTCGGCGACAACGCCATCGATACGCTCCCACGTACCCTCCTGAGCGTCGATCAGGCGCCGCGCCGTCTCCAGCTTGACGTTGTGCATATCGGGAGTCATCTCCGCTACCCATATTACGTTTCCGGCCGTGAAACGCACCCAGAACATATACGGCGTACCGTCATCGTCGACAAATATCGACGAGTCGATACCGTTCTCACCCAGATATGGACGCTGCTCACGCTGCACGAAGGGGCCGCACGGCGAATCCGACTCGGCATAACAGATATGCTCCTCGGCACTGTATGTCATCAGATAGCATCCATCGGCAATCTTGTAGACCTCGGGCGCCCAGAAATAGAAGTCTCCCCACACATCATCCTTGTGCAGGGCCAGCGAATTGCGGGCATTGCCGCAGCGATCGCTCCAGTGCTTAAGGTCGCGCGAGCGATAGACCACGATACCGTCCTCGGCCTGCGTGCCGTAGATATAGAACCAGCCGTCGTCCTCCAGAATGAAGGGATCGGCCAACATAAGCTGCCCCTCGCGGGCTGCGCCCCGCTCCTCGGGCAACTGAGCCTGCACGCCGACAGTAGACACAAGAGCTGCAAGGAACAATATGAATCTTTTCATTTACGGAAATAGATATTAATATGTGTGTATGCTCACTCCCTGCGCCGCGGGAAGGTAGTTTATACCGTACCAGCACATCTGCAACAGCAGGAACGAGAAGACTATAAGCGCAAACGCGGCATTGCGGTCCTTCGGTCGCGCCGCCCGCAGATGCAGGTAGAGCAGGTATCCGAGCCATGTGGCCGCAGCCCATGTCTCCTTGGGGTCCCACGTCCAGTAGTCACCCCATGCCTGCTTGGCCCACAACGCCCCCATCACCATACCGAGCGAGAGGAATGCCCAGCCGATGCGTACGAGATTGTCGCACAGACCCATCTCGTCGTCCGACGCGCGGCGCGACGAGCGCAGCCACAGATAGAGTGCGAACAGTGTTACGGCACCCAGAAGCGCATAGGAGAACATATATACAATCACATGCGGCACGAACCATACGCTTTGCAGTGCCGGCATGAGCGATTTGTTGTGTATCTCGGGTTTGAAGAGGTTTATGCAGACGAAGACTATTGACATGACACTGCTGAAGGATAGTATCCACTTATACCTCCAACGAGCATATACGGCCACGCCCGCCACCGAGAGGAAGAACGAGTACCACAGACGCGTCTCGCCCATCGTACGCATGGGCGGTCGTTCGAGCGACACCCACATACCGATGATGAAGGCCAG
>UMFR01066917.1_pt1 | contig 10377 bp, 6 predicted proteins | sample 1965041 | NCBI WGS metagenome assembly UMFR01 (sample SAMEA4836049, study PRJEB28245) | human gut metagenome | biome: gut microbiome; material: fecal sample | place: Denmark | collected 2008
TCTTCCCTGCCGGAATGCACCTGTCAGGATATCCGTCTTTTCCCCCTTTACGGTTCGTGTCGGATAGATCTTTTCCCGATCAAGAAATCCATAAGATTCTATCGGCTGTCCGATGTGCAGGTACGGCTCTTTTCTCGAATTCAGGTAATCCAGTGGATGTGCCTTCGTACTCTTATCCTGTTGGTAAATAATATAGATTTCCTTTCCGTCAGCAGATAGATTCATTTTTTCACTTTTCTTTCCAAGTGCCTTATTCAGTTCTTTATACGTCGTCTCCGAGATGCCTATATGCTGTCCCTGCGGCATGATCACTGCTCTGGCATCATCCAACTTTTCCGAATTATCCACATTCGTCACGCGTACCATCGGATACTCCTGGAATTTCACGTCATATTTTTCCTGCAGCTGTTTCCAAAATGTCTCATCCGCTTCCGTTGCCATACATACAAAATCATACGGGAACAGTCCTTCCGGCTTTTGCGCGATCTTCGCTGAGATCATATCTTTTCCAAATAAGAACAATATCAGTACCGGTATAAGACTGATCACGTACACATAACGGAATGTACTCTTGAAACGGTAATAAAATGAATTATATGGGATCAACTTTGCATAATAACTCTTTTTATGCTTCCGCACTTTCAGGAACAATCCAAATCCAAACTTTTCCGCCAGATAAATGCCCAGGAAGATAAATAAAAGTATCCGTAACCCTTCGGCATTCTTCCGCATTCCGAAATTCACGATTCCAAATACCACAATGACCAGGCCAATTGTAAGCCACAGACCGATCCGTTTTTCCGGCATCTTCTCCTTTTCCACATCGCCCAGCTGCATTTTTTTTAGTTCCCTGTACAGGAAGAAATCCCGCAGGATCATCAGTCCAATCCCGGATATTCCGATCAGGATAAGACTTGCGATCAAATATGTGAATCCTGTAATCTTCGCCGGCTGTGCTCCCACTCCGGATCTTGCCATGAAGATTCTGCGGATGATACACAGGATCACACTTCCGATGCAGGCTCCCCCGATCAGCATTCCCAGAATTCCAGCCACAATCTCTGCCCCAAGCACTTCATAAAGTGTAGACTTCCGCATTCCCAGAATAGAAAATATACTGTAATTTCTCATCCGTTTTCTGAAATATGACAACAGATTCGTGATCATCAGCATCAGCGATGCGATCAGACTCACGATCAGGAATTCCAGCAGAATTGCCGTGATTCCATGCCCCGTCAGTATATTTCCTTCTTTATTGAATGGTGCCAGCATCTGTGCCATTCCGACTCCGGAAAATATCAGCGTCGCCGGAAGCAGGTTCATACTTACGTAAACAATAAAATCTCTTTTTGAACTTTTAAAATTCTTCCACAGGACCGTATAGAATCCTTTCGGATACTTCCCCGAAAATTCCAGATGCTTTTCCTTTTCTTCTTTGTAATTTTTCTCTCTGGCTTTAACTTCTTCCTGTATCTTTTTCTCTTCCTGCCACGAATCAATCAGCTTCGCACCGATCAAATTGATCACCAGAAGCACTACCAGTAAAAATGGATACACCTGTGACAGCGGATCTGAAAATACTGCCCCATCTGCCCCAAGAAATGATATCATACATCCTGCGACCAGTGACATGATATCCAGAAGCAGTTTATGGTGATTGCTTAAAGCCAGTATCAGATTCACAATTCCTATCACCTGGATTACCAGTACCATTACCAGTTCACAGATGAACAGCATCAGTATCTGAACCATCATCTGTTCATCTGCACCGTCCAGTACTCCCAAAGGCTTCAGACTTTTCTTTATGTAACTCATCCCATCGCCCGAAGCAGCCAATTTTATCAGATATCCCGACACATTGCATTTCCATGTCCCCATGTTCATCCACGGAAATAATAGCACTGCCTGGATGATCACCTGCATGATCAGCGTGAATATCTTCATTCGCTTTTCCGTCTTATTCATAACTTTTGCCTCTCATTTTTCATACACGCTTATTATCCGAGATCTAACGTCTCTCTTCATATACGCTTACTATCCAAGATCCAACGTCTCTCTCTTTATACCTGCGCCACCACCGGCTTAAATCCCTCCATTCCGACAACCATCACCGGTGCTCCTGCCGGGATCTCCGTTCCTTTCTCAGATCCCTGTACTCTTACCTTCATATGATGTCCACACAGATATCCTTTTCCCTTCCAGTTGATTCTGGTATCTGCCGTTCCAATCTCCCATAAAAGTCTGGTCTCTCTTCTGCTCTGCAAAAGATTCATAAATCCTCTCAGTACCATATTCAGCAGACATGCTATCAATACACAGCAGAGGATTCCTGCATATCCCTTCACCGGGAAACTCGGAACAAAACATAATGCCGAGATAAAAAGTACCAGCCCGCTGTTTGCAACGTAACATCCCTGCCCCCAGTCTCTTCCGACTGCATAGAATAAAGCTTTGCCCGTGTATTTCTCCCAGAAGCTCAATCCGATTCCATAGACAGCTAATCCGATTCCAATATTCCGGTGTATAACTGCCGGGATTTTATTCAGGCCAAGCGCATCATTCCACAACCATAAAAATGCGTTCGGATCTCTTGCGATAAGATAAGAAATGCACACACATACAATCGGTATACATCCCAGTGCCAGCATCCACAGAAACATATTGGAATCAAACACTTTATGATAGATCTTATCCATTGCTTCACCTGCTTCCTGCGGATCGCCCATCTGGCGGACTGCTTCTTCCTCTGCTTCAACTTCCGTCATCCCTGATTCCATTAATGCGGCTTTACAGTCTTCTATATGCGCTTCATATTCATTTACAATCTCTTTTCTTACAGACGAATCGGTAATCTTCTTCCCAAGTTCTTTCAGATATTCTCTTTCCTTCATATCTAACACCGTCCTTTTCTGCCACCTTCACTGCCTTACCTGTGCTATACGGAATACTGGATCATGCTCGTAACTGCATTGGCATAAGCATTCCATTCTTCGATCATTTTCTCCAGATATTTCTTCCCGTTAGGTGTGATCCGGTAATACTTTCTGAGTTTCCCGTTCGCCTCCTGGTTATAACTTTCCAAATATCCGGACTGTACCATGCTGTGAAGCAGCGGATACAATGTTCCTACCTTTAATTCGAATACATTGTCCGATCTCTTTGAGAGTGTATCGATCATTTCATATCCGTACATATCCTTTTCTGAGATCAATTTGAGAATTAACATTGCGGTATTTCCTGAGACCATATTTTTGTTTACTTTCATAGTGATTGCTCCTTTCTTATATTTACTTTCATTATATATCGGCTTTCGATAGTTGAGTGTAAAAAAAATTTGCTTTCTTCTTGTTTTTAGTATATATCGCAGTTCGATATATGTCAATATGCAAAACATAAAAAGAACCAGAAATGCACGCCTGCATTCCCAGTTCTCTTAACTTCTTCTCTCCTACAGCAGCTCCGCAAACAATCGCAGAAACAACTGTCCCAGCCGCAGAGTCGCGCTCCGGCCGGACTTATACTTCTCCGTCACTTCTCTGCACTGTTCCAATGTCTGCTCCATATCCCGCCGGATATCCAGCACCGCATCACAATCTGCCATAAAACACCCATTTTCAAAATGATGATAAAGGCTCCGGTAATCCAGATTGATCGTGCCGCAAGTCGCCATGCAATCATCTGCCACGCTCATCTTCGCATGACAGAACCCCGGTGTCCACTCATAGATCCTTACACCATCCTGTACCAGATTGTGATAGAACGATCTGGTAATACTGTAGATCAGCTTCTTATCCGGGATTCCCGGTGTGATGATCCGCACATCTACGCCACGCCTGGCCGCCAGCGAAAGTGCATGTGTCATCTCATCCGTGATGATCAGATAAGGAGTCATGAACCAGCAGTATCTGTCCGCTTTGTTGACGATACTGATATAGACATCCTCTCCAACCTGGATTCCGTCTAACGGGCAGTCCGCATACGGCTGGATATATCCCGTCTGCTTTGCCTGATACGGATACTGTACCAGATATTTTTTCTGTGCCTCTATATCCAGAACATCCACATCGGCCGGAGTCTTCCCGGATGCTTCCCACATTTCCAAAAATGCTGCCGTAAGCGAAGCCACCGCATCTCCTTCCAGCCGGATTCCCGTATCCTTCCATTCCCCGTATGGATGTGTATAGTTAAAATACTCATTTGCCAGGTTATAACCGCCTGTGTACCCAACCTTTCCGTCAATCACCGTAATCTTTCTGTGGTCACGGTTATTCAGGAACATATTAAGTCCCGGAAGCAGCGGATTGAATACCCGGCAGGCAATTCCTTTCGCTTCCAGTTTTCTCGCAAAGCTCAGATTTACGAATCCGATCGAGCCCATGTCATCATAGAACACCCGGACCTCTACTCCTGCTTTCACCCGTTCTTCCAGCACCGTCTGTATCCTGCTCCATGCATATTCATCCTCAATTGCATGATACTCCATGAAAATGAATTGCTCCGCCTTTGCAAGATCCGTAAGCTGCGCCTCCAGTCCTTTGACCGCTTCATCAAAATAAGTCACATCCGTATTCTGATACACCGGATAACACGCATTTCTTTCTATATAATTAGAAACATTTCCCGCTTTCGGATCTGATGCATTCAGACGTTCCAGCACTTCCTTATTTTCCGGCAAAAGCGGCAGGAGCTTCTCATCAATCTTTTTGTAACGCATCCGCATCTTCCGGGTTCCACCGTTCATACCGATCATAAAATAAAGTGCTACTCCAAGGATCGGAAATGTCAGGATCAGGATGATCCACGGTGTCTTCATCGAGGAAGTCTCATTTCTTCCATATATTTTCAAAACCAGTATGACGGCAAATATTCTGGTCAGATTGTCTATGAATACCGCGTATTCATTCAGTCCCTTAAATATCCCAATCAGGAACACTACTTCCAGTAATATCGAAAGCACTGTGAACGCCAGCCGCTTCACACCATTCTGTGTCTTTTTCTTTCCTTCCAGTGTATGACTGCTCATCTTCTCACTCTTTTCTTCTATCGTAAATTATGATTATACTAACACGAACATGTTCCCGTCACAAGCTTTATCCGGTATTTTGTAAATTACCGTCCGGAAATGATTGACATAATTCTTCTATGTATTATAATGTTAGTCATTACTAATCATCGTTAGTTTGTATTGAACCGGAGGAATTATGCCACTGAATCTAGCCGTCATCGGCATCGACTATATTGTACAAAAAACTTGCGGAAATGAAGCAGAACGCCACCACTTAGAATCGCTTGGTTTTGTTGAAGGTGCATCTGTCTGCATCCTGTCCGCATTTTTCGGCTATTACGTTGTTCGCATCAAAGACAGCAAGATCGGAATCGGAAAAGATCTTGCCAAGATGATCATCGTCCAGGCCGAATAGTTATTTATGAGGAGATTTACATGAAAAAGAAAAAAAACATATTACATCTTTGCGAAGCCACCTTTTTGCTTCTTCTGCTGATACTTATATCCACACTATACCTTTTAAAATACTTACAGGCTCCCGGAGGCTCCTATTCCCCTATGCTTCACCTGATTCAGCTGACTCTGCTGCTTGTGGTATTGACACTTGCCCTGACACTGATCCAGCGTGAACTACTTTCCAGATTACTGGTCAATGCCTTCCGGGATATTACAGGAATTCATAATAAAACATCTCTTGAAAATAAAATCACTGAACTCGGAGAACTTCCAAGCACCTTTGGAATCGGTGTTATGATGTTCGATCTGAACAATCTGAAACACGTCAACGACACATACGGACACGAAAAAGGTGATGAATTCATCCAGACATTTGCCTACTGCCTGACAAGGATACTGGATTCTAACAGTTTCCTTGCCCGATACGGTGGAGACGAATTCATTATCATCCAGACCGATACTGATTCCGAGCATCTGAAGCAGATGCAGCACCGGCTGGCAAATCTGGTTCATGATTATAATAATCAGACCACACTCACGCTTAGCTATGCAACCGGCTATGAAATCAGTCAGCAGAATCACTATTTTATGATGGAAGATCTGATCAATGCCGCCGATAAAAAAATGTATCAGGACAAAACACGAAAAAAACTGGCAGCTATCAAGCAGAATTCTTCCACGATCCCACCGACAAATGCTGTTATTCCAACCGGCTCTTCCGAATTCGTTACAGAAAAGATTCATCAGCTTCAGCAAGGTGCAACCGGCAGCCATACCATTGCCGTTATTTCCACCGATGTAGAAAATTTTCATTACATCAATGACAAATATGGTTATCCTCTCGGAAATGAAATTCTGAATATTGTATACGATGAACTTGCAGCCAGTTCGCTTACTTTATTTACCACCCGCGTCTTTTCTGATGTCTTTATCAGTATTGCCGATATGGAACGCTTATCTAACGATGCATTGTTGACACAAATTCAATTATTAGACAAACGTATCTGCCACCGGATCCAGGATACCTATCATATCAGTTTCTTCCGGACCAATTCCGGCATCTGCTGTATCCCTGATCCAACAACTCCGCCGGAAACACTCATTTCCTATGCCAATGTGGCAAGACGCCTTGCCAAGAAAATGATCTCTCACTGCTGCATTTATTCCGATGAGATCGACCGACAGGAAAAGATGCAGGCAGAAATTCTGCATTCCTTTCATCCGGCACTTGAGCATCAGGAATTCAAAATCTATTTCCAGCCGAAGGTTACACCGTGCACCGGAGCCATCTCCAGTGCCGAAGTTCTTGTCCGCTGGATACGAAACGGACAGATGCTCTGGTCCCCTGCTATTTACATTCCACTGTTTGAACAGAATGGATTCGTTATCTCTCTTGATTATTACATTTACGGGAAAACATTCCAATGGCTTCAGAAATATTCCGATACGCTTCCGGAACATTTCCAGATCTCACTGAATGTCTCTCCGCTTCATTTTGAACAGCCACAGATCTTCATCGATAAGATTCAGGAACTACTTCGTACCTATCAGGTGGATCCGACTCATCTTACATTTGAGATCACAGAGTCCACTTATGTAAATAATACTGACGCAGTCAATCAGGTCATCCGTAGTTTTAAGCAATACAACATCCGGATTTCCATGGATGATTTCGGTTCCGGCTATTCGTCACTGAATACATTAAAAGATCTGTTATTTGATGAAGTCAAGATTGACCGAAAGTTCCTCGGTGACACCTTAACGGAAAATGCCAGAATCGTTCTTCAGGAAGTCTTCCATATGTTAAAACGCATGGGAAAATCCATTGTGTGCGAAGGTGTGGAAACACAGGAAATTGCTGATTTCCTGCAAAATGAAGGCTGTAATGAGATTCAGGGATTCCTTTATTACAGACCGATGTGCCAGGAAGATTTTGAAAAATTAATCTTAAAGTAATCATAAGGACAGTGCCCGAAAAGCCGGGCCTGTCCTTATTACTTAAAAAGTATTTCAAAGTTCCCTTAGATTTTCAACAATACTCTGCCTCTTGCCTGCATGGTAAAGCACAGCAGGAATCAGCCATCCCAGCAGAAGAAATACCGGTATAATCACGATTACAGGCATGATGGTAAAATGGTAGCTGACAAACCAGAACATATCGCTCATCACATTGCCAAGCATAGGACTGATCGCCACAGAAAGTATAAGGGACGCTATGATGGAGCCCACCGCATAAAATAACCCCTCGTAAACAAGCATATTTTTTAGCTGCCTGTTGGTCATGCCCACAGATTGTAATACGGCAAATTCTCTCTTTCTGGACAAAATTCCTGTCATAATTGCATTGAAAAAGTTAAGTATGCCCACAAGCCCGATTATGGCACAGAGGGCACCACCACAGATTAAAAACATATTTTTAAACCGGGTAAATTCACGTCTGACAGATGCCTTGCTCTCATACATGAGAGTAGATGTATCTCCTGCTGTGAGCTTTTGCAGATACTGTTCAGCGCTTGCTTCTGTCTGAGAATCCGGTGTGTCAAACATATAAAACTTCGGAATGACATCTGTACCGCTGTCCTCCTTAAGCTTCTCTACCGGCAAAACCATGTTATAACCCAGACTTGTATAACGGAAGCTGATGGAATCAGGGACAGTCACAAGAGCACATACACTGTACTCCACCTCTTTTGCCTCTTCCTCATGGTACTCCAAATATTCCTCAGGCGTGGTCTGTTGGTCTGCCCGCTCGCCGGTTCGGCTGTCTATATCATATCCAATCTGGTAGTTTACGCTATAAGTGTCTCCCAGCTCAGGATAGCTGTCGAGATTTACTATATTGCCGTAATCATCTGTGGATACAGCTACAGCGATTGCGTGGCTATCCGGGTCAAATAGTGGCTCCAGGGAGCCTTTTACTACAGTAAGCTTGTCAAAAAGTCCATCGTCAAAGCCCTCTATACTGGCGTCGACAAGTATGCTGTCACCTTTCTGCTCGTAGTGAGAGAGTTCCTTCTGCAGCTCTTTGCCGCTTAGATAGTTTTCTGCCAATTTACTATACTGGTCTGTCTCCATCCACATCATAGGGGATATGTCTGCCAGGTCATAGCCGCTTCCAAAGACAGTCTCATCTGTGTTTTCCTTTATCTCATCAATGGTATCTGCTCCTATATACTCATCTGCCGTATTATAGCGGAAATAGTCTGTACTGCTCACGATAAAGTCTGCACAGGTTGACCTGTCCACATATTTATCCATGTCAAAGCCATTGACAAGTGAAAAAAGCACATTCAAAAGTGTTACGGAAAGTGTCAGTGAGACTACAACCAGGATGGTTTTCTTCTTATTTCTGCCAAGATTGGCAAAAGCCATCTGATATACCTTAGCCCCACGGCTGTGGCGTTTTTTCTTTTTGCCGGTCATGCCTTCTGTATATTTTGCTGCCTCAACAGGCGATACCTTTGCAGCCATTTTGCCGGGCTTCCTGCAGGACAAAAAGACAGTGATAATGGCAAATACAGCAGAACCGATAAAAATAAGCGGCGAGCTGCTGATAGCAGCCTTTGTGCCTATAATACTTGTGGTCTCTAATGCAATAGGAGTTAAAACCGCACCAATGCCATAGCCCAGAAGTAATCCTACCGGAATACCGATAATACACAAAAACAGAGCTTCCTGTGTGATTATGCGCCTTAATTGTCTTGGGGTGGTGCCGATTGTCTTTAGCAGGCCATAAAACCTGATGTCCCCTGTCACTGAAATCTGGAATATATTGTATATAATCAGATAGCCTGTAAATATAATAAGCAGGAAAAAGGCAATGATTGCAGCTACCAGTGAGAAATCTATGTCAGAGCTTACAGATGAGGCAGTAAGTCCCCAGTTCACACCGATTCTGGCACTGTTCTCCTGGTCTCTTGTATTCCAGTCATAACCTAAGTCTGTATCTATTTTTTCCATCTGCTCCCTGATATTAAGCTTGGAAGGAAGCATGACATTTAAGTCTATGTCAAGAGCTTCATCACCAGCGGCTATACACTTTTCGTTGATTTTATCTACATAGGCTTTTGATACGTTGATATAGTGAACAGGCATCAGATCATCATACTCCCAGTAGCCGACGAGGGTAAAGCTGTCGGTCTGTGGTATCCCGGTGTCTGTTCCATTACCAGCCTGATAAGTAATCGTCACATTTGTTCCCAGCTTCGGTTCTACCCCAAGGAGTCTTAAGGCTGTAGTGTCCATAGCTATTTCATTTTCTTTTTGAGGCTCCTTTCCCGTGGTTGGGGTGGCATAGCTCCACTTGGTACAGTTTTTATCCATGTAGCTTACTTCCGCCGCTACCTTGCCGAATACGTCAGAGGAGCTGAAGCCGCACACGATACGCTCACCAGATGCCTTGATTCCCTTGTGGGCGGCTATTTTATCAGCCTGTTCTCTTGATAAATCCTTAAAGCTGCCATCGCTATAGCCACCTGCCTGTCTGAAATTGTAGGTCTCATAGCTTGAGTTTACAGACAGCATAATGGTAAATAATGATGTAAACATCAAAGTTGTGAGTGCTATAGCACAAATTGCAATAATATTTCTTTTTCTGGATGCCCACAGAGACTTGAAGCTAAGTCTGCGGATACATTTTCTGTTCTTTACTCTCATACTGCTCTCTCCTGAATATGTCCATCCTCAATTCTTATTATGCGATCCGCAAGCTGGGCGATTTCCTCGTTGTGGGTAATCATCACAATCGTCTGCGAGAACTTCTGGCTTGTCACCTTCAGAAGACCCAATACGTCCTGACTTGTACGTCCGTCTAAGTTTCCGGTGGGTTCATCCGCAAGAATTATGGCAGGCTCTGCCGCCAATGCTCTGGCTATGGCAACTCTCTGCTGTTGTCCTCCTGAGAGCTGATTTGGAAG
>UMFR01075729.1_pt1 | contig 10377 bp, 6 predicted proteins | sample 1965041 | NCBI WGS metagenome assembly UMFR01 (sample SAMEA4836049, study PRJEB28245) | human gut metagenome | biome: gut microbiome; material: fecal sample | place: Denmark | collected 2008
ATCAGAATTCTGTTGCATTTGCAAGTTGAATTCAGCAAAGATCAGGTTTTCTCTCTTCTTCCTCTTTGTCTTGAGGCGCGTTGGCTTGATCATTTCCCTGGAAGCCCGGTTGCTTGTATCCCCAATCGCCTAATTGACCTTCTTCTGTAAGTAAATCTGCTTGAGTCTCGTGTGTCGGAATTTGGGATTGCTGGGAATATGAGATGGATTTCTCGGATGGATCGAAAACCCAAGCATCCAAAGATCCTCCGGAGGGCTCTTTATCGCTCTCGGCCCACTCCAACAAACGTTTTTTACTTACTTGCGCCTCTGCATTGGTTACGGTTCTCATCCATCTGAGGTCGGGCGGCAATTCATTTTCCCGCAGCATAGAAGGGTTTGCCAGGAACGCTTCGATGCTGCCGCAGCGCAGTGTGATTCTCTTCCGCGTAATGGGATTGTCGAGTATATTTTCCAGCCGCGTAACCCACCGTAGATTTTCCACTCGGTTATTCCGACGATTTGTGTCAATATGGTCAACCACATGCTCTTTGGTTGGCTTGGGGCCGAGAAATGCGGTTGCGACAATGGCATGGATCCGAACAGATGCGATTTCCATATAGCCATGTACGATATTGGGCTTCCCGAATGTCCAGAAGTTGTCGTATTTGCGTGGACGCCTTCCATCACGCGGATAGCGGAAGACAGCCCCGTTATCGCGGACAGCGTATCGTTCATCCTTGTAGATGCACTCTACCTCGCGGGTGAAATCATCAATATCGGCCATATATCACATTTACAATTCACAGATTCTTTTGATCTTATCAAAGATTGGTCTGAAATTTTCCCAACTTTGGACGCTTATTTGAATTTTATCATGTAAAATTGCCTCTGCAAAATCGTTCTTTTTTGCTAATACATTTTGTCCCTCTTTATTATTCTCAATCTTAAATACTGCTTGATCACCGTTATTCTCTATTATTTTATCTTCCCCGTTACCTTTACGGTGCTTCAATATTAGGGGCTCGGTATTATGAAGCAAAGAATGCCCCATAAATTCAGTCCCAAAGAATAATCTACATCCATTTTCTAATGGAGTTTTAATTTCATCATCTGTATATAAATACTCAATAGATATTTTGGTTTGGCCTTTGTCTATGCGAAACTGAGGTACGGGAATACAGAATGCATATACATTATTACCATAATTTTTATAATCTTGGTGTTCTTTTTCAATATCTTTAATGGTTGAATCTTGATCTCGATCAAATAGACCAATTATTTTATTTACATGTGGTATTTTGCTTAATTGGTCTAATAAGTTCTTTAGATTGGACTCCCCTTCGGGTTGTTGATTTTCATCAATTTGTTCAAAATCTATATCTATCATTCCAAGTTTTTCTTGGGCTTTCTTTATGTGCTTTATATCGGTCTTTCCTTCTGTAATGACCAATGGCTTTTTTAACTTCTCAATCTTGTCCTGTAAATCTTTTACTTGGGCCTCAAATGTTTGTTTGGCTTTTATTTGGGCATCAATTTGTTCTCTAAAAGTTGATATCAGCTTTTGTTGTATTTCCAAAGCTCCTATCTCTTCCAATAATTCGGAGCTTTGGGAATCTTTAAACAAATCATCAATATTGCGGAACTCTGTCTCACCATACTTAGATCTCATTGTCCTGAATATGGTGGGCTTGACTTTGGCTGTTTCGCGAGGATTTATAAAAGCCATAGAATGCGAAGTCGCAAAGATTTGTGTGGTCTTTGCATATTCATCACAAAATAGCGTACTGAGAGCTTCGGCCGCACGGAATTCGAGGGAATTCTCCGGTTCGTCTATTCCCCAAATAAAAATCATGGATTGATTATTATTCTGCAACCACTTCAAGATTGGCGGAAGGAATTTCGATTTGACACCATCACCACGCATGGTTAATGGAATCTGATACAATTTCGGATTTAAATCTACTTCAGCACCCTTTTTCTTTGAAATTTGTTGAGTAATCTTTTCTATATATTCATAGTTGGTGCCGACAGAAAGTTGTTGCCAAAAATCTCTCAGAAGAGTAGGTAATCCAAATGTAACATTGATGCCGATATTTGACTCGTTAAGTAATCCTGTCAAATTCCGAGTTTTTTCGTTGATATGTTGATTCAGCTCATCAATTTGCTTTTGTCCGATTAGCTGTTGCTCTCCTAACAATCCTAACAAGTATTGAACAACCTCTTTCCCTTTTAATGCGGGAATATATACATAACGAATTTGATTGTATAGGCGCGAAATCGAGGTTCGTGCAATAGTGGAGTCCTCTGAATATCTTGTTGTGCCACTCCCGCTGCGATCATTACGATCGTATGTTTTCTCAATGTAAAATGTCTGATTGGGGATTGATTTATAGGAACGAGGAGTGTTGAATGTTACTTTTATTCGAATAAATTGCTTCCCTTTTTTTGACGATTGAGCTTCCGCTAACGCATATTTATTATAATCCGTAAAGAAATTAAATGGAGTTTGGAAATCGGTTTCCTGATTGAAAAATAAATTGAGCGCTTTCAATACATTCGACTTACCGACATCATTTTGTCCGCAAAAAAGGTTATACGAAGAGCAGTCAATTATTGTATGTTTAATCGACCGAAAGTTCGTTATTTCTATTTGCTTGATAAGATTATTCATAACTCATTTTATTCCTCCAGTTTGAGTTTCGGGAGCGAGCGGACAATCTTCATCGTTTCGAGCGAGACGGTGATGATGCGCAGCAGCAGGTTGTAGATGTATTTCGGGTCGTCGTGCTCCCGGCACCAGTCGTTGGGGTCGTTGGTGATGAGACTCGCCGGGTCCTTCTTCACCGCATAGCGCTCCATCACCCACTCGATCGCCGACTTGCCGTTCACCACGTAGTCGTAGGCCTCCAGCGGAATGTTCTCAATCGTGATGCCCGCATTGTAATGGATTATGCGCTTGTCGGCCGTCTTGCTGTCCAGTTTGCCGAAGCGCATCTTATCATCTATGAGGTAGCTGATTTCGTCGCCGCGGTTCGTCAGCGGCGCGAGGAGGATGCGGCATCCGGCGTAGGGCTCCACGTGCTCGTATCCGAGGTGGAGTTCGGCCAGGCTGCGGCCGGCACGGCTGAAGGCCCAGAAGTCGTCGGGCGACTCGACCAGCGGCAGTCGGGGCAGCGACTTCTTGAGGTCGGCGGCGAAGGTCGTGCGGTAGTCCGGGGCGTGGAGGATGCCGTAGACATAATAGAAGATGTCCTCCTTGGTTACGCGGCTACCGTACTGCTTGCGGGCCGTGGAGAGAACCCAGGCGGTCACGCCGTCGCGGCGGACGTAGCGGTCCATCTCGCTCTGCGGGGCCGAGAAGAGGTCGGCAATATCCGCCGTGCTGTCATCATACCAATAGAGCGGGAAACATTGCCCGTTGCTAATAGTCTGATATTCTGGTATATTATCTATAATAAGAGTGGAGAAATCTTTAGAAGATCCTATGCCGGAAATACAAATTATAATATTTTTATGAGAAGGGGTTGGAAATAATTTGGGATTTAAGCCAATTGTTTCATTGAAATATTTGTTGAAATATATATTTGTTTTGGTGAAAGGCCTATATATGCTCGTTCGTATACAACTATTTTCATATTGAAATTTCATTGATTTTTTTAGCCTGCTTTTAAGTATGGCTGTATAACTTATATGGGAAGGGTCTCTATCAATTATACTGTTTATATCTTGTTTCTTGTCTTTTATGTATTTATCCACATCGTTATTATAATATGCAATCATTGATTGCATATTATTTTTGATTTGAGTTTTTGAGAAGTTGTATACCCATGCGTCTCTATTTGAACAGACGCCAATAAAATTTATATCAAAGAATGATTGATTGCTAGAGAACTTTTTTATTGGTTCTATCGGTATAAATAACTTAAAAAGTTCATTCCGCTTATTGAGCCAGTCGCCGTGTTCGTTGGGGGTAATGGTAACCCATTGCATCAGCGGATTGCTGATGTCGCCCATATTGCGGATGATGTTCAGTTTCTCCTCGCGCGATAGGTAGTCGCCTATGTCGTGGTAGTAGATGCGGGCCGTCTCGTCGGATGCCTTCGGTTTCTTGACCAGAATCGTAATGGCAATCGGGGTGCGGGAGCCCGAACCGAAGATTTTGCCACCCTCCTTGCGCGACAGTTCTCCGCTGGTGCGCTGATTACCGCGCAGATTGAAGACATAGATGGCCGAAAATTCGCGTGCGAGGCATTTGCGCATGCCATCTTGAGATACTCCATCTAAATATGCGCCATTGGTAACAAAGCCGATGACACCGCCCTCCTTTTCGTTAAGTCGGTCTGAAGCCCAGCGGAATGCTTTTATATAACTATCTTTTAATGCTGTTGCAGATAGTGCAGAATTAGCTTCACTATTTTCTCTATATGTATTTGCAATTCGAGTTTCTAATGTGGGATAATGTTCGTTCTGCGCATTGTCGTTGGCCGATTTCTGCCCCACGGAATAGGGCGGGTTGCCGACGATGACGGTGATGCGCCGTTTCTTCTGCTCGATGACGCGCCGCGAGTTGGTCGGGAACTGCTCGGAGTAGAGGTTCTCGTCCGCAGCCTCCTCGCCCAGCTGGAAGGTGTCGGTCAGGCAGATGCCGCCGAAGGGCTGGTACTCCCTGTCGGGGCCCATCAGGTCGTGGAAAACATTTTCGATATTGACCGAGGCGATGTAGTAGGCCATCAGTACGATTTCGTTGGCATGGATTTCCCGGCCGTATTTGCGCTCCAGGGCCTCGCGCGAGATGAGCCCGCTCTGGAGCAGGCGCGTGATGAAGGTGCCCGTTCCGGTGAAGGGGTCGAGGATGTGGACGTTCTCGTCGGAGAGCGACCGCCCGAACTCCCGCTGGAGGATGTAACCCACCGAGCGGATGATGAAGTCGACCACCTCGACCGGCGTGTAGACGATGCCCAGTTTCTCGACCGTGCGGGGCGAGGCCACCTTGAAGAACTTGTCGTACAGCTCGACGATGATGCGCTGCCGGGCATCGGCCTCGTGGATGTCGCCGACCGTGGTGCGGACATAGTCGTAGAACTTCTGGAGTTTCTGGTGCTCCTCCTCGGTCTTGGTCTCGTCGTCGAGCAGGTCGAGCATCTTCTGCATCGAGCGCGAGATGGGGTTGCTGGCGGCAAACTGGTAATTTTCAAACAGGGCCTCGAACACGGGGCGCGAGATGATGTGCTGCGAGAGCATCTCGATGGCGTCCTGCTCGGAGAGCCCGGGGTTGATGTTGCGGTGCAGACCCCGCATGAGCTGGTCGAAGGCCCGGCGGTGCTTGCCGTTGTCGGCGATGAGGGCCTTGATGCGCTCGATGTGCTGTTCGGCAATCTGGGCGATGTCCCTGGCCCAGAGTTCCCAGTAGCGTTTGGTGCCGACCTTGGTCACCAGCTTGGCGTAGAAGACGTTCTGCAGGTCGTTGAAGCTCATCGAGAGCTGGGTGGCGAGCTGCTCGGCGGCACTCTCGGCGTGGGGCTTGCTGTCGCCGTCGCTGTGCTGGTCTTCGTCCTTGCGCGAGGCCCCGACTCCGCCGAAGAGGATGTTTTTGGGCTTCTTTTTCGACAGCTCGATCTTGTTGACCTCGGCATTGAAGCGGTCGTCGTGGGCCCGCAAGGCGTTCAGCACGGTCCAGACCACCTTGAAGTTGGGATGGTTTTCGAGCACCTTGTCGCCCTCGGCATCGGCCGGAACCACGACCGGAATGATGATATATCCGTATTTCTTGCCCTCGCTGCGGCGCATGACGCGACCGACCGACTGCACGACATCGACCTGCGAGTTCTTCGGCGAAATGAAGACCACGGCGTCGAGCGACGGGACATCGACACCCTCCGAGAGGCAGCGGGCGTTGGTCAGCATACGGCATTCGCGTTCGTTTTCGGGCTGCTCCTTGAGCCACATCAGCTCCTCGTCGCGTTTGGTAGCCGACATCGAGCCGTCGACGTGGTGGGCAACGACATCGACCATCGTGGCGCGGTCCTCCTCGCGGATATCCTCCATGTAGAGGTCCTTGTAGTCGGTGAAGGCATTGGCGATTGCCTTGGATGCCTTGATGCTCGAACAGAAGGCCACGGCGCGGCGCATCGGCAGCGGGTCGGAGCCCTTGACGAACTCCTCGTCGGCACCGAGCACCTTTTTCGAAAGGGCATTGATGCAGCCGATGAGTTTCGAGGGGTCATCCGCGTCGATGGTTCCGTCCTCGCGGGTCAGGGCGTTTTGCAGCGTGGGGGTAATGTCCTTTTCGCCCACGGCGAGGATAAGGACCTTGTAGTCGGAGAGCAGTTCTTGTTTGACAGCCTCGCCGAAGCCGATGCGGTAGATCTCGTCGCCGTACATCGAGCGGTCGTCCATCGAGCAGAGGACGGCGGAGTTCTCCTCGGCGCGTTTCTTCGTCTCGTCGGTATAGAGGCGTGGCGTGGCGGTCATGTAGATACGGCGCACGGCGCGCAGGAAGTCGTTGTTGTGGACCCGGACAAAGGCGCTCTCGGTCTCGTCCTTGAGCGTAACGCCCGTGGTGCGGTGCGCCTCGTCGCAGATGATGAGGTCGAACGTGCCGAAGGCGTCGTCGGTCTCCTTGAGCAGCTGCTGCTGGGCCCGCGAAATGACGTCGATGGACTGGTAGGTCGAGAAGACGACGGTCAGTCCCTCGGCATTGTGTCGGCGGGCGTGTTGCAGTTGTTTGACGATGGAGGGGACGTCGGTCGAGGCCGGAAGTGCCAGGTCGACGACACTTGTCGTGTCGTTGTCGTTCTTTTCGGTCTGTTTCGAGACCTGCGGGTCGGAGCAGATGCAGACGGCCATCATCGGCTCCAGAGCCTGTTGCAGCCACGACCGCAGGGTTTGTCCCAGCAGGGCAATCGAGGGTACGAGGAACAGCACCAGACCGCGGCCTCCGGTTTCGTTCTCGGCAATTCGCAGCGAGGTGAAGGTTTTGCCCGTGCCGCAGGCCATGATGAGCTTGCCGCGCGTATGGGCGGGTTGGCCGGTGGCTTCGTCAATCTTGAAATAGGCGTGGGTCTGGTCGATGGCCTGCTGCTGGTGCTCCCGTATGGTGAAGGGTTTGGACCGGGAGGCCATGCCGAAGATGCCCTGTTCGAGGCTGTTCCAGTCTACATCGTCGTTTTCGAGGTCGATAAGGTTCAGACGGGTTACCGGAGGATTCTGATTGCGGATGGTTTGCTCGGCCGTGGAGTTCCATTTGTTCGTCGTCGAGATCCACAGCCGCTGCACGAATCCCGTCATGCCGGATTCGGTCTCGAAGCGTTTGCTTGAGGTAGAGAGGAATGTATCCACGTCGGGCTTGTTGATGAAGGCATTCGCCGCGTAGCATTTGCACTGGATGGCCCAATACTCGCCCTCGACGGTGCGGGCCACAAGGTCGATGCCGGTGTCCTTGCCGCCGAACTGGTCGTGGAAGGGAAACTCCGTCCAGAGCCACACCTCCTCGAAGAGGTTGGCATACAAGGTCGTGGTTTTCAGGTAGGCCTGCATGAGGCGTTCGAAACGGTATCCTTTGTCGCGTTCGGAAAAGGCCTCCTGGCGGAATTTATTCAGAATTTGGGCGAATGTGTTCATCGTGCAAGATTATATATACTCTAACAAAAGTAATCATTTCACCTCAATAAAAACAGAATCGAGGGGATTTATTCGCCCCTCGATTGTTGGTAATACTCTGATTGGATTGTCTATCGGAGAAATCGTATTTAATAAGTAGTATTCTTTTTTAGCGCCGTCGCCCGCGGCGTCTGTGCTGTTGTTCCTGCTGGGTTTGTTCCGCCTCGTCGGGATCAAATCTCGGACGTAGCAAATCGTCCAGCAGGTAGCTGAACGAGGGTGTCAGGGTCGGAGCCGATTGGCGTTCGGGAGCAAGCGCCTGTCGGTTGTTCCGTTCCATCGCGGTGTCGATTTTCGAATAGCTGAACTGCCGGTCAATCTTCGAGCCGTTGAACGGGTAGCCGTTTTTGGCAAACACAACCCCCTGCACGTCGGAGGTGCCTCCGCGCATCCGGAACTCCGTGGCAATCCCTTCGCGGCGCAGGGCTGCTGTCAGTTCCTCCCAGTTGCGGCAGCGGGGAACGGTATCGCACAGGGCATGGTAGATTTCGTATTTTGTCTTGTCCGGTTCGCGCAACCGGTACTCCTTGACCTGCTCCTTGCCCGATGCAAAGTAGAGTCCGTAACGGGCGGTCAGTTGCTTGCAGAGCCGCTCCGAACGGTAGCGGTCGTTGCGGTCGGAGATCGTCCGTCCGTCGTTGCCCACGCGGTTGAAGAGAATATGCAGGTGGGGATGTTCCCGGTCGCGGTGGCGGATAATGATAAGTTGTGTATCCTTGATCCCCATCCGGTCCAGATATTCCACTGCAATGGAGAGCAACAGTCGGTTGTCCAACCGGGCGGCATCCCGAGGCGAAAAGGAGAGTACGACGTGTCCCACGGGTTTCGAGACTCTGGGGTTCTGCGCAGCCTGCCGTTCGAATCCGCGGATGATGGAGGGCGTGTCCTTGAACAGAACGCCCATCCCGGCCAGGCAATCGGCGCTCTTCCCGGGACCGAAAATGTATTGGACGGCTCCGCCGAAGGAGCCGCCTTTCGAGAGTTTGGCAATCATGGCAGTTTGTCGATTCGGGTGAGCAGCGCATCAATTCGGTTGACCAACGTCGCCAAAGTGATGGTATCGCGTCCATACCCGGCCACATGCGCCATGCGGGCGAGTTGGTTGAGGTTGTTCGCCATGCCGGTGAGCTGCCGCAGCAGGGTGAGCATCTCGGGAGTCATCCGGGCGCGGACGATGCTCCGGGCAAGGGCGCGCCGGGCGTATTCGGCACACACGAGACCGGCGACCCGTGCCTTGCGGCACAGGGCGTCGTAATCAGTCTCGGTCAGGCAGACGACCAGCCTTCGTTTGAGTCGTTCCGTTTCGGGTTTGGGAGGGCGGCCGCCTCGCGGGCGGTTCGGATTCTTCGGACTTTTCATCTGTGTAATGTATAATAGACCAACGGGATGGATTCAGGAGGTTTCGAGTGTCTCGAAACATAAACTTGCTTTTATTACAACCCGGAATCTCCCTCCGCGGCTGCCGAAGCCAGTTTTTCGCCGAAAGCCTCCATTTCACGGCCGATCACCGTCTCGGAAAATTTGGCGTAATGGCGGGTCATGTTGGTGTTCGAGTGTCCGAGGATTTTGGCCAGCACGTCGATCGGCATTCCGTATTCGACCGCCATGCAGGCGAACGTATGGCGCGCACAATGCGTGGTCAGCACCTTGTCGATGCCGCAGACGATGGCGATCTCCTTCATAAAGGCATTCATCTTCTGGTTACTTGGCAGGGGCAGCACCCGTCCGCGGGCCTGGCAGACTGCGTCGTGCTCATAGCGACGGAGGATCTCCAATGCCATCGGGAGCAGGGGAATGCGGCTCATCACGGCGGTCTTTTCGCGTGGCTTGTGGATCCACCAGCGTCCTTCGTCGTCGCGCGAGATGTGTTCGCTCCGCAGGTGGTCGGCATCGGCGAAGGCCAGTCCCGTAAGGCAGCAGAAGACAAAGACGTCGCGGATACGGGCCAGCCGATGGTCGAGCTGCTTGCGGGTCAGGATCTCCAGCTCGCGGGCCGTGAGGTGCTCTTTGGCCTGCGCCTGATCCTCCTTGAGCTTGTAGTAGCGGAAGGGATTCTTGGCAATCCATTCGTTGCGCAGACAGTAGAGTACGAAGTTACGCAGACAGTCCATGACGGCCACGGCACCGTTGTGGCGGCAGCGGTGTGCCGTTTGCAGGAAGAGGCTGAATCCGTCGAGAAACTCGTAGTTCATCCGCTCGACGGGAATGTCCTCCTCCGGACCGCGCTGGGCGAGATACTGTTTCAGATAACGCAGCAGTCGTTCGTATTTGTCGGCTGTCCGCTGGGTGATGCGCACGCCGACCTCCGCCTGCCGTCGTTGGACGTAGTCGCCCAGCCCCGCGATCAACATCATGGTGTTTTTGAGCGGGTTGAAGTAACGCTGTTTGATTTGCAGGGCATTGGCCTCGAAACCTTCGGCAAGCAGTTTGCTGCGGATGTCGAGAATCTGTACACGGAATTCGTCAAGCATCTCGTTGATCTTCACGGATAGGCGGCTGGTCCCCATCATCCGTTCTTTTCGCTGGTTCCACAACTCGGGTCGTCCCTCGCAGTTGAAATAGATCTCCTGACGGAAACTGCCCGTTGTAATTCGGGCATAAATGGTTGCGAATCCGTCTTTTTTCGTTCTTCCCTTTCGCATCAGGAAGAGAATCCTGAAACTCTCTTGTCTCATGGTTTTGTAAAATTTAGAGGTTAACAAAACGCTGACAAGAAAAATCTATTGCGATGCAAAA
>UMFR01086487.1_pt1 | contig 10351 bp, 10 predicted proteins | sample 1965041 | NCBI WGS metagenome assembly UMFR01 (sample SAMEA4836049, study PRJEB28245) | human gut metagenome | biome: gut microbiome; material: fecal sample | place: Denmark | collected 2008
TCATCAAGCCGGTCTTCGTGTGTATATTTAAAACGTCCGATTGCTTCACGTACAGGCATCTTAATAAGCTTATCAACGCTTGCTCCCTGTTTAAGAGCTTCCATTGACTTATTATAGAAACCAAGTACCAATTCCATCATCATATACTGCTTTCTAAGTGATGTATAGGTATCAACTTCATGGAAAGAGTTCTGATGCAAATAATCTTCTCTTATTGAACGGCTTGCTTCCATCTTTAATCTGTCAGGTGCAGACAAAGCATCCATGCCTACCATTTTTACGATTTCATCAAGCTCTGCTTCTTCCTGCAATAATTTCATTAACTCCTGTCGAAGCTTTAACCAATCTTTATTAACATTTTCTTCAAACCATCCACCAATTCTGTCTACATAAAGTGAATAACTTGTAAGCCAGTTAATTGCCGGAAAATGTCTCTTGTATGCAAGGTTTGAATCAAGTCCCCAGAATACTTTTACAATACGAAGTGTTGCCTGAGATACAGGTTCTGAAATATCACCACCTGGAGGAGATACAGCACCGATAACTGACAAAGCTCCTTCCCTGCCTTCTTTTCCAAGGGTAACAACATCCCCGGCACGTTCATAAAACTGTGCAAGACGGCTTCCAAGGTATGCCGGATAACCTTCTTCACCGGGCATCTCTTCCAAACGTCCTGACATCTCTCTTAAAGCCTCTGCCCAACGTGATGTTGAGTCTGCCATTAAAGCTACTGAATAGCCCATGTCTCTAAAATATTCTGCTATTGTAATTCCTGTATAAATTGAAGCTTCTCTTGCTGCAACAGGCATGTCAGATGTGTTGGCTATAAGAACTGTTCTTTCCATTAATGACTGTCCTGTTTTTGGATCCTTTAATTCTGGGAACTCATTAAGAACGTCTGTCATTTCATTTCCACGCTCACCACAACCAATGTATACTACAATATCTGCCTCAGCCCATTTTGCAAGCTGATGCTGAATAACTGTTTTTCCACTTCCGAAAGGTCCCGGAACTGCTGCAACGCCACCTCTGGCAATTGGAAACAAAGTATCGATAACTCTTTGTCCTGTAACCAAAGGCTTATAAGGAGCTTTTTTCTCTTTATAAGGTCTGCCTTTTCTAACAGGCCATTTCTGCATTAAAGTTAATTCCTTTTCACCATCTTCTGTCTTAACTGTGGCAACAGTTTCAGTAACGTCATATGTTCCGCCTTTAATGCTTGTAATTTCGCCTTTAATTCCATATGGAACCATTATTTTCTGAGTAACTGCCGCTGTCTCTTTTACTATTCCAATAACATCTCCCGGTTCAACAATGTCCCCAACTGAAGCTGTTGGAACAAACTCCCATTTTAACTCTCTTTTCAAAGAAGGTACGGAAACACCTCTCTTTAGAAGATTGCCCGATACCTTCATAATATCATCAAGTGGTCTTTGAATTCCGTCATAAATACTACCGATAAGACCCGGTCCAAGTTCTACTGACATAGGTGCTCCCGTTGATACAACAGGCTCTCCCGGTCCAAGTCCGGCTGTCTCCTCATAAACCTGAATTGATGCTCTATCTTCATGCATTTCTATAATTTCACCAATAAGATGCTTGTCGCTAACCCTAACCACGTCAAACATATTGGCATCACGCATTCCCTCTGCTATTACAAGAGGTCCTGCTACTTTCTTAATTACACCCTTGCTATACTCCATGTTTTATTCCTTCCCAAATACAATATCCGAACCAATAGCCTGCTCTACACAATCCTTAACTCCTTTTACTCCGTCTCCCGTGTTTCCTTTTACACCCGGAATAAGGATAATTGCAGGAACCATCTGCTCTCTGTATTTTTCTATCTCTGCTGAAAGCTGTTTTGCTAACATTTCTGTAATGTATATAATGGCATATTCACCTGCAGCTATTTTTCTTAGCAAATGTGCTGCCTCTGTTACGTCGGTAACCGGAAATGTATCAAGTCCCAGTGCGCTAAAGCCATATATACTGTCATAATCACCTATAACTGCTACTTTATGCATACATTACCCTTACCCTTTCTTTTATAAACTCATTGTCAAAACCATTAATTTTGCCTGAAAGAATAATTTTTACTGTTTTAATTTCATTCTCTCTTGCAATAACATAAGCAATAATCGGTCCTATTGAAAAAGAGTCATATTTCTGTGACTTTATATCTTCCACAATCTTATTGTCACACCAGCATTCAAAAACTGATTTTGATATTTTTAAAGCACTAACTGCCTGACTATAGCCTATCTTTTCAAGATAAGAACAAACTCCATCCAAGCCGTCCTTGCAAGCTATAATCAATTCCGTAACGCTTACTCCGTCACAACTTACAAGTGCTTTTGAAACAAAAGATGCGTCCTTATTTGTAGCTGCACATCTTACTGCTATTTTAATGTCTGATATGGTAACCAGGTCATCTGCGTATTTTTTAATCATTTCATTAGTTGCTTCCTGACCTTCCTGCTTAATTGCCTCCAGTGTTGCCCTGTCAATAATCACATCGCACAACTGTCCATCGCCAGTCTGCATAAGAACTGTTGTTGCATCCTTTGCCGCCTGCTCCATGCCTTTAGGAAGCAGATTGTAATTGCCCTGCCTTATACAATTTTTCAAGAATTCCGTGTCTGTTTTTGTATCTTCATAAAACACATTTTCAGTTTCAAGTTCAGTACAAACCTGCTTAATTGCCGCCTTAAGATTATGGTACTCGTTGGCAATGGTGAGAATCTCACATTGTCCCTTGTCTTCAATTAATTCATCCAGAACCTTCCACGTTCTCCTTCGCTCCTGTTCAAGCATTTCCTCCAAACTCTGGTCCGGGTTTCCGTTCCCCCAGCCCTTGGTTCTTAAGAAATCCATAGCCTCGTCATAATCCTTGCACTGCACCAACTGATTAATGGTTTCATCTGTAAACAAACTACCTTCAAGCGCTCTGATTCTGGCAACACCATAAATATATTCCTGCTCCATGGCATTACCCCCTATCCAAACAACTGCTTATTGGCAATATCTTTTATTCTGTCAATATTAGAATCAAACAAGGCCTTCAAAGTACAATTCTCTTCAATCTCTCCATAAACTAATACAAAACCGTCCTTAATATTAGCCGGCTCCTTATCAATTACAAGCTCTCCCTGATTCTCTGCCACAATCTCTTTTACTCTATCTTCAAAACCATTAGGAATCCTATCCAAATCCTTCTTAGAAAAACAAATCTTTCCCTTGCCCTGCTGAACATTCTTCCTTAAAAGCTTCTCCAAAACGTTAAAATATTCTTCATCATTAAGACCTGCTATACTCTCCCTAGCCTTATCAATAGCCTGTTCAATAACCTGCTGCTTAGCCCTAAGAATAGAATTACGTTCCAAAAACTCCATACCTGAAACCGTCTTCTCCTCATAAAGCTTGCGGTCAGCCAAAGCCTTCTTCTCAATCGAAACAACTTCTACTTCTACGTCTTTTTTAATTTTATTCATATAGTCCTTGCAAAAAACATCTGCTTCTTTCAGAATTTCATCTGCTTCCTGCTTAGACTGATTTCTAATCTCCTCTACAATGTTATCCAAACCACTCATACAGCCCCTCCTTTCTTTTGCACGTCATTAACCACAACAACAATTCTCACATAATCTTTTCTCACTGCAATGGTTGAAAACGTGTAATTTCCATTACCTATTTTTTCTTTCAGTATTATTCACTCTAATTACTTTCGCCCCTGTGGGAGATGAAAACTTTAGAAGAAGGTACTCTGAAGCCGTCGGTCCTTAGAAGGTGGGGCAGCGAAAGCTGTCACGGCTTCTTAGTACCGCTACGAGCTGAAGGTAGCGGGAGCGAGCCTTCGATAAAGATTTCATCCTACCACAGGGATGTGAAAGAAAATTATAGTGCAATACCGTTTACTGATAAGAATGATATCAAAAGGGCTAAAATTGCGTATGTTTCTACCATTGCAGGGAACAACATCGCCTTTGCGAATTGTTCCGGTCTTTTTGCTACGATTCCAATGCTGGCTGCTGATGTTTTTCCCTGATACTTACCTGAGATTAAACCAACTATTGCCATTGGAAGACATGCTGCCAATATCTGTAATCCCTGTGATGATGTTACTGCAACTGCTCCACTGCCAATGATTCCGATTTTTGATAATGTAATGAATCCAATAAGAAGTCCATATAAGCCCTGTGTGCCCGGAAGTAACTGCATAATAAGTACTTTTGCAAATTTTGATGGATCTTCCGTCATTACTCCTGATGCAGCCTGTCCTGCAATACCTACACCTATTGCTGAACCTGCGCCTGCCATAAGTACTGCAAGTGCTGCTCCAAGCAATGCATAAAATAAACCTAAATTATCGAAAAATGTTCCTAAAGTCATAATTAATTCTCCTTTACTTTTACATATTTTGTATCCGCCTTAAATGGTTTAAACTCTCTTCCGCCACCTTCATAAAATTTTCCAAAGAATTCAACAAACTGTAGTCTGTTGGTATGAACGTAGGCTCCCAAAAGGTTTATTGCCATATTGAATGTGTGTCCGATTAGGAAAACCACTATAAAGAAAATTACTCCCACTATTGATTTTCCCATCATTGCTGCCATTGTGTTAATTACCTGGGCTATTACTCCTGTTGCAAGTCCAAGGGCAAGTAATCTTGAATATGATAGCAAATCACTTAGCCAGCTTGTTGTGTCATACAGGCTGTAGGCTCCAAGCAATAATCGCTTCACAGGATTTTTTGCTCTTCTTCCTGCCATAAGAAGTATTCCAACCATGCCACCTATTGTCATTATCTTTGATAGCATACTAAGCCACGCTGGGAAGACTATTGTGCTTCCTGCCAATGAGGCAAATATACTTGTTGGAATAAGCATTAATATTAATCCAATCAAAAATACATACCAAAGAACAACATCGCATACAAATGACATTACATCTTTTTGCTTTAGCATCATATATCCCTTAATTCCAAGTCCGGTAAACAAATGAACAATACCGAAACATAAACAATATATAAGCATTTTCATTGGCTGTTTAATAGGTTCAAACCACAGCGCCGGTATTCCTATGTTTACTCCAAAGAATGTTTTTCCTATAACTGTTATTGCATCTCCGAAATATCCTCCGAAAAGTATTCCCCATATTAATGTTGAAATTCCACAGTACATAAACATTCTAAGTGTTTTCGCCATTGTTTCTTCCATGTTCGGGAATTTTTTTAAAACTATAAAACATCCAATAAACATTAAAAATCCGTAAGCTGCGTCTGACAGCATTATTCCAAATAAGAAATAATAGAAGAATGCTGTTATTGCCGTTGGATCAATTTCCATTTTGTTAGGAAAACCAAATGATGTTACAACACCTTCAACTGCTCCCTGAACTTTTCCGTTAGTTAACAGCACCGGAACGTCCTCTTTTTCCGTTGGCTGTTCCACGTCAATTGCCACATTAAACTTGATTTCCAGTTCTTCTTTTAATGCCTCAACCTGTTTCTCAGGCATATAACCTGTAACAAAAAAAGTATGTTTGGACTGTAAAAGCTTTCCTACCACCTTGTACTTGTCCGCTCTGGTTTTGTAATAATCTCTTATTTTCTTAAACTCAAATCTGTAATCTGCTTCTCTTTCCATTTGAGCTTTTATATTTTCAATGTCCAGATTATATTCTTTAATTCTATCCTCTCGTTTTGTAACCGAAGCTGTTGGTATGTGATGAACCATAATAGGCGGTTTGCTAAAATCCAGTTGCCTTAAGGCTTTTTCAACCTGCTCCAAATCATGTTTCATATAAGATACGGTTACATAAGTCTGATATTTGTCCGCCGAAACTATCTGCATATACAGTGATTTTGGAAATTCTTTTAAGCTTTCTATTTTTCTTATCAAATCCTGTTCCGTATATGAACCTGAAATAACGCCCACCATAAATCCGGTGTTTTTGGTTCCCTGAAAATTCATTGGGACATCAAGTTCAAGCCACGGTTGCAATGCCTGTATTTCGTCTAAGCATTTCTGCTTTCCTGACTCTTTTTCATCCATACTTTTCTTCTGCTCGATTATGTCATTAACAAGCCCGTTAATTTCATTTCGCTTATTTACTATTTCGTAATAATCGTCCGAGCTAATAACTTTCTTTCCTTCAAGGCTTGAAAGCATGGACTTTTCTTCAGGAATATAAGCTTCAAGAATTTCTAATGCATTGTCCGTTAACGCCGCCTGTCTCTCGTAAAGTGAAATCTGGGTTGCCGTGTTCACTTTTTCAAACACCTTATCCTCTTTCACTTCCTCATGAACTTCCAGACAGCCCTTTAATTGCAAAAGTTCCAAAATCTTTTTTCGGTCTTTCTTCATTGCGCATATATTTATTTTGCACATTTTCAAAACTGCCATAAATTCTCCATTCTGTCATTTAAATGACGGGTTATGCCTTAAAATAATTTAAATGTTCCCCTCTACCTTAGGATTACACGGATTGTGACCTGCTCTGTAATCCTAAAATAAATACTCTACTATGGCTTTCACCGTGCCATCCATTTTCTCATATGACTTGTTCTTCAATTGCATAACCTTTAAGTCAATCTCTTTCTGTTGCTCCTCATTGTACTTTTCGCATTTTGCAACTGTCTCTGCCATTTCCTTTTCTGCTTTTTCCTTGGCTTCCTTTAACCTTTCAGTTCGATATTCAGCCCCCTGAATCTTAATCTGATTCTTCATGTCCTGCCCGTTAACTTTCGCAGTGCTTATAACCTTGTCCCCTTCAAGCTCTGCTAACCTAACCGCATCAACTGTCTCCTTTATCATACTAACCTCCTTCCCTATACAAAATTGTGCATTTTGTCCGATTTTTTATTGTTTTTTATTACTTTTTGTATATTTTTAACTAATTATGCTAATATAATAATTCATCTAAAAATTATATGCAAGTTACATTTTTAGTCACTAGTACTTTATTTATACATTTTCTCATTCAAGTCGCTTTATTTTACGATTTTTAAGTTATGAATTTACATACTTGGATTCTCTAAAATAGTTTGTGCTTATAAAACAAAATCATACATTTTTAGGAATAATAGTTAAGGAGCTGCACTCTAATGATTTATCAACCATTAAAGACACAGCTCCTTGAATGTTTTTAATTTTATTTACCAAGTTAAAACTTTTACTTTGGTTTTTTTAGGAATTTGTGATTTATTTAAACTTGATTTTTTAAACTTACCACAACCGTATATTTCTATTTTTTTCAATTTCTTATTATTTTTCTTAGACATTTTAATTTCTTTTAGTTTCGTACAGCTTTGCAAATAAAGATATCTAAGATTTTTCATTTTTGAAATATCCAATTTTCTTATCTTTTTATTTATGCAATAAGCACTTCCGTCTATACTCAGTTTTTTTAGTTTGGCATTCTTTCCAAATTTTATTTTTTTGAATACAGTTTCATAAGAACTAAATGTTTTTAAAGTTTTCAAATTTGAAACATCTACTTTTCCTTTACTATCTAATAAACGAATACTTTCAACTTTAGATTTTTTATCAAATTTCAAGTTGAAATTTTCACACGCTACAAAGCTTATATACTTTAATCCCTTTAACTGATTCAAATTATAGTTTCTGTCACTAAATGTTATTCCAATAGAATCAATTTTTAAGGTTGATAAATACTTAAAGTTTTTTACATAGCCTCTTTCTCCGTTTACCAATGCACATGCAAAATGTATATGACTTACATTCTTAAACACCTCTATTCCTTTAAAATCTATAACTCTATATTTTTCATCTTGGTAAACCTGCCTTCCATATTTATATCCATCTGTTTCCTGTATATCCGCAGCATCAACAGAAAATGATGTTGGATCTTCCATTTCGTATTGAGACAAATATCCATCTCTATTCATATCATACCTTTTCAAAACAGCACGCCTAACCATTTCATTTGGAAAAGAAGATTCGTCTATTTTTAATATAGGTTTATGTTTTGCATATACAGACTCATCATAGTCGGTTGATGTGTCAGCATATATTACCATTGTACTCATAATAATGCTAACAACTAGTAAGATTAAAAAAGTAAATCTCTTCTTCATATTAATCACCTCTCTTCTGTGCTATAGATAAACCGGAACTTTGTATTTTATGCTCCACTTACCGTATTTTTTATTGTTCTTCTTTCCAAAATATGGTCTTACTTTTACATAAATACTGTTCCTGCTGTTTACTTTTATTACGCCTTCCTTAACTTGGTACTTTAAATTAAGTTTTAACTTTTTATTCAATTCTCCTTTTTTAGTATTGAATTTTTTCTTCAGTTTATTGCTTTTTTGTGTAATCACAATCTGATAACCGCTAGCCTTTTTTATTTTATTCGCTACAACGTATAGCTTTTTTGTTTTTACCCTATATTCAAGCTCTGCCACGCTCCCCCTGTTTTTTACCTTTTTTGAATACTGTATAACCGCATCTTTTGGAAAAGCTCCCTCTTCTATTCTGGGATTGCTACGCAAATATACTTTTCTTAAAAGATTGTCATCAAAACAATATTTACCAATTAGTTTTATTTTCTTATTAAACTTAACTGTTTTAATATTGTTACCGGCAAAAGCCTGTTCTCCAATTATTTGAATATTGTTTTTTAACTTTAATGTACTAATTCCTGTGTGATAAAAAGCATAGTCCCCGATTTTTTTCAGCTTGCCATTCAGTTTCACATCACTCAAATTTCCTAGCTGATAGCAGGCATAAGAGTCTATTTTTTCCACAGTATCAGGCACCTTCAAAGATTCTCCACCATAAAATAGCACTAATTCTTTCCCATCTTTTGTTAACAACATTCTGTCTTTTTCTTCATAGTACTTGTTGTTATTAATTAAAACTATTTTCGGAAATGGGGCCATGTCGCTGCTAATCATCTCTCCCAAATTTTCACATCTTCCTGCCAACTCCAGTGTTCTTGGAGTGTCTAAGTAAAACGCATTTCCGGTAGCCACAACATCTCCCAATATTGTTACCTTACTTAGATTAAAATATCCTGATAATGATCCTGATGATATTTCCTTAATATCATCTGCCAAAACAATATACCTAACCTGATTTTTTATCTGCCCTACATCTACCTTTTCTAATTTTTCACAACCGCTAAAACTAAGAACACTGCTCTTTTCATCAAATTTCCATTTAACAGATGAATTATTGTAGTCCTTCATATGTTCATTGTTTAACTCCACTTTCTTGTCCTGTACAAAAGATGCTGCATTCACAGAATTACAGGCTAACATAGTTATTACCAATATAATTGCAATTATCTTTTTCATTGGTTTTCCTCCTCTCATCAGATACAAAACACTTGTATCAACACCCATTAATCAGTTTCTTATACTCTTTACTCCTCTCTTTGTTTTTTTATCCACGCTCATTTGGGTTAGTTAAGCCCTTCTATTGAATATAACGAATAAACTCGCCAAAATATGACAACAAAAATAAATTTTTCCGTACCTTGTCTTATATTTATAGCATAACATATTTATGTATACTTTACTCTATATATTTTCCGGCTACGCAATTATACTTTTTAAAAAAGAAGAGATAGCAAGTTAATGCAATAACAAAACTAATACATTAAGGAAATTGTTATGATTTCTTATATATTTATCGCAGCCAATTACGTGTCGTAAAACCGAAACGCTGTCCCACACGTAATTTATTGAAGCTAAGCTTGTTCTATCGCTGCCAATTACGTGTCGTAAAGCGAAAACGTTATGTCACAAGTAATTTATTGAAGCTAAGCTTGTCTTACCGCTTCCAATTACGTGTCACTGAAAGAAAATGCTGTGTGACAAGTAATCACCCACAAATTCACTACGATTTTGTAAAAAATTACGTGTCAGCAGAAGGAAATCTTATATGACACGTAATTGCCCAAAAATTCACTTTAATATTGTAAAAAATTACGTGTCAGCAGAAAGAAAAGTTATACGACACGTAATCAATGATGTAATTACAAATTATACTGAACCTCGGGGTGTGGACACTACACTAGACGACTTTATACGAAAAATTAATAGTATCCTCCTCCGGGGTGTGGACATCTCCCCAAACAACTTTGTACGAAAAATAAATAGCATACTCCCCCCTAAGCATGAACTCCTCCCATGCGACTTTGTACAAAAACTAAACTTCAAGTATCCCCACCAAAAAAGGCAGTCCCGCCAAGGAACTGCCCATATTTTAACTTCTAGTATTCTATTTTTCAATCAACTTTATTGCTAAGCATCCTCCAATCACAAGACTTATAAGCACATTTATTGTGACTATCATTCCTGAGCCGATTATTCCTGCCA
>UMFR01038260.1_pt1 | contig 10324 bp, 7 predicted proteins | sample 1965041 | NCBI WGS metagenome assembly UMFR01 (sample SAMEA4836049, study PRJEB28245) | human gut metagenome | biome: gut microbiome; material: fecal sample | place: Denmark | collected 2008
ATTTCACGCAAGCCAGCGTGAAACGAGCTCTTCCCTACCAGCAGATGAAAGCACTGGCCGAGACCTTCAATTTGCACGGAGAAGCCTACCCCCATGTGAAAGAAGCCTTCGAAGCAGCCAAGGAACAGGCCCAGCCGGACGATTTTATTTTTGTGGGAGGAAGCAGTTTTATTGTGGCCGATTTACTTTCTTTAAACAATTAAAGAACGTTCTTTCTTCGAAAATGTTTGGGTATATTGAAGAAAATCTTTTTATTTGCACAACAAAATAATGTGTGAACTAAAAGATTTTAATAATATGAACAACACATTTTACAAAGAAAATAATTTAAGCGGCTTAAAAAGAGCAGATTTTCAAAAAATTGTAGACGGCAAAGAGACAGATTTGTTTATTCTTTCTAACCAGCAAGGTGCCGAAGTAGCAATTACAAACTATGGGGGAGCAATCTTAACTGTGATGGTACCGGACAAAAACGGTAAACTGGCCAATGTGGTACAGGGACATGACAGTATCGACAATGTAATCAACAGTCACGAACCTTTCCTGAGTACATTAATCGGACGCTATGGCAACCGTATTGCGAAAGGCAGTTTCCTGATGGACGGACAAGAACATAATTTGACCATCAATAATGGTCCTAACTCCCTGCATGGAGGTCCGACTGGTTTCCATGCTCGTGTATGGGATGCCAAACAGGAAGATGAACATAGCGTAACGCTGCACTATCTCTCTAAAGATGGGGAAGAAGGTTTCCCAGGCAATCTGGACGTCACAGTTACTTATACGCTGACAGGACAAAACGAACTGGTCATCACTTACGTAGCCAACTGCGACAAGAAGACTATTATCAACCTGACAAACCACGCATTTTTCAGCCTGGCAGGTTTGAATAATCCGACTCCGACCGTAGACAATAACATCGTCACAATCAACGCAGATTTTTATATTCCAATAGACGAAGTATCTATCCCTACAGGAGAAATATTGAAGGTAGAAGGTACTCCGATGGACTTCCGTACACCGCACACAGTGGGAAGCCGTATTAATGAACCGTTCCAGCAGCTCATCAACGGAGCCGGATACGACCATTGCTACGTGCTGAACAAACGCGAAACGGAAGCTTTGGTATTTGCGGCTAAATGCGTAGAACCGGAAAGCGGACGTTCGCTGGAAGTTTATACCACAGAGCCGGGGGTACAAGTATACACAGCCAACTGGCACAATGGTTTCACTGGATACCACGGTGCTACATTCCCGGCAAGAAGCGCTATCTGCTTTGAAGCACAGCACTTCCCCGACTCACCCAACAAAGGACACTTCCCGTCAGTCGTACTGAAACCGGAAGATACCTACCATCAGGTAACTATCTATAAGTTCGGAGTTGAAAAATAAAAATCTAATTCTTTAATTAACCTATAACAAACTAACACCTTTAAACAACATGTCACAACAACAAAAAAGCTATTTGTTACCCATAGTAATGATGTTCGCATTGTTTGCTATGATTTCTTTCGTAACCGGTTTGCCGGCTCCATTCGGAGTTATCGTACAGAGTGAATTTGGAGCTACCAACCTGGAAGCTACGCTCGGATTCGCTGCGAACTTCATTGCATACGCATTTATGGGTATTCCTTCGGGACTTCTTTTACAGAAAATCGGATACAAGAAAACAGCATTGATTGCTATTGCTGTAGGATTCATTGGTGTAGGTATTCAGGCATTGGCCTCTAAAGGCGGATTCTCTGTATATTTGGCTGGAGCCTTCATCTCTGGTTTCTCTATGTGTATGCTGAACACAGTAGTTAACCCGATGCTGAACACTTTGGGTGGCGGCGGCAAGAAAGGAAACCAGCTTATCCAGACTGGTGGTTCACTGAACTCTTTGTCAGCTACTATCGTTCCGGTATTGGTAGGTTACCTGATGGGTGCCAACGTAGAAGAACGTACTATCGCTAAGGCTTTGCCGGCACTTTACATTGCCATGGCTATCTTCGCCATCGCGTTCCTGGTACTTTTCTTCATGGCAATCCCTGAACCAAGCTTGTCTAAGGCAAACAAGAGCAAAGGCGAACACAGCCCGTTGTCTTTCCGTCACTTCAAGTTGGGAACTATCGCCATCTTCGTATACGTAGGTATTGAAGTAGGTGTTCCTCACTTTGCAAACTTGTTTATGACTGCACAAGTGAATGAAGGTGGTCTGGGTATCGATCCGGCCATTGCAGGTTCTATCGTAGGAACTTACTGGTTCCTGATGCTTATCGGTCGTCTGATTGGTGCTTCACTTGGTGCTCAGTTCAGTAGTAAAGCCATGTTGACCGTAGCTTCTATTCTCGGATTGATTTTGATTGGTATTGCTTTCGTAACTCCGTTGAGCAGCGTAGTCAACATGCCGGTATTCAAAAGCGGAGCTAGCCTGTCATTCGGACTGGAAGCTGTTCCTGTCAGCGTAATGTGTATGGCACTCTGCGGACTCTGTACTTCAATCATGTGGGGAGGAATCTTCAACCTGGCTGTAGAAGGACTGGGTAAATACACAGAAGCTGCTTCCGGAATCTTCATGGTAATGGTTTGCGGTGGTGGATTGCTTCCGCTGTTACAAGGTGGAGTAGCCGACTCAGCAGGTTACCTGAACAGCTTTATCGTAATTGCAGCCGCATTGGCATACTTGTTGTTCTATGCGTTGATCGGATGCAAGAATGTGAACAAAGACATTCCGACTGAATAAAAAAGACATAAGGATGAAGGATGGACTCATTCTTCATCCTTTCTTGTTTATATACCAGAATTTATTAACCTTTAATTTTTATCATTATGGACATAGAATTTGTAAGAAGCCGCTTTATCAAGCATTTCGACGGTACAACAGGCTCAGTATATACTTCTCCGGGACGAATCAACCTGATTGGTGAGCACACTGACTACAACGGAGGTTTTGTATTCCCGGGAGCTGTAGACAAAGGTATGGTGGCTGAAATCAAACCGAACGGAAAAGATAAAGTTTGCGCTTATTCTATCGACTTGAAAGATTACGTAGAATTCGGATTGAACGAAGAAGATGCTCCGAAAGCAAGCTGGGCACGTTATATCTTTGGTGTTTGCCGTGAAATGATCAAACGCGGAGTTGACGTAAAAGGCTTTAATACTGCATTTGCAGGTGATGTACCTCTGGGTGCAGGTATGTCTTCTTCTGCTGCATTGGAATCTACATACGCATACGCATTGAACGATTTGTTCGGCGACAACAAAATTGATAAATTCGAACTGGCTAAAGTAGGTCAGGCTACAGAACACAACTACTGTGGAGTAAACTGCGGTATCATGGACCAGTTTGCTTCTGTATTCGGTAAAGAAGGTCACCTGATTCGTTTGGATTGCCGCTCACTGGAATACCAGTACTTCCCGTTCAGACCGGACGGATACCGTTTGGTATTGGTTGATTCTGTAGTAAAACATGAACTGGCATCTTCTGCATACAACAAACGCCGTCAGAGCTGCGAAGCTGTTGTAGCTGCTATCAAGAAGAACCACCCGACTGTAGAATTCCTGAGAGACTGCACAATGGATATGCTGAACGAAGTAAAAGCTGAAGTTTCTGAAGAAGACTACATGCGTGCTGAATACGTAATCGAAGAAATCCAGCGTGTGCTCGACGTATGCGATGCATTGGAAAGAGGCGACTACGAAACAGTAGGACAGAAAATGTATGAAACTCACCATGGTATGAGCAAACTGTATGAAGTAAGCTGCGAAGAGCTCGACTTCCTGAACGATATTGCTTTTGACTGTGGAGTTACTGGTTCACGCGTTATGGGCGGTGGATTCGGTGGATGTACCATCAACCTGGTTAAGAACGAATTGTATGAAACATTCATTTCTACTGCAAAAGAACGCTTCAAAGAAAAATTCGGTCGCAGCCCGAAAGTATACGATGTAGTTATCAGCGACGGTTCACATAAAGTTTGCTAATTCTATATCCATCATATCATAAAAAAAGCACGAATTTCGGTTCGTGCTTTTTTTTATGATATATACAAAGTCAATCGCCGCGATAATAATAAAGCAATGAATGCCGCGCAATAAAGTCCGCATTAAGCTTCACCAGCATCTTCTCTCCTACTTCAGGCAGTTCTGCATCTGGCAGTAAGTTCTTCTCAATACAATAATGCAGCAAATCCGGTGGGCAAAGCATCTCTTCCGTCAACATCCGGAATGCATTTTGCGAAGCCTCTTCCTGATCGTAATAAGGATTTTCCGTGTCGGCAATGTATTCACACACGCCCTTCGCCAGTAAGAGTCCTTTCTGTTCATCCACCATCAATACAAAGTTCCGGTAACTCTTCATTTGCGGCAAGGTATGATTCTCATCATCCGGCCACTGTAGAATCTCTACCAGGAAGCGTTTCAATGAATCATAGCCGTTGAGATAAATAATCTTGCGTCCGCCAGTCCACAAGGTAAAGAGACGATAAATCTCCGCATTCTTCTGCAAAACAGTTTCTGGCATTTCCTTTTCCTCCTGATACAGACGAGGAACCGATTTCCAGCACGCAGCCTGCTTACCAGCCAACAACTCAATCCATTCGTGAAGGAACAATGCCAAAGGACCCGTAGGAATAATAAAACGGTCGTCTGGTGCTACTCGTTCAATGTAAGGCAGCATAGAAGGTTCCGTAAGGTAAGTGTGGCCGAAAAGCCATGACAATTTCCTGTCAGCCTCTTTTTCATCTATATATCCGGCAAAATAATCCTTCAGCAACTCATTCTCAGGAGCCACCTCATAAGCTTCCTCCAGTAATGGCAGAAAAGCCTGTGCCTGCTTCAAGATTGCAGTATCCAGCGGGTTCACATACCCATGTGAGTAAGAAGCCTTCTGCCAAGTATTCCAAATGATAAAACGTATATCCTCCAGGTTCACCTCTCCCTTCATATAATCTTTCCCTGTAGGATAAAATGGAAGACACCTGCCATACAAACGTGTATGAGCAGTGGTAAACCCCTGCCACAATCCCAGTCCGGAGATTATATCTTCCAGATAAGCCGCCACATACAAACTTAAATTCTTGCGAAACGTCTCAGGCAATTCCTCCAAATGACAGGCCGCATAAAGTTTATTGGCCAACTCCACAAAAAACGTATCTGAAGAACAAACTGTCGTATACGGATGAATAGCCAGCCAGTCGTTCAAATAAATCACATTCTTTTTCATATATATTCGTTCATTTGAATAATCAGTTTCGAGTAAAAAGCGTCACAAGTAATGAAATCAGTGTCAGACCGATTCCTACACAGACCACTCCGGTCCAGCCCCATGCGTGCCAGAAGGTACCGGCCAGAAAGGTTCCTAGTGAACCGCCCACAAAATAAGTTGTCATAAAGATGGTATTCACCCGGTTAGTTGCCTTGGGAGCCTGCGACAATGCACAGGTTTGATTACCTATCTGCACACATTGCATACCGATATCTATCACAATAATTCCCACAATAAAACCCAAATAAGAGTTCTGGAAGACAAACATGATAACCCAGGCCGCGATAATAAGAAGACAACCTAGAAAAGTAAAAAACCGCACTCCAAACTTATGTACCAGACTCCCAACAAAAGAAGCTGTCAACGCACCAGCCACTCCACACAGTCCCAGCATGCCGATGATGTTATTTCCTGCATAAAACGGTTCTCCACTCAACTTAAAGGCCAGGCACGCCCACAACGCCAGAAAACTACCAAAACAAAGTCCGGCCCGTGCAGAAACCAAACGGATAGTAGAATTGTCCCGATACAGCGTAAAAAGCGACTTCATCAGTCCTTTGTACGTACCTTTGAAATTTAGCGGCATATCCGGCAACACCCGAACTACCACAAAAATACAAAGCAACATGATGACGGCTGCAATATAATACATCGTACGCCATCCCCAATATTCTCCTACAAAACCACTGATTACCCGTGAGCCTAAAATTCCTGTCAGCAGACCGCTGACCATCATTCCCACGTTACGTGCTTTATTCTGTGGCAGTGAGAACTGTGCAGCAATCGGAATAAAAATCTGCGGCATAACTGAACAAACTCCTGTCACCAGCGAAGCCAGCAGGATGTAAAACACATTCACAGACATGGCAATGCTACAAGTTGCCACCGACAATAAGAGAAAGTTAATAACAATGATATTCTTCCGCTTGTACAAATCCCCCAAAGGGATAATAAACAACAATCCCAGTGCATACCCAATCTGTGTGGTCATAGGTATCAGATTGGCAGTAAATTCCGAGATACCCAAATCTTCACTGATACGATTCAGCAACGGCTGATTATAATACAGATTCGCCACTGAAAGTCCTGATATAATGGCCAGTATCCACAGCAACGAAGCCGGAATTCCATTATTCTCGTCCAATTTCTGTTTCATATTGATAAACTCTTACTTTCATTCTGCAAAAATAGACAAAAAAACAAATGTCCATAATAAAGTCAACCACTAAGCAAAATGAAAATAAATTCAGGATTCATACAATAACCTTGTTCAATTCGCCTCCTTTGAACTCAAAAGTTACAAATATATTACGTACAGTTACAACGATGCAAGTCACACAAAATCAGCTCCAAACATTCTACTCCAGAAATAAATTTACTTCTATTGTAAAATAAAAAAGTTAATTATTTACAGCCTAATTTGTTAAATCGTCCACTCTCCAATTATTCGCTGAAAAGATTTTTTAACTTTGCAACAGAAAAAGAGGAATAATACAAAAAGAATCAACGAACTTAACTACAAAGAATTAAGCGAACAAAAACGCTAAAATAGATTTACAATTTATTTAATTAAAAATTTATGGTACATCATTCCAAATTCCTGTATTCCGCATTGGTCGTTTCAGCCATGGCTGTCGGCGCAAATGCTCAGGTAACGACTTCTGCTATCAGCGGAAAAGTTTTAGATGAAACCAAAGCCCCGGTTATCGGTGCTACAGTGGTAGCTATCCACGAACCGTCAGGAACTCTCTACGGTGCAGTGACAAACGTAGATGGACGTTACACCATCCAAGGTATGCGTACCGGTGGTCCCTACAAAATTGAAGTTTCTTATGTAGGCTACAACAAAATGGCTTACACGGGCATTTCCCTTGAACTGGGTAACACGTTCAATCTGAATGTAGACATGAAACCCAGTGCAGAATTATTGGATGAAGTTGTAGTCGTAGCCGATGCAAACGCAAATGCAGGAGCTTCACAGAACTTCTCTACAGGAAAAATCACCAGCACACCGACAGTAGACCGCAATGTATATGACATTGTGAAAAACATGCCAATGGCTTCTACGTCAAAGAATGGAGGTATCACATTCGCCGGTTCAAACAACCGTTACAACAGCTTCCAAATTGACGGTACGGTAAGTAATGACGTATTCGGTTTAGCAGCCTCTGGAACAAACGGTGGCCAGACAGGTGCCAACCCAATTTCCATGGATGCCATTCAGGAAATTCAAGTAGTAGTTGCTCCCTTTGACGTACGCCAAAGCGGATTTACTGGAGGTGGAATCAACGCTATCACCAAACAAGGTACCAATAAATTCCAAGCATCGGCTTACACATATTTCACAAATGAAAAAATGTACGGAAAGTATAATGCCACCCACGATTATGCTAAAGAAAAGCTTTCTGAACAATACACCCGTACATTTGGTGGAACCATAGGTGGAGCACTAGTTAAGAACAAATTGTTCTATTTTGTCAGTGTAGAACAAAAATCAGATGTATATCCAAACAACATCTACCCAGGATATCTAAGTAACTACCTGACTGCTGACATGGCCAATCAGATTATTAATAAATATAACGAATATACCGGTATCAAAGAAACCTATGGACCACGTGATATAGAAAACAAATCACTAGGTTTATTGGCACGTATTGACTGGAACATCAACAAGAACCATAAGTTGGCCATTCGTTATCAGCACAACAACTCTTATGATGACAACTTCAGCATCGGAACTTCTTCATTCCGTTTCAATGGAAGTGGCTATCGCATGAACAACAAGACTAATTCTATCGTTGCCGAATTAAATTCACATCTAGGAGAATCTTTCTACAATGAATTGCGTGCATCTGCTAGCTTTGTTCGTGACCACCGTGACATTGACTATAATGGGGCAACTGTGCAGATTAAATCAGCAGACGATAATAACAATACCCAAATTGACATGGGCACCGAATACTCTTCAGGTGCCAACTTCTTGAATCAGGACATCTATACCATCGAAGACAACCTTTCATGGTATAAAGGAAATCACACAATTACTTTTGGTACACACAATGAAATCTACCGCATGCAGAACCTCTTCATGCAAGCCAGCAATGGTTCATGGTATTTCAATAGTATACAAGATTTCTTGAACGATAATCCTTGGAAATTTACTTACAAATATACAGACCCAGAATTAACAGGTGGAGATCTACGCTATGCCCCCACTATGAAATCGGCACAGTTCGGATTATACGCACAGGACAAATGGGACATTACCAATAACTTTGAATTAACATACGGTATTCGCTTCGATATCCCAGTTATATTCAATTCACCGACAACTAATGAAGCTTTCAACCAGTTTGCAGCAGAAAAGGGAATGGATGCCCGTGTAGGTGAAATGCCTGGAGCTAAAGTTTTGGTATCTCCGCGAGTAGGTTTCCGCTGGTACATAGATGAAAATCATAATACATTACTCCGTGGAGGATTAGGATTGTTTACCGGACGCGTACCTTTTGTATGGTTAAACAACTCTTTTACAAATAACGGTATGGAGCAGAAAGGAACTACTATTAGCAGTGGTACAATTCCTGGTATGACAGAATACGCTAAAAATCCATACGAAGTTATCAAGCAAGGTTCAGCCGGTAGCTTAAAACCTGACATCGCAGTAGTAGACAAGGACTTCAAATACCCTCAAGTTTTCCGCACAAATCTAGCGTTAGAACAAATACTCCCGGGAGATGTGAAGTTAACCATTGAAGGTATTTACTCAAAGACTTTAAATAACGTATTCTTTGAAAACTTAGCCCTTACCCAGATTGGAAAGGTATATGCAGTACCTGGAGTAGAAGCCTCAGCCGTACCTTATTATTCAAATCAGAAGAGCGATTATTACAGTATCATTAATCTGAAAAATACGAATGAAGGTTACTCTTACAACTTCTCTGTAATGCTGGAGAAACATTTCAACTTCGGTCTTGATTTGTCTGGTTCGTACACTTTCGGACATTCTAAGTCTGTAAATGATGGAACAAGTTCAGTAGCTTATTCTAACTGGCAGTATAACTATTCAAAAGACAGCAACTCCAAAGGAGAACTGGGATATTCTCGCTTCGATATTCCTCATCGCATCTCTATGCAGGCTTCTTACACTACGCCCAAATACCTGAATGGATTGATGTCAACCACTGTAGGAGTTACTTACAACGCTTCTCCGGGTGGACGTTATAGCCTCTCTTACGATGATGCACAAGACTTCAACGGGGATGGTTCCAGAAGTACTACACTGCTGTACATTCCAACTGATGCAGAACTGGAAAAGATGAATTTCGTAGATAGCGAAAAAATGACTGCAGCTGAAAGTCGTGAAGCATTCCGTCAATGGATTCTGAATGATGATTATGCAAAGAATCACCGTGGTCAATTCGCAGAACGTAATTCAAACCTGACTAACTGGGAACATGAAATCAACTTGCACGTGGCTCAAGACATTTTCTACCTGAAAGAACGTGGCAGCAAGCTACAAATCACATTCGACGTTATCAACTTTGCTAACATGCTGAACAAGAGATGGGGAGCAAACTATTACTTGCCTTACAACTTAACTCCTCTGACAGTATCAGGACAGAAGGATGACAACGGTATCCTTATACCTGCATATACGTTCAAAGATACTAGCAACGTGCTCACCAAAAACGACATCAGCTCACGCTGGCACTGCCAGGTGGGTGTAAGACTGACTTTCTAATGAAAGACTAACCCTTTACATAAAAGGTGTATTGCCCACGAAAGAACGGCAATACACCTTTCTTTTTATCACCCTAAAAACAAACCAGACTTATGAAAAAAATTATCTCGCTGTGTATGATGTGGTGCATCTGCCTCTCTATCTGGGCCGGAAAGCACTACACCGTCATTGTATCCCTCGACGGGTTCCGCTGGGACTACCCGCAAATGTACGATACACCGTTCTTCGACCGGATGGCTCGTGAAGGCGTAAAGGCTACCATGATTCCATCGTTCCCCTCAAAAACATTCCCCAACCACTATACCATTGCTACAGGACTGGTGCCCGACCAC
>UMFR01012759.1_pt1 | contig 10319 bp, 6 predicted proteins | sample 1965041 | NCBI WGS metagenome assembly UMFR01 (sample SAMEA4836049, study PRJEB28245) | human gut metagenome | biome: gut microbiome; material: fecal sample | place: Denmark | collected 2008
GCCTCCAAATTCTCACAACCAGAGAATGCGTAGTCGCCGATTGAAGTGACACTCTCAGGTATCATCACGGAAACCAAGCCACTGCAACCATAGAATGCGAAGCCGCCGATTGAGGTGACGCCCTCAGGTATCGTCACAGAAACCAAGCTACTGCAACCAGAGAATGCGTAATCGCCGATTGAGGTGACACTCTCAGGTATCGTCACGGAAACCAAGCTACTGCAACCAGAGAAATCATGCGAACTAATTGATTCAACACAATCAGGAATAACTATTGATTCTAAACTCGCACAATCCTCGAATACACGACTACCGAATTTCATTATCGTATTTGGCAAATTTATTGATTGAATACCTGACTCCGAGAAGGCACCACTTCCAATAATCAACAATCCATCAGGTAAATCTATTGTTTTTAAATTTACACATTCATAAAAAGCTGACCCACCTATTTCCTTAACATCATTTCCCATTGCCACAGACTCCAAACTGCTGCAACCAGAGAATGCGGAGTAGCCGATGGATGTGACACTCTCAGGTATTGTTACAGATTTAAGACAAGTTCCGCCACAAAAAGCACGGCTTTTGATTTCTATAATGCCATCCGGTATGACCAAATCTGTGACCAATTCTCCGTTTAAATATAAATTGTGAGCAAACTCCAATGGATTGGAAATGGAATTTTCAAATTCAATGTTACACCAAGCTGACAAATCGGATATGTAAACAGCCTCCAAATTGTCACAACCATCGAATGCGTAGTCGCCGATTGAAGTGACACTCTCAGGTATCGTCACGGAAACCAAGCCACTGCAACCATAGAATGCGTGGCCGCCGATTGAGGTGACGCCCTCAGGTATCGTCACAGAAACCAAGCTACTGCAACCTTTAAATACATAATAATTTATAGATTGCAACCCTTCCGGCAAATTTATATATTTCAACAACGTACAATCTTCAAAAGATTCAATAGAGGTTACAGTTGAAGGTAGTTTCACGGTTGTCAGCAACTGATAACCACTGAAATCTCCAACACGTGTAACGGTATAGATATCACCATTATACGTCACTGTTTTCGGAACGACTAAATCTATGATATACTTGTCGGTCGCCCCTTCGCACCCCACAGTTTTGTCATCCATAACGAGATACGATAAACCATCAGATTCGAAAGTCTGCCCCATTGCCCCAAATGAAGCAATAGTTAATGCTACCGCTGCCGCCAATGTCATAAATATCTGTTTCATAATTTTCACTTTATTAACAATTACACTTCTTCTGATTTTTCTCTACTGACAAACCAATCTATTACAGATCTATCTTTGGCTTCAACAAAAGGGATTAATCCTAATTTACCATCGTTTTTTAATTCTCTTAGGAATTTCCTCAACGCCTGTCCATTCTTTTTATCGACATATTCAAAAATACCAGCCGCCACGAAATCAGGCATAAGCTTATTAATCCTTATTTTCGTTTCAGACGGATTGTTTTTGAAGTAGCCGGTGACTACTTCGTTGATTCGGGCAATTTTAGTTTTTTCATCCATAACTAACGGTTTTACGTTCTGCCCGGCTCCTGTGCAGGTGGTTTGTAAATAAAAAGAAAGTGTGGAGTCGTCAGTTTATCTCTACGTGGGCTCTGGTAAAACCTTAGGAAAAATAAACAATACCCCACACTTTTATAGCATATATCATACTGACATATAGCTACATCAGGTTAGTGAGTGTTTGTATTGCCTATCTCTTTCCTCGAAAAATTTACCAGACTTTACGTAGAAAGATAGAACTAAACACTTTCTCAAATATGTCCGAAGCCATTACGCTCCAACAACAAAGATAGAAAATGTTTTTGATTTTACAAAACATCCCTGTGGGGTATTGCTTCACTCTTATCCTCTGATAATCAAGCGGTATTTATTCACTTCTTACGCAACCGCAAGGCTAAAGGTTTTTCCACAAGCTCGAACACCGGCACTTGCGACAATATCAGCACAATGCCCGACGATGCCCGCTTGGAATAGTTGTCGTTAATCTCCGAGCGGGTGATGCTGCCTTCACGCAAAAGTTTTATAACAGCCATTTTGAACGGCTCGATGTCGATTTTCCCTACATTCCCGGTCGATGTAATCCGCTTGATTCCCCCGTCGTCAACTTTAAGTATCGTGTTCTTCCTGCCCTTATCATTCACCAAAGTCTTGCCCTCAAGCGGCTTGACGTATTTATCCCATATATCCCTGAAAGCAGCGGAATAATCCACTCCCGATACTGGCTTTTTAGTCTCCGGTGCCACCGTTACAGGCTTATTGTTCTTCTTATAAGCGTCGATTACCGGCCGGAGACTTGGCTCGGAATCTATGTAACGGATTTCCACACCGATTTTCCGCGCCACCTCAACGGCATCGGGCAACACATCGCCATTCGTGGCTATGACGGCCTTGTTGCACCCGGCATACGCCGCCGCTCCATGCAGCTCCATCACCATCTGGCGGTTGACCTTACGCGTAGAACCGCCATACTGCTTCACCTGAACGGCAATTCTCTCACCGCCTTTCTCTGCTATCACGTCCACGCCATAGTCGCCGCTGTAAGGCGTGACAGTGACATCGTAGCCTTCTTTTTCGTAAATACCGGCCACATACTTCTCGAAACTCTGAGGATTCATATAGTTATTGTTTTTCGGTTAATAATCGTGTATGTCGAGTCCGTATTCCTCGACAGCATCAATCACATCGTATTCCTTCCGTGTATCGACGCTGCTGTCGCCTGTCAGTTCTTTCAGCTCGGAGCCGCCGATGGTCTCCTCGCCGAGCCAAGTGTCGTTGTAGAGATGTTCTTCATATTCCGGTGTGCCGGGCGTCTCCATTCGCTCCGTGCGGTAGTATTCCGTACCCGGCTGATAGCGGTTGCTGTTGCGCTCAACTGCCGGTTTATCCCGCTTCCATCCCCACACATTTTCATCTTCTTTCTTATTGCTATCGCTGTAAGGATAATATTGCTCCGCGGTGCTGCGGGAATACGTCGCGCCATTGTACCAGTCCCGATTATTTCCAGCCGTGACAGGCACCTGCTTCCTCACGACACCGAAATACTTGTCCATATAGTCACTGCCGTAGCGTTCAAGACAAGCTGACGCACGCATCAGCATATTCCTTTCGGAAAGCAGCACATAATCCTTGTCGATTTTACCGGAACGCCGCAACAGCTTCAGCCACCGTGTCATCGACGCGGCATTGCCATCGCCGAACTTTTGTGACAAGTGCTCCGTCAACTTATTGAGAGCAACTTGGCTACATCCCGGTTTGCCGTCGAAATATTCAGCGATGAGCTTGTTTGTTTTCGATACGTGGTTGCGGATATGCCATGAGAAATCGAAATCCGAAACGCCATTTTTATCATCTGGGGGAGGGAACTCTCCGGGAATCCTTTCTATATGCCAACCCCTGTTTTTCTCTTTGACAAATTCCGCAAAAGGCATGACACCGGATGTGTTTATTTCCGTGAAATATTTCGTGGCGGCAGCATACGACAATTTCAACAAAGGGTCGCCGAGCTTATTGCGCACAAGGTATGTAAGTCCGTTTGCCGACAGCTTGCAGGATTTAGGATGCAGCTTGAAATAGCGGTATATGACTGCCACAAGGTTGATTTTAGTTTCCAACGGAGGCAAATCCTTGTATTCGATGACCGTCTTCATTTGCGGTTGTCTCGCCGCCGACAAAGAAAAAGTGCCGAAATTTTCTTCAAACAACCGCATACGCCGTCTTTTGTCCCAACGCAAGTAGAGAATCAATATTGGAATCCATATCGGCGCAAGCAGAACTATTACAAGGGCAAACGCCGGATTCATCATTGCCATCATAACGGTTCGGTTTTATCGGTTAATAAATGTCCGTTCCGCTCCAAGGCGGCTTTCCACACGCCGCACAGACGCTCGCGCAGACTGTCGGGCTTCACTACCGTCACCGAACGGCTCCGGGAAAGCAATGCCATAACGAAATCGTTGGTGACGCGCAAACGCAACCGTACGGTAATGCCATCCTCGCCCTCCGTCACCACCTGCGTCTGATGGAGCGGCAACGTCTTGATGAACGCGCCGTCCAAAGCGTCGTATTTCAGTTCAATGTCCTCAACAGGGTCGGAAAGATTGTTCCAAATGCCGTAGCATTCTTCGAAAAGCCGGCGTATGTCGACAGAATCATTCCGCTTGAACGGAGCGGACTCATCTACAGACACATTGCTTATTCTGTCGATTCCGAGCGTGCGCAAGTCATTCTTATCATTATCGATGTAGCCGATAAGATACCAACGCTGTTGCGATTCTTTCAGAAAATGCGGCTTCAGGCGGAAATGGACAATCTTACCGCCCTGCCGCACCAAGCAATAATCGAACTCAATGGTAAGGCACCGGCGTATGGCCTCAAGCATCAAATGGAAGTCACCGTTCACCTTATAGGCATGGTGTTCGGCAACGACATACTTTTGCAACGTGGAATCGGCGTCAATAGAACTCAAAAGCTCGAAATTGAGAAGCAAATCCTCGTAGCGGTCAGCGTTTTCGTGACGTTCGGCTATGTAGTAGCCCCTGCTTTTATCGTTGCCTATCTCTATGCCGAAAAGGTCGGCAATGGCATTGATGTCGCGCTGGATTGTACGCAGCGAACAGTCCTTGCATCCACGCAGCCGCATCGCCCCGTTCACCTCATCGACAAGCTCCGCGGTAGGAATATATTTCCGGGTGTTGAGCTTGTTGATTATAACAGCTAACCGTATTATCTGATAGTCTTTTGCCATACTCCTTTTCTTTAACTATGGCAAAAATAGGAAGCCAAAACGACAAACCGTGTCGCCGTCACGACTTTAACACATATTAGCAATTAAACAAAAACTGACCCTGAACCGGCAGAAGCCAAATTCAGGGTCAGTAAACACTAAACCGTTAAACAACCGTTACTCTGCGGCGTTCAAAATTTCTATAATCTTGATTGCAGACTGCGGAATACGGGTACCCGGACCGAAGATTGCGGCAACACCGGCCTTGTACAAGAAATCGTAGTCCTGCGCCGGGATTACGCCACCGGCAATCACCACGATGTCCTCACGTCCGAGTTTTTTAAGCTCGGCGATTACCTGCGGGACAAGAGTCTTGTGTCCTGCCGCCAATGACGACACGCCAAGCACATGGACATCGTTCTCCACAGCCTGACGCGCAGCCTCTTCCGGAGTCTGGAACAACGGTCCCATATCCACGTCGAAACCGCAATCGGCATAGCCTGTGGCAACCACTTTCGCGCCACGGTCGTGACCGTCCTGACCCATCTTTGCAATCATAATACGAGGCTGACGGCCTTCCTTCTTAGCGAACTCCTCGCACATCTTCTGTGCCTTAACGAAGTCCGGATCCTGTTTTGTCTCTGCTGAATACACGCCTGAAATAGTTCTGATTACTGCTTTATAACGTCCTACAACTTCCTCGCACGCATCGGAAATCTCGCCTAAGGTAGCCCTTACGGCAGCCGCCTTTACTGCCAAGTCGAGCAAATTGCCTTTCTTCGTGCGCACGCATTCCGTAAGGTCGGCAAGAGCTTTCTTCACAGCCTCGTTGTCGCGGTGCGACTTCAGATAGTTCAGACGCTCGATTTGCTCCTTGCGCACTTCCGTATTGTCGATCTCGAGAATGTCGATAGGAGCTTCTTTCTCCAGACGGTATTTGTTCACGCCCACGATAGTCTGCTTACCGGAGTCGATGCGGGCCTGAGTACGGGCTGCAGCCTCTTCGATACGCAATTTAGGAATGCCAGTCTCGATAGCCTTTGCCATACCGCCGAGCTTCTCGATTTCCTGAATGTGCTCCCAAGCCTTGTGAGCCAACTCATTGGTAAGAGCCTCCACGTAGTAGGAACCTGCCCATGGGTCGATTTCCTTAGTGATGTAAGTCTCTTCCTGAATATAAATCTGAGTGTTGCGGGCTATACGAGCGGAGAAGTCGGTAGGCAACGCGATAGCCTCGTCGAGAGCGTTGGTATGCAACGACTGGGTATGGCCCAAAGCGGCGCCCATGGCCTCGATACATGTACGCCCCACATTATTGAACGGGTCCTGCTCCGTGAGCGACCAGCCAGAAGTCTGGCAGTGAGTACGCAACGCGAGCGACTTCGGATTCTTCGGGTTGAACTGCTTCACAATCTTTGCCCACAGCATACGTGCCGCGCGCATCTTGGCGATTTCCATAAAGAAGTTCATGCCGATTGCCCAGAAGAACGACAGGCGCGGAGCGAAAGCGTCGATGTCCATGCCGGCATTGACACCTGCGCGCAGATATTCCAGACCGTCGGCAAGCGTGTAGGCAAGCTCGATGTCGGCCGTCGCGCCGGCTTCCTGCATGTGGTATCCTGAAATTGATATGGAATTGAACTTCGGCATATTCTGTGAAGTATACTCGAATATGTCGGCGATTATCCGCATCGAGAATTCCGGCGGATAGATATAGGTGTTGCGCACCATGAATTCCTTCAGAATGTCATTCTGGATAGTGCCGGCCATTTCCTCCAACTTAGCGCCCTGTTCAAGACCGGCGTTGATGTAGAAAGCAAGCACCGGAAGAACCGCGCCGTTCATTGTCATAGAAACCGACATCTTGTTCAAAGGAATTCCGTCGAACAGCACTTTCATATCCTCAATAGAGCAAATCGACACACCGGCCTTGCCCACATCGCCTACGACACGTGGATGGTCGGCATCGTATCCGCGATGGGTAGGGAGGTCGAAAGCCACCGAAAGGCCTTTCTGCCCGGAAGCAAGGTTTCGGCGGTAGAAAGCGTTCGATTCAGCAGCCGTTGAGAATCCCGCATACTGGCGGATAGTCCAAGGACGGATGGCATACATACCGCTGTACGGACCTCTCAGATAAGGAGGTATACCGGCAACATAATCCAAATGTTCCAAGCCCTCAAGATCCGACTTAGTATATATAGGCTTCACAGAAATAAGCTCAGGAGTAACCCACTTCTCTCCTTCTGCAACCGGATTGTGCTTAACATTGAAGGCATCCGATTTGATATCTATGTTTTTAAAATTAGGTCTCATAGTCGTTCTTATTTTAAAAGTTTAGCGTTAAAAGCCTGTAATGTCTCCAGCACATTGCTGCGCACATGAATGAAATTCTCTATTCCTGCAGCTTTCAAATCGTCCATACAAGCAGGAGCGCCCGCAACGACAAATTCCGCACGCCCGGCGAGCAGCTTGTAAGCCTCCGGAGCATAAACGGCATATTCGTCATCGCTCGAGCAGAGAACAACTATGTCGGCCTTCTTATCCATAGCGGCGTTTATTCCTTCCTCAACAGTCTCAAAACCGAGATTGTCGATAATCTCGTATCCCGCGCAAGCGAAGAAGTTGGAGGAGAACTGCGAGCGGGCAAGACGCATGGCAAGATTGCCAATCGTCAGCATGAACACCTTGGGACGCTTGCCCGACTTCTCGGTTGCGAGACGCAAAGCCTCGAAATCGCTTGCAGCGCGTGACGTAGGTATGGAAGCCACAGCACCGGCCTCTTCTTCCGCATGGTGTCCGCAGCCGCACTTGCAGCAGCCGTCAAGCTCTATCTTGTCGCCGGCCACTTCGTTGAAGTTCGGGAACTGGTTGGTGCCGAGCAGCGATTCTTTACGGCGGGCAACATCGGTATGACGCTTCTTCGACGACTCTATGATTTGCTCCTGTATCCATCCTTCTTTCAAAGCCGCATAGAATCCGCCTTTGTCCTCTATCTCTACAAAGAGCTTCCACGCCACCTCGGCAATCGAAAGCGTCAATGTCTCAACATAATAAGAACCGCCGGCCGGGTCTGTAATCTTGTCCAGATGGCTCTCTTCCTTCAAAAGGAGCTGCTGGTTGCGGGCGAGTCTTTCGGAGAAATCGTCAGGATTCTTGTATTGAGCATCAAACGGAGTGACGGTCATCGAATCCACACCCGCCAAGGCAGCCGACATCGCCTCTGTCTGCGTACGGAGCAAATTAACGTAGGCGTCGAAAATAGTCTGGTTGAACTTAGTTGTAGCGGCGTGTATTGTCATCTTGCAAGAGCAATCGCATTCAGGCTTGTACTGCTTCACGATTTGCGCCCACAGCATACGTGCCGCACGGAATTTGGCAATCTCCATAAAATAGTTGGAAGTGATGCCCATATTGAACTTGATGCGCTTAGCGGCCTCGTCGACCGGTACGCCGGCGTTGGTCAGTTGCGCCATCCATTCGTTACCCCAAGCGAGAGCCATGCCAAGCTCCTGAGCGATGTACGCTCCGGAGTCGCTGAGCATAACGGAATCGACGGTGAACAGCTTCAATCCTTTCACAGGAGCGGCCACAGCCACCAATTCCTTTGCCATCGACTCCAAATCGCCCTTGAAATCCAAACCGTGCTTCAACAGGCGCACGAACGGGTCGAATTTAACAGAGCCTTTAAACACTTCGGCCTTACCGACCGACTCAAGATATTCAACCAATGCCTTTGCCGTAGCGACAGCATTGCGCGGGCACGACTCGAAATTGATTTCAGTCTTTTCAAGGTCGATTCCGGCAAGAAGTTTTCCCATATCTTCCACAGAAAGAGCATCCTTCACCTTGAATCCGAGAGAAGTCACCCCTTTCGTCAAAAGATCGGTTGCTTTGGCATTGGCCGCTGCGACATCTTCCACTGCTACATTCTGACGGATATACCACTCGTTGTCGGTACGCGTACCCCTTACATACGGGAACTCGCCCGGAAGAGAATCCGTAGTCTTGAAGTCCTTGATGTCCTCAGCACGGTACATAGGCTGCACATTGAAGCCCTCATTCGTTCTCCACACCAATTTCTTGTCGAAGTCTGCACCTTTAAGGTCGGCAATCACCTTTGCCTTCCAAGTCTCGGTGGAAACAGGCGGAAATTGGTCGAACAATTTTTCTCTTGTTTCTGCCATAACTAATGATGAGTTTTAGAATTTTAGGTTGTATATTTTGTTATAACAATTTGTTAAGTTGCACTATATTTATAAATCAGACAAATTTACGAATTATATTTCCAATTTTCCAACTTCTCGACCCTAAAAGTTAAAAGTACACTGGGTAGAGTCAACAAGCAAGCAACAAGCAAGTATGTGCCGATGATACCAGCTCAGGAGACCTCCACATCACACTGCGATGATGACAGCCACGGAGGGGCCACGCATCCCCACGGAACGGATTTCCAGCGGTCACAAAAAATTACGGTTACGCCCAAAAGGACATAACCGTAATCTATTATAATGTCTACGACCGCCATGCGGCCGATTGTTTTAGCCTTCGATAGCCGCGATACCCGGCAGAACCTTACCCTCGATAGCCTCAAGCAATGCGCCTCCGCCTGTCGATACGTAAGATACCTTGTCGGCAAGACCGAACTTGTTGACACAAGCCACAGAGTCGCCGCCGCCTACCAGCGAGAACGCTCCGTTGGCAGTAGCCTCGACGATAGCGTCGGCAATAGCGCGCGAACCGGCAGTGAAGTTGTCGAACTCGAACACACCTGCAGGACCATTCCAAAGGATAGTCTTCGCAGTCTTGATAACCTCGGCGAAAGCCTTACGTGTCTCAGGACCTGCATCGAGACCTTCCCAACCGTCAGGAATCGCGTTTGCCGGAACAATCTGGGTGTTGGCATCGTTTTTGAAATCGTCGGCTGCCACGCAGTCAGTACCCAATACCAAGTTCACGCCTTTTTCCTTTGCCTTCTTGATGATGTCGAGAGCCAAATCGAGCTTGTCGTCCTCAACGATTGATTTACCAATCTTGCCGCCCTGAGCCTTTGCGAATGTGTAAGTCATACCACCGCAAAGGATAAGGTTGTCAACTTTATCCATCAAGTTCTCTATGATACCAATCTTCGTAGAAACCTTAGAACCGCCCATAATGGCCGTGAACGGACGCTTGATGTTGCTGAGGATATTGTTTACGGCGTTGACTTCCTTCTCCATCAGATAGCCGAGCATCTTGTTATCCTTGTCGAAATAGTCGGCAATAACGGCTGTAGAAGCGTGACGGCGGTGAGCCGTACCGAAAGCGTCGTTGACATAGCAGTCGGCATAGCTTGCCAATGTCTTGGCGAACTCTTTCTGACGCTCCTTCATTTCCTTCTTGGCAGCCTCGTAACCCGGATCTTCCTTGTCGATGCCTACAGGCTTGCCCTCCTCTTCAGGATAGAAACGGAGGTTTTCTAGCAAAAGCACTTCGCCCGGCTTCAAAGCTGCGGCAGCGTCGGCAGCCTTTGCGCAATCGGGAGCAAATTTCACGTCAGCACCGAGAGCGGCA
>UMFR01034846.1_pt1 | contig 10311 bp, 7 predicted proteins | sample 1965041 | NCBI WGS metagenome assembly UMFR01 (sample SAMEA4836049, study PRJEB28245) | human gut metagenome | biome: gut microbiome; material: fecal sample | place: Denmark | collected 2008
CCTCACTGACTTGTTCCCGCAAATTGGATTCCAGTGTGTCCAGAAGTTCCGGCAAAGACAGCTGCTGTGCAATATCCGAAAGTGCATCGCCAATGCAAAAAGCTGCCTTCGGCTCTGCCGCATACCGGCTGTATATTTTCTTTGCATACGCTGCCAGCCGCTTTTCCGATTCTGTAGCATAACCGTCTTCCGATGCACGAACAGGCTTTTCAAATGCACCGCACAGGTTGACAGGCTGATCCATTCGGATCGTCACATAAACAGCGTCCGGAAATGTGCGGTTTGCGAAGGTATTTTCCTTACCGGTCGGCATAGAACGGATAAATGCTTCTGCAAATTTACGCACGACCACAGCCACATCAGCGGCATCGTCCAGTGTCTTCCGCAGTTCAGACACATTCACATTAGCATAGCGATACAACGTGGACGAGTTGAATTCTACGGTTCCGAGGTGGCCTGCTCCGGCATTGTCGTCCTCTGAAATATCATCTACCGCAGTAAAATAATCGTACTCGTTCTGGACAGCATGCGTGGAGATCGCATGGGCAACCTGAGAAGCGGCATCGTAATTCAATGTCGGGTCGCTCGCAGCCATTCGTCCAAACAGGGCAATGTCTACAGACGGATATTCCTTCAAAGCCTTTTTGAAATCATTTTTGTCTGCTGTGTCCCCGCATGCAAGTCGGGCAATTTCCTTTGCCTGCCGGTTGCTCATAAAAAACAACGCATCTGCCTTTTTGATTTCCTCTTTTTTTTTCGCTTTCAGGCTGATTCCGGCTGCATCCAACGCATCTGCCGCTTTCTTCAGGCACTTCTTTTCATCGAGAGAAGCATCTATAGACTGCATTTCCTGTGCAACCAGCTGCACAACATTTTTCGTGCGGTTTCCCAGATCATCTTCCGCAAACATGCCCCGGAATTCCTTTCTCATGGCATGCTTCCACGCCTGCGACGAAACTCTCGCTCTGACGGAACCGCCGTAGACAGCGGTCTTGGGGCTTCCTGTGTCATCACGATTGACACAGCTGGGCGGAACGGTCTGCAACACATGAAAATCAACATAAATACTCATTGTTTTTCTCCTTTTTCAACATAATAAAAGTCTTGTCCCCACGAAAGCTGTACTTCTTTCCGGCTCTCCAGAAACTGAAAACGGTAAATATCTCCTGCAAGCTGTACATAATCCAGCCGCACGCCTTTTGCTTTGCAGAGCTGGATCAATCCTCTTAAATGGTGTGACAGTTCCTGCATGCTCTTTGCCGTAACAACCGGACCAAATCTTCGCAGAATTCGTCCTCGTTCTTCTTCTGTTTTTTCATTCATCAACCTGGCAGCAGCCGTGCCGAGGGATACTTTCTCACAGTGCACCGGTTCAGCATTCCCCTGCTGATGCAGGGCAAACAAAGTCAATGCAATATAGACAGCCCACTCGCCTTCGCTCGGCATACCGGAATTTCCGTAAAGTTCTGACGGCATTTCATTCAGAAATGCTCCCCACAATTCCGGAAGCTCTCCCGGTGTTTTTCCAATGCCTCTACGCAGATTGGCAAGCATCGCTTTTCCGACACTGGTTTCCTTTTGCCGGATCAAAAACTGAATTTGCCGATAGGTATAATTTCTGACATCGTCGATCTTTGACATGATTTCATCTCCTTTCACTAGATCTTTTTATAGATTTCTGCCACCTGTATGCGGAATTGATGAATTGCTTTCGGGGCAGAATATCGAACACTGTCTCCGCTTTTCTCATTTTTTATCTCATGTCCTACCATAGCAGCATCTCCTGCATGCATTGCCAGTTCTTCCGCACAGCTGTATGCGATTGTCTTTGCAGTTTTCTGCCATGCAGAAAATACCCTTTCCTCTGTTTCATAATCAGCAGAGTCCACTTCTTCCGGAGTGATCCCAGCCAGCCAGCGACGGAACGGCATGTCCAGACGGAAGTACAGCTGTGCACTGGCAGATTCTCTGGATTTCAGAAAAGTCTTATCCCAGCTCTTGGCATCGCCCTTGGTTCCGCCTGATGCGAGATATAAGTTACCGGCTAATTTGCGAATGGCATCTGCAAGCTGTTCGCATCTGTTGATCTCTACTTTGATTTTTTCCCGCCAGTTTGCACCAATGTCTATCAGCAACTGCTTGTTTACCATAAGAGAATCCCAGAATACATTTTGCACAAAGAAATCCTTATCTCCATATTGAACGGATACAATTGTTGTTTGCACCATTTGCATGTCAATTTCTTCCGCAATCCGCTGAACCCACTGAATTACACCTGCAACATGATTTCCCTCTTTATAATCATACAGCAAAGCAAAATCACGCCACATTTGCTTGTTGGCATCGTGTCTTCTCGGCACGTAGGAATCCTTTTCTTTTTTCGGTGTTCTCCATACAGTCATAGGCTCCATGAATGCATTTTCCTTCTGGAAAAAATCTCCGCCAATCAGGTAATAACGGATCACTGTATCATTTTCACGTTCCAAGAAAACACGTCTTGACTGTAGTGTATAAAGTTCTGCAAGATTATCCGGAAACGGGATCTCCGTTCGTTCCTCTCGACGTACAGTATCGGATTCCCACAGCGGCTTTTCCTCATTTTCCACTTGATCGCCGTTTACCATAACGAGATTCAGCAGCAGCGTTTCAAACAAATTTTTACCGCGGGTAAAAACAATTCCGAGCTTGCCAAGCCAGCCTGCTCCAGGTGACGGAAGCTTTCCGCCGGATTTTTCTTTTCCCTCTTTTGTCGGCTTTGCTGATGTATCATCAAATGCATTCAGATACAGCAGCCATCTTGCCGCCTGTGCATAGGATAGTGCTGTCTTTTCTTCGCCAAAATAAGAGGAAAACAATCGGACCTTATTACCGCTCTCCGAAATTTCACCATTCAATTTGGAAGCACCATACTGCGTGCCGCATGCCAGCCCTGCCACCTGTCCAAAAGGTCTTTCCGGATGAAACAGCCAGAACCGTTCATGCCATTTTTCCAGATATTCGCGAATCGGTTCCTCCGGAAGCTGACCAAGTTCCCAAAGATCTGTCCACCTCTCAACTGCTTCTTCTTCGTCTTCCAGTTCTGCCGCATTGCCGTCCGCATCGACTCTGGAAAAAACCGTATGCAGCACTGCAAGCATCAGACGAAGAATGACAATATCCTGCGTTGGCAATTCACCGCTTAGCGAGGTATATTGATGTGCGTGAAGAAGTGCGTCTGTCAATGACACTTCATGCACCTGACAGGAATCATCTCTCACGCGTATCCACGGTTCGTCCAGTAAATTGAATTCGATTTCTTTCATGAACACTCCTCCTTAAAGCTTTTAGGCAATACCGCACAAAGATTGTGCGACAGATGCGTCGTCAAATTTTTCGTCAGATGAAACAAAAAGCGGAGTGAATACTGGATGTATTCACGAGCATTTTTGTGAAATATGACGGGAAATTTGCAAGCAGATGGCGTGCAAAGTCGCCAGACGCTCTTTGTGCGGTATTGCCCCTATTCGGCAGCTTTCCAATACTCCAGACCATTTTCAAAACTGTAGTGCAATTGGAATCCCATCAGTTCCCCGTTCATTTCCTCATCGAGAAACAAAACAAGCTGACCCTTGAGCCAATGAGAATTCTGCCAATTTTCCACATAGGGAAGACACTGCTTTTCTAGTTCGTGAATCGTCCGGTCGATGCTCCACTTCTGGCTGAACACTGTCGGCAGCCGCAGCTTCTGCTCTGCAATTTCTCGACACTCTGCCTCGTCCGGAAACGCCTCTGTTTTCCTGCCGCCATGCTGATTGGGCAAGAAGCAAATGCTGCCGTCTTTCATACGCCGCATCAGCAGCACTTCTATGGAAGAAATCCCGTCCCGAACAGCTGCCTCCACTTCACATTCATTTTTATCTTCTATATCGCGGGACAACAGCCGGTGTATATCTTTTCCCGTAGGTTTTCCGATCCGGAAACAGCGTGCACGCCGTTTTTGGATTTCCTGTTGATTATGATATGTCTGATACATCGCATCGTCCTCGGAAAACGTATAGACTGCCTGCACAAGGGGCGATATATCGTCCGGAAGCACAATGCTTTCAGGCAGGTTTTCCTCTGTTCGATGCAGCAGGAAATCGCCGTATATCTTTTTAGACGCGGTATTTTCCCCATGCAGTTCGTCCATGATGACATAGCAGACCGGAGTTTTCACAACTTCCGGTCTTTGTTCCCGAAAGGCATGCCGGTGCAGTCTGCCGATTCTCTGCAAAAGCAAGTCCATAGGGCAAATGTCCGCGATCAGCAAATCGAAGTCAATGTCCAGCGACTGCTCCAAGACCTGTGTCCCGACCACAACGGTTCCGCGACGAACCTCTGCACTGCTGTCTTTCCCAACAGTTTTCAAAAGAGCCTGCTCTTTTAATGTTCTGTCGGGGAATATAAACTGTGCATGATACAAAAGCACTTTTGCATGGGTCTGATTTCGTATTTCTTCCGCAAAAGTCTGTGCACGTTTCACTGTATTCACGATCACGCCAACGCAGCCGCCATGCTCTACAACATTCTGAACCACTGCCAGAACAGCATCTTCTGTACATGGGTGCATCTGAACATGCGTATGTGCTCCCTGATACGTCAATCTTTTTTGCCGGATCTCAGTTCCGTCCGTCCACGTCAGAAGCGGATACCCCATTTCGTTTTCAAAGGCCTTTTCGGATTCTCTGATTCCGAGGTATGCACGAACCAGCGACATTCTCCGGCTTGCCGGAAGCGTCGCGGACAGCAGGATCACAGGCGTTTTATAGTACCCCAGCCATTGGAGAGCCATTTCCAGATATTCGTTCATGTACGCATCATATGCATGCACTTCATCGATCACGACTACTTTTTCAGACAAGCCCACGTGCAAAAGCATCACATGCTTTCGCTTCAATGCCATCATCAGCATCTGATCCACCGTTGCAACGACAAAGTCGGCAAGACAGGCTTTCTTGTTATCGCAGAACCAGCTGTGCACGATCAGTCCGCTGTCCGTTTCCTGTTCCGGTATCCCTCTCTGAATTTTCTGAAAACAGGTATTCAAAGCGGAACTGCCATGTTTCAGCTGAATGGAATGGTAGAAATTCTGGGACTGCTTTTCGCCCCACTGCATCATGCGGGGAAAAATGCCGTTCGCAGTTGCCTGTGTCGGCAGCCCGAAAAACATACCGTTTTTCCGGCATTTCGCAGCGAGGATTTCTGTTCCGGCAAGGGCAGCCTCCGTCTTTCCGCACCCCATGGGAGCCTCAAGAATACAGATTCCCGGTGACTCTATGTTCTTTATCACGTTCAGAAACTCTGTCTGCACCAGACGCGGTGCAAACGAAAAGTTTTTGCGAAACGCCGCATCGGAATAGTCCAATCGTGCAGACTTCCACATTTCGGGGAATTGGATCGTTTCCCATGCATCAGCGATTCTTTCCGGATTTTCAGGAATGTCCTCGTCCGTGGGAATCAGCGGGAAATAATCTGTGTTGCTCGCGATCCAGTCCGCCATGATCAGCAGACCGGACAACAGCATCTGTGCCGGTTTCGTCAGTACCGGAAGCTCCTGTACCGAATCGATCCGGGCAATTTGCAACGCCCTTTGTAAAATGTGATTCCAGGTTTCGGTAAGCAGAGATACATTTCCCTCTGCATAGCCATAGTAATTCTCGTAGAATTTGATATTTCTTCGCGGCTGCATCAGATTCTTCTGTATGTGCTCTGACGGCATGCCATGATGTGCTCCTGCAACAGCGGCGACACTTTCAGGGCACCCCAGCGTGACCAGAATTTCTTCCCCTGCCTGTGCATGGGGGATCACGTTGATTTTATCCTTTTCATAGCTTTCAGGAAATTGCAGCTGAAAATGCTCCAGACGGCTCCGCATCTCCGGAAGATTTCTGCTGATCTTATATTGGAACACAAGCATTGCCTTTCCAATGTCGTGCACATATGCCAAAAAAACTGCTGTTTTTTCAAACGCCTCCGGAGAGAGGGCACAGGATTCCGGAAAAGACGGCGGAATCATATCCCGAATCATACATTGCATGATCCCGGCCGTATCTTCCAGATGCACCGCCAGCGGGAGCCACTCCGATGCAGTCTTTCCCGTTTTGGCAATCAAAATTCGTGACATATCCATTTGTCTGTCACCTCCCTGCAATCCTGTATTTTACTGTTGTTCTTTATTATACAACATTTCGTTCGACTTGTCAACATCTAAATTTCTTACATTCGACAAGATTCGACAAAATCCAACACGCTTTTCGAAATTTTCCGATGCCATGCATTCCTTTGGAAAACGCTGTGTAAAGCTTTGTGCGGTATTGCCTTTATGCTTTGATTATACAACTCCAGTTTTTCAAAATGGATAGAACTAAAAAAGTTTGAAAAAAATTAAAAGTATGCATAAAATCAGTCTGACAGCTTTGCAGGCGATCAGCTAAGGCAATACCGCACAAAGATTGTGCGACAGATGCGTCGTCAAATTTTTCGTCAGATGAAACAAAAAGCGGAGTGAATACTTTATGTATTCACGAGCATTTTTGTGAAATATGGCGGGAAATTTGCAAGCAGATGGCGTGCAAAGTCGCCAGACGCTCTTTGTGCGGTGTTGCCCTAAAAACCGCCCAATGCATTTTCTCTTTCAGATTTTTTATTTGTGCAATCTCACAAAATTTGAAAATCTCCATTTTGCCCTTGACAAATGCCATGAGAAGTTGTATACTTACAAGAGGGTTAGAAGATTCTAACCTTTATCATTTCTCAAATGGTTAGCTTTTTCTAATTCCAGAGCCGGCTCTGAGAAACAGAGGAACGGTTCTGATATAAGGAGGAGAGCATGCTATGATGCCGCTGATGTTTGCGAATCCCGGTGACGAAGTAATCATCAAAAAAGTAGGCGGAAGTGCTGAAACCAAAAAGCACTTGGAAGACCTCGGCTTTGTTGTCGGCGGAACGCTCACGGTAGTAAATTCCGGAAACGGAAATCTTATCGTGAATGTAAAAGGAACCCGTATTGCCATTACGAAAGAAATGGCAGGAAAAATTATGATATAAAGAGGAGGAACTGGAGTATGGCTACATTAAAAGATGCCAAGATCGGACAGACCGTCCGTGTCAAGAAGCTCACCGGCGAAGGTGCAGTAAAACGCAGAATCATGGATATGGGCATCACCAAGGGTGTCGAGGTCTATATCCGCAAGGTGGCACCTCTGGGTGATCCGATAGAGATCACTGTAAGAGGCTATGAACTCTCTCTGCGGAAAGCAGACGCTGAACTGATCGAAGTAGAATAAGCACCGCACAGATCGTTGTGCATGCTGTAGAAGAAAATCCGTGAATCTGTCCTGCATCGGCGGATTCACATCTTCATTTTACGGCGAAATTATTTTTTTAGTCACAAGTTAGTAATTGCTAATTGGTAAACACTAACACGAAAGGATGGAGTGAAATGGGTATTAAAATCGCATTAGCCGGTAACCCGAACGCTGGTAAGACCACACTGTTCAATGCATTAACAGGTTCGAACCAGTTCGTCGGTAACTGGCCGGGTGTTACCGTGGAAAAGAAAGAGGGTAAGCTGAAAGGGCACAAAGATGTTGTCATCACAGACTTGCCGGGTATCTATTCTCTTTCCCCGTACACACTGGAAGAAGTCGTTGCCCGAAATTATCTGATTCAGGAGCGTCCGGATGCAATCCTGAACATCATCGACGGCACCAATCTGGAACGTAACCTGTATCTGACCACACAGCTGGTAGAACTGGGCATTCCGGTAGTTGTCGCGATCAACATGATGGACATCGTTCGGAAGAACGGCGACCAGATCCGCATTGACCAGCTGGCAAAGGAACTGGGCTGCAAGGTCGTGGAAATTTCCGCACTGAAGGGCACCGGCATTGACGAAGCTGCAAAGGAAGCCATGCAGGCTGCGGAAAGCAAGATCCCCATGGTTCCCCAGCACAAGTTCTGCGGCTGCGTGGAGCATGCCATCGCACATATTGAAGAAGCTTGTCTGCATGACCGTCCGGAAGCACAGCAGAGATGGTATGCGATCAAGATCTTCGAACGGGACGACAAGGTTCTGGAACAGCTGAACATTCCGGAAGCTACCAAAAAGCACATTGAACAAGACATCGAAGCCGCAGAAAAGGAAATGGACGACGATGCAGAAAGCATCATCACCAACGAACGGTATCTGTACATTGCTTCGATCATCAAGGACTGCCTGAAGAAAAAGAGAACCGGCATGACCACTTCTGACAAGATCGATAAGATCGTCACCAACCGTTGGCTGGGTCTGCCGATCTTCGCAGTCATCATGTTCCTGGTGTACTATATTTCCATGGTTACCGTAGGTTCCGCTGCAACAGACTGGGCAAACGACGGACTGTTCGGCGACGGCTGGCACCTGCTGGGCATCGGCACCAGCTCCTACAACGATGCCGCTGATGAATACGGCGACACCAATGCGATCATTGACGGCTATGTGGCTTATCTGGGCGAACAGGGCGTTGATACAGAAGAACTGGAAAGCTACATTGACGCAGAAGCAGACACCTTTGACGGCGAAGCTGCAAAGGACATGATCCTGAACTATGAAAAGGATTACAACGCAGACTTCTCCTATGATGTAGAAGATGAAGAAACACTGGAAGTTACCACCGAAACCGCTTCCATGGACGACCTGACCACTGCGGCAGACGAATTCGCAAAGGGTGAACCGGATCCGGCAGATTATGGCGTATGGGTTCCGGGTATTCCGGTACTGATCGAAAAGGGACTGGACGCTGTCAACTGCGTGGACTGGCTGAAGGGTCTGATTCTGGACGGTATCGTTGCCGGTGTTGGTGCAGTTCTGGGCTTCGTACCGCAGATGCTGGTACTGTTCATTCTGCTGGCAATTCTGGAAGCCTGCGGTTACATGGCTCGTATCGCATTCGTTATGGACCGTATCTTCCGGAAGTTTGGTCTGTCCGGTAAGTCCTTTATCCCGATTCTGGTCGGCACAGGCTGCGGCATTCCGGGTATCATGGCTTCGAGAACCATTGAAAACGAACGTGACCGCCGTATGACTGTTATGACAACCACCTTTATCCCCTGCGGTGCAAAACAGCCGTTTATCGCAATGATCGCCGGTGCAATCTTCGGCGGTTCTGCATGGATCGCAACCGGTGCTTACTTCCTGGGTATGGCAGCGATCGTTGTTTCCGGTATCATTCTGAAAAAGACAAAGATGTTCGCCGGCGATCCGGCACCGTTCGTTATGGAACTGCCGGCATACCACATGCCGACTGTCGGCAACGTGCTCCGCTCCATGTGGGAACGCGGCTGGTCCTTCATTAAGAAGGCTGGTACCATCATCACACTGTCCACCATCTTCGTCTGGTTCACTTCTTACTTCGGCTGGGTTGACGGTGCATTCCAGATGCTGAGTGAAGACCAGATGAGCCACAGCATTCTGGCTTACATCGGTAAGGGCATCTGCTGGATCTTCGCTCCGCTGGGCTGGGGTGACTGGCAGGCAACGGTTGCCGCTGTAACCGGTCTGGTCGCAAAGGAAAACATCGTTGCAACTATGGGTATCCTGTACGGCGGCGGCGACGGCGTGTACAGCAATCTGGCAGCTGCATTCACCGGCGTAGCAGGTATGTCCTTCCTGATCTTCAACCTGCTGTGTGCACCGTGCTTCGCTGCAATGGGTGCGATCAAGCGTGAGATGAACAACACCAAGTGGTTCTGGTTCGCAATTGGTTACGAATGCGGCTTTGCATATGTCATTGCCCTGATCGTCAACCAGCTGGGCAACCTGTTCACCGGTCAGCTGATGACTGCCGGCAACGGTGTTGTAAACATCATCAGCCTGATCGCTGCATTCGCACTGATCGTTGCAATGATCTACCTGCTGGTTCGTCCGTACAAGGAAAGCAACAAGCTGGGCGTAAAGGTAAAGGCATAAGACAATACCGCACAAAGAGCGTCTGGCGACTTTGCACGCCATCTGCTTGCAAATTTCCCGTCATATTTCACAAAAATGCTCGCGAATACATCAAGTATTCACTCCGCTTTTTGTTTCATCTGACGAAAAATTTGACGACGCATCTGTCGCACAATCTTTGTGCGGTATTGCCAGAAACAAAATTGACCTGACGTTTCAAAAGGAGGCATTTCTATGGGAAGTGTCATTGTCGGAATTATTGTTGTAGCGATCATTGCTGCAATCGTCCTGTCCATGCGGAGTGACCGCAAAAAGGGAAAACATTCCTGCGGCGGTACCTGCGGCGGCTGTCCGAATGCGTGCAG
>UMFR01037034.1_pt1 | contig 10290 bp, 10 predicted proteins | sample 1965041 | NCBI WGS metagenome assembly UMFR01 (sample SAMEA4836049, study PRJEB28245) | human gut metagenome | biome: gut microbiome; material: fecal sample | place: Denmark | collected 2008
ATCATTGACCGCCAGACCCACGACCAGCACCACGACGCCGGCGGCAACGGCCGCCAGCATGCGCCTGCGGGCCGCGCGCACCGGCCCCGCATTCAAGAACTCGCCCTGCGCCGGTGTGATCGCGGTCAACGACGGCTCCCGGTTCATATGCCGGAGCGCCCGCACCACCAGCGTCAGCACCGCGACGGTCAGCACAATCATCAGCAGCCATATCGCCATGGCCATCACTATCCACGATTGAGAAAACAGCATCCCCATACTCCCGTCACATACGGTCACGGCACGGCTTCCTGATGTTCGGCAGCAAACTGTGTCATATTTCTAATACAGTTTAAAGTGTATCAAAAGTATGACACAGTTTCAATGGGTGCGCGCCCGGCACGATCAAGTCCCCCGCATCACAGGCAGTGGGCCATATACAGCGGCAGCTTGATACGTTCTCCATCCACTTCAAGTTGGCGGGGATGCAGAACGTATTCCTTGCCCAATCGCTGGGCATATGTTTTACGGAATTTGTCGAGCGAAGATACGCCGTATCGTTTCGTGGATTTCACTTCAATTGGACTGATACGAGGTTTCATCGCGGCATTATCGTATTCCCGAACGATGAGGAAGTCTATCTCCATGGTCTTCGAGGCATCCGCCCTATCCGAGCGCGAGAAGAAATACAGCTTGCGCCCATTCGCTCGGAACTGCTGAGCGACCGCATTCTCCACCAACATTCCTTCGTTGAGCGAGAGTTTATCGAACAGAATATCCCGATACACATCATCCGGCGTTGTCTCTCGGTCGGCAAACGCCTGCGACACCAGTAAGCCGGTATCTGCCATATAGCATTTGAACGAATCGTTATCTTCGTACAATCCCAGCCCTACCAAAGGGTCAGTCGAATTACGGCACAGGTTCACCAAACGGGCGTCTTCCAACCAGAAGAACGCCGAATCGTATTCGCGGGATCGAGCATCCTTGTTGACCGATGCCAGAGTGAATCGTTTCTCATGCTTGGACAGCTGCCCTGGAATCTGAGCGAAAATGCCCCTCACGCGGCCGGCATCGCCATTGGCGAACTTGCCGGTATCATCGCTGTACAGTTGCAGAATACCGCGCTTGATTGAATCCACCTCGCCAAAATCGCGATACTCGACATAATCGGCAACAGCCTGCGGCATGCCGCCCACCAACAAGTATTCACGCCATAGTCTCATTGCCCGTTTATGCAGCGCATCAGGCAATGGGACCAAACTCTCGAACGATTTGCGAATCGTTTCAACAAGCAGCTCCTCCCCCATGGCCCAGCAGAACTCCTCAAAATCGAGCGGCCCCATATCCATTTTCCGCTCCTCGGAGGGGATGACGATATTCGCCACGTTCCGCTTGATGGAGATCAGCGAACCAGTTTCCACATAGTCATACCGGCCATCCGCAACCAGATATTTGATGAGTTCCCTCGCCGCCGGATACCGCTGAACCTCATCGAAAATAATCAGCGATTCCCGCTTATACAGTCGCGTACGGTAATACGCAGACAGCAGCATGAAAAATGTGTCAAAGTCGTCACGCTGGTTTTCGAAGATGTCGCGAACGTCACGCGGCAAACGCGCGAAATCGACGAGAATATACGACTTGTACTGAGTGCGGCCGAATTCTTTGGCAATGGTGCTTTTGCCCACACGGCGAGCACCTTCAATGAGAAGCGCCTCACGCCCGCCCGCTTTTTGTTGCCATGCGATCAGCTTATCCAGCACTTTGCGCTTCAACATGAGCAATCACCTCATTACACGAAAACAACAGTATAGATATATGCCATTTTACACGAAAACAGAAGTATAGAAGTAGCTGATCATTCACGAAAACAGAAGTATAAAAACTGCCGATCCTACACGAAAACGCTGAATACAGCCGCCACGGTATAGATCAGCATCGAACATGCGAACGACGACCGCCACAGGCACAGCATGAGCATGAACAGACTTGCCGCCTGCGCTCGCAGACGGAACAGGTCGCCGAGAAGCACGGCGGCGCTCGTGCCGGCGGCCGGCCACGGCCATGACGACCCGTAAACACAGCATCACTTATTCCATTTTGGAAACAGTTAAATACTGATTGACCCTATAAAACACGTTTTCACAGAATGGTTTTTCCTTATCGTGGTAATCACAAACGGTACCAACAGAATACCGGACACCAAACATCTTCAATGCACCACAGTAAGGACATCATCATGATGAGGAAAACAGCCATCACTCTACTGGCCGCGGCATCATTGTTCGTCTTCGCCGGATGCGGAGAAACCTCCGGCGGATCATCGACCGGCAATGATTCCAGCTCGGGTAGCGCCTCGTCCGGTTCGGCGTCACAGAATGCGACTACTGGCGAGACCGTTGCCGGCAGCGGCGACGGTAAGACGCTGGTCGCGTACTTCTCCCTGCCAGACAGCGAAACGGACGACAGCACCGTTACCGTGGATGGCGAGAATCTCGGCAACGTGCAGTACATGGCGATGACCATCGCCGATTCGACCGGCGCCGACCTGTTCCGCATCGAACCGGCAACCCCGTACACCACTGATCACGACGCGCTTACCGAAGTCGCATTGCAGGAGCAACGTGATAACGCCCGCCCCGAATTGGCCGCGAACGTCGAGAATTTCGACCAGTACGACACGGTGTTCCTCGGCTACCCGATCTGGTGGTCGGATATGCCGCAGATTCTCTACACGTTCATGGAATCCAATGATTTCGCCGGCAAAACAGTGATTCCGTTCAGTTCTCACGGCGGCTCCGGGCTGGCCGGCACGGTCGAATCAATCACGAGCACATTGCCGGATGCCACGGTGGTCGAAAACGCGCTGTCCATCTCCCGCAACGATATGGAGTCCACGCCGGATCGGGTGTCCGCCTGGCTCCAGGAACTCGGATACTGACGAATCATCTCTTAACACGCCACCACACAAGAAAGGAATATGTCACAGCCATGCATACACGCACATTGGGCAAGGATCTGGAGGTCTCGGCCATCGGCTTGGGCTGCATGGGATTCTCGCACGGCTACGGCGAGCCGACCGATGAGAAGGAAGCCATCAAGGCGATTCTCGAGGCCGTGAACATGGGTTACACGTTCTTCGACACAGCCGAAGTGTACGGACCATATGTCAACGAGGAACTGGTGGGCAAGGCGTTACGCGAGGTGCGCGATCGTGTGGTCATTGCCACGAAGTTCGGCGTGCATCTGGAGCATGTGAGCACCGGCGCACCGATTCCGGACGCCCGCCCCGAGGTCATCCGCCAGTCGGTCGAGGGCTCGCTCAAGCGGCTCGGCACCGAACGCATCGATCTGTATTACCAGCATCGACTTGACCCGCAGGTGCCGGTCGAGGATGTGGCCGGCGTGATGAGCGAGCTAATCGACGAAGGCAAAATCGCCCACTGGGGGATTTCCGAAGCTGACGAAAATGCGATTCGGCGCGCACATGCGGTATGCCCGCTCACGGCCGTGGAGAACCGGTATTCGATGATGGCTCGTAAGTACGAGGCACTGTTCCCCGTATTGGAGGAGTTAGGCATCGGTTTTGTTGCCTTCTCCCCTATGGCCAACGGCTTCCTGACCGGTAAATATCTGGGTCAGGACCGGTTCACGCCGGGCACCGACTACCGCAGTGACATGCCGCAGTTCACACCTGAAGCCGTGCGACAGAACCGTGAGCTGCTGCGTCTGATCGCCGACATGGCCGACGCCAAGCATGCGACCAGCGCGCAAATCTCGCTCGCGTGGATGCTGTGCAAGAAGCCCTGGATCGTACCGATTCCCGGTAGCCGCAAGATTGAGCGACTGCAGGAGAATGCGCAGGCCGCGGATATCCAATTGTCCGCCGACGAGGTGCGTGGGCTGGACGCCGCGCTCGACTCGATTCCCATGTCCGCCGTGTTCGGCGGCCACCAAGCGAAGTAACTCTATTCCCACAATACAAGGAGTAATCATGGAATACATCACCCTGAACAATGGCATCAAGATGCCCGCCGCCGGCTTCGGCGTCTTCCAAATCAAGGATGCCGACGAGTGCGCCCGCGTGGTCTACGACGCGATCGTCTCCGGCTATCGCCTCATCGATACCGCCCAGTCCTACTACAACGAGGAAGCGGTGGGCCGGGGCATCGCCCGCGCCATCGATGATGGTATCGTCAGCCGCGACGAACTGTTCATCACCACTAAGGTCTGGCTCAATGCCGCCGGATACGAGCCGGCCAAGGATTCACTGGCGGAATCGATGCGCAAGCTTGGTCTCGGCTACCTTGACCTCGTGCTCATCCACCAGCCGTACGGCGACTATTACGGCACGTATCGCGCGATGACCGAGCTGTATCAGGCTGGCCGTATTCGCGCGATCGGCGTGAGCAACTTCTACCCCGACCGTCTCGTCGACCTTGCCCTGCATGCGGACGTGGTGCCGGCCGTGGACCAGATCGAGGTCAACCCGTTCGACCAGAAGAACGAGTCCTTGAAGTGGGCCGCCAAATACGGCGTGCAGGTCGAGGCGTGGGCACCGTTCGCCGAGGGCCGGGGCGGTCTGTTCACCAATCCGGAGCTGACCGCAATCGGCGAGAACCACGGCAAGTCGGTAGGCCAAGTCGTGCTGCGTTGGCTCATCCAGCGCGGCATCGTGCCGATTTCCAAAACCACGCGCAAAGAACGTATGGCTGAAAACCTCAACCTGTTCGATTTCCAGCTCACCCCCGACGAAATGGCCGCCATCGCCAAGCTCGATACGGCAACCAGCCAGTTCTTCGACCATCGCACTCCCGAATCCGTCGAATACGTGGCCAAGCTCCACTGATTCAATATTCCACAAGGACCGCCATCATGCCGATTCCAGCACTCCAACCACGCCGAACACTCCGCCGCCCATTCGCCATGCTGGCAATTGGCATGATGCTGTTGGCATCCTCCTCCTGCACCGCCAATATGTCAGAAGAGACATCGCCATCTGAAATCTCCGCCAGTTCCGAAGGGGCATCGACGGTGTTCACCGCGTCCACGCCGATCACGAATGTCATCAACAGTACGGCGTTCGCCGGGTTCGGCGACTTGCTGTTCCCCACGCAATACGGAGAACCGGATGGTCTGACCTTGGCGGATACAGGAGAACTGCTGCCTTATCACAGTCACGTCAACACGGACACCACAATCGATGTGCTCGATTCATTGAAAACCCTGAGCGAGGGCGGGCAGACCGTGTTCTACGACATCTACACCGATGAGGAGAAGGCTGCCGACCCGGATAAGAAGGCCACCGGCCTATTTTTCCTACGCGGCGAGACGGATGCACCATTCGCTGTGGTCAATGCAGGCGGCGGCTTCTCTTACGTCGGCTCGATTCACGAGAGTCTGCCACATGCCCTATATCTGAGCCGCGCCGGATACAACGCCTTCGCGTTGTCCTACCGGACCGGCGGCGAACAGGTGGCCTGCGAGGACCTGGCCCGCGCGCTTTCTTTCATTTTCGAGCACGCCGACGAACTCGGCGTATCCACCGACCATTACTCGTTATGGGGAGGCTCAGCGGGCGCACGTATGGCAGCCGACCTCGGTTCATACGGTCCGGCTGCCTATGGAGGCGATGACCTACCACGCCCAGCCACCGTAGTCATGCAATACACCGGACACTCCGACTACACCGAAAACGATCCGGCCACCTACGCGGTGGTTGGCGACAACGATGGCATCGCCAACTGGCGCACCATGCAGGAACGCATCGACAATCTCAGCAACATCGGAATCGACACTGAATTCCACCACTATCCAAACCTCGAACACGGGTTCGGACTCGGCATTGGAACCTCCGCCGAAGGCTGGATCTCCGACGCCCTCACCTTCTGGCAGAAGCATATCGACGACGAAAACCGATGACATAAGGAATGTCACATGCTCGTTGCAAGACGTATTTCCACGCGGATGGCCGTTGCCTGGCTAATCGCCGTGTTCACAGTGCCTATGCCGTTCGTGGCGGTACTGGCTGTGTTCATTGCGCCAGTGTATCGGGAGATGATGATGACGCCAATCACGTTGGGCATCATCGCGTATGTGTGGATGTTGGAGTCCGTGTACCTGAGCTGCCGGCCACACTGGCTCGATAGACTCATCGGACTGCCACATATGTACGTCATGCACGGGACGCTCGGTATGATGGCGTTGTTGCTGGCCGCCTTGCACCGCGTCGATCTGCCCGCGTACGGGTTGCCGAAAACGCTGGGCGATATCGCATTCTGGCTAATGGTTGTTCTCGTGATTCTGGCACTGATGTTCATGGCCAGGCCAGTGGCGGACAGAGTGCCGCCAATCGGTTGGCTTCGCCGCAAACTGGAACATACGTTCCGCCATGAGTTCACGGTATGGTTGCATCGTATTCTACTGGTTGCGGTGATATGCGTGTGGGCGCATTTCCATCTCATCCGGTATATCGCACGCGTCCTGCCATTCACCGTGTTGGTCGACTGCGTAACCATAGCCGTACTGGGCTGCTATGTGTATCGCATGACGCGCGAGCAGTTCTGCGCGTGGCATGGCAAGGTTACGCGATGCCGTACCATAGCGCCGAATGTGGTCGAATTGTCGATCCGCATATCCGCCCCCCGAACCTTGGCTTCATGGGAGGAGGGCGATTTTGCATTCATTCGTTTCCCCTCTATTCGCGGCATGCGTGAATACCATCCGTTCTCGATGGTCAATGCGCCGGACGGCACCGGCGTGATACGTTTCGCAATCCGCGCGGATGGCGATTTCACCCGACGCCTGCCATCTGTTGCCAGCCCCGGGACAGCAGTCGACCTGCTGCCGCCGTTCGGTCGATACCGTCGTTTCCTTGACGAGCATGAGGCATCACGCCCCATCATCATTTACGCCGGCGGCATCGGCGTCACGCCACTGCTGCCCGTCATATTCCACTACGGCGCACGGAATCGCCGCCGTATCACCATGCTGTATTCCGCACGCACGCAATCCGGCCTTCTCTACCAGAATGAGCTCAGCACATGGCAGCAGGTTACCGGCAATACGCTGATGCTCAAGGCCGGTCAGTTCACGGCCGAAGAACTCCGGCACGCAATAACAACGGATGCCATGTACCTCATCGCCGGACCCGCAGCTATGACCAGAGCCATCACCAAACTACTGCGCAAAGCGGGCGTCCCGGCCAACGACATCTGCTACGAGCCGTTCTCTTTCTGAGAGTCAGACCTTGGCGACCTTGGTCACGGCATCAAGCATGGCCTGTGTGGCGCCGGAAGGCTGCGGGCCGTGCATCAGACCAAAAGAGATATCGTAATCCCAATCGACTGGCAGCACCTTGAACAACGGGTGCACTCCATGCCAGTAGTCGATGGTCAGGATCGCCGCGTCACGCTGCTCGCACTGGTTGAACACATCAATGCTGTAGAAATCGAAATCCACAATGGTGATGCCGCGATGACGCGCTTCGAGAGCGTCTCGCAAGGCGTCCACCGACCGGTTCCAACCGCGACGGATGATCATCAGCTCATAGCCGGTCAGGTCCGCCAACCGCAGACGCCGCTTGACGGCCAGCGGATGATGCACAGATACCGCGCAACGTAGCGGCACGTTGTCCAGCGACAGAGCCTCGCAATGACGGCTTGCAAGGAACGCCGGATCGTAGACGCCGGCCACCACATCGATGTTGCGGCCCAAGTTGCCGAGGATTTCACGCGCGTTCTGTGGCGTGTTCTCGAACGGCACCAGTTCGAATTTCAATTCCGGCTGCAACCGGTGGATAGCCGGCCACAGGTCGACGAGGAAACCGGCCGGGGTCATCGGCGAGGTGCCGATGCGCACCAGTTCGCCCGCATCCGCCAGCGATGCACGACGTGCACGTTCCAGCGAATCCTTCGCATAGCCGACCATATACCGCGCGTCCGCCAGCAGCGATTCACCTGCCTTGGTGAGCGTCAGGCCGCGTTTCGACCGGTCGAACAGCCGCAATCCCAAGTGCGTTTCCAACCCGTTGATTTGCTTGATCACCGCCGACGGCGTCACATACAGAGCCTTCGCCGCCTGGTTGAAACTGCCCAGCTCAGCCACCGCGACGAACGTCTCCAACTGCGGATTCAACATGTCAGAAATGGTATCCCATGTTCGTTCAACCGGAACGTATCCGAATACGGGCGGGCGTGTCGTTCGCGAAGCCGGGTTGCCAGTACCTGGCACAGCGGCTCCGCTGACGCCTCTCTCAGCGAAGCCGACCTGCCAAATACTGGCAACCCGGCACCGCAATCGGCACATTGCCCGTCAACGAATATGGGTGAAGTTCGACGCCACGTTCAGTCAGGAATCGCGTCCCGGAATCACTCAGGATACCACCAGCAATGCCACGTCGGACGCTACCGCGCAGGCATGCCTGGCATCCCGCACGAACACGCGCCAGACATTGTGCACCACGTTGCCTTTTCCTTATGCAGAATGCCCTATTGCTGTGACGAGATAAGCGATTTAATAGACAATGCGAACAATAAAGCCTCCATTACCGCACGGCAATGAACAGTTTTGGCGAAACCGTTAATCGGTGGAAGCCACTGCGAGAATCCGCGACGCCCACAGCTCACGGCCTGAGCGGACCGTAGAAGTAGCTGGCGGTTGCGCCGCCGTCGATAAGCACATCGGTCCCGGTGATGAATGCACCACGATCGCCCATCAGCAGTTCGGCCACATTCGCCACCTCGTCCACCGTACCGGGGCGGCCCGCCGGGCACTTGGCGAACATGTTCTTGTAGAAGTCACCGCGCGGCCCGTTGAATTCATCGACGGCCAAGGATCTCAAAGACGTACCGGTCATCGTGCCGCAGGGCGTGCCGGCCCGGCGCGACCTGTCCGGCTGGTTCGGCCGCAACGTCAAGTCATTGAACATCGTCGGCACCATGAACCTCATGCATAACGCCAGCTGCTTTGTGCAAGAGGGCTATGGCTGCGCCATCGGACCAGCCGGACTGGTCAGCGACTCCCCCGATTCAGGGCTCACGTTCCGCCCGCTCGACCCGCCCATGAGCACGCAGCTCGCCATTGCCTGGAAAAAGAACCAGCCACTGACACCGGCCGTCGACGCATTCCTCGATGCATTGCGCGAGGTCGTGCAATCCCGCATCGCCCCGGAAGCCCGATTCGGGATTTTCGACAAATGACGAATCCGTGTTCGCCCAGAACGAATCGGATGTTATGCGGGCGTGTCGTTTGCGAAATCGGCGCGCATCATTTAATATCTCGTTTCGAGATATATCGAAACGATACTCATACAGACTTATGACAGCAAGGAGATACACCATGAAGACGCTGGTTCTCGTGTTCCACCCGAATCTGAAGGGACAGTCGCGCGTCAACGCCGCGCTGGCCAAGGCCGCCGAGGAGCTGCAGAACGTGACCGTGCGCGACGAGTACGCGCTGTACCCGGATGGCAAGATCGACGTGAAGGCCGAGCAGAAGGCCGTCGAGGAAGCAGATCGCATTATTTTCCAGTTCCCGATCTTCTGGTTCTCCTCCCCCGCCCTGCTCAAGGAGTGGGAAGACAAGGTGCTTGAGCACGGATGGGCATACGGCTCCGAAGGCCACGCCTTTGAAGGCAAGGAATTTGGCGTCGCCGTGTCCACCGGTTCGCCGGAATCGGCATACCAGACCGGCATCCCCGGCCGCTACCCCATCGAGCAGCTGCTCATTCCGCTTGAGGGCACGGCCTATTACATCGGCGCGACCTGGCTCAAGCCGTTCGCCACGTACGACGCCTTCGGCATCACCGACGAAGCCCTCGCCCAGTCCGCCGCACAGTACAAGGCGCTGCTCGCCGAGTAGTCATGTTCAGCGAACGGTTCTCAATAAGCAACGTGTGAGCCTTCAGCTCGGCCAAACGAACAAGGGGATGCTCGGAACGTTGCAATTCCAGGCATCCCCTTGATGTCCGATTGTGCGGTTTTGCGCGAATGGCTCACACAATTCTTAGTGAGAACCGTTCTCTGCGTACCTGACCCTAGAACCGAATCAGCGCCTTGATCACCTTGCGCTGGTCCATGGCCTCATAGGCGTCCTGGATATGGTCGAGGTCGTACTCGCCGGTGAACACGCGGCCGGGGTTGATTTCGCCCTTGAGTACCGCGTCGAGCAGGCCGTCGTCAAGGTCATAGTGGCGCACCGGCGCCGGGCCGCCTTTGATGCCGACATTGGCGTAGAACGTGCCTTCGGCGCTGACCTCCACATCGTGCGGCAGCCCCACGCGGCCGATCACGCCGCCACGGCGGATCA
>UMFR01022126.1_pt1 | contig 10271 bp, 6 predicted proteins | sample 1965041 | NCBI WGS metagenome assembly UMFR01 (sample SAMEA4836049, study PRJEB28245) | human gut metagenome | biome: gut microbiome; material: fecal sample | place: Denmark | collected 2008
CGGTTGGCGTATGAATAGCTTGCGCTCCAGTCCAGTTCGTCGTTTCGGAAAGTGTGTTTGCCGGTCAGCTGTCCGTTGTATGTGGTGCGGCTGCGGTAGTAGTATTCTGCGGAGTGCTCCGTGTCAGACTGTGCGCTCACGCCCTCGCGCCATGTGTAGCGGTCGTTCCCCAGCTGGTTGAATATGTTCTTGAACTGGTATTTGCTGTTGCCGTCGGCTGAGAGGAGCGTCATGTTGAGCATAGCTCCCAGTCTCACGTTGCGGTTGTACTGGTCGTCGGTGGAGCGTCTGAGATAGTTCGACCTGTCGTCCTCGGCGTTGTACACGCCGAACAGATTGTTGGTCATGTCCTCATACTTCCTGTACTCGTTGCTGTAGTTCAGCGCGGCGATGAGTCCCATCTGCCTTCCCGCCCATCTCCAGCGGCGTCCGATGTTAGCCGACAGCTTCAGGTCGCCGAGCGGATGGCTCTCCCTTATGCGCCAGTCGTTGTTCAGACCGTTGTTCAGCAGGTCTGTGCCGTTGCCTGCGATGGGGTTGAGCACGGCGTTGATGCCGCCCGACAGTCCTCTCATGCCGTTGTCAAAGCCGAGGAAGTCGGTGCCCGAGCCTTTGGCATGTCTGAATGACGAGAAGGCGGTGGCGTCGTTCCAGTTGCCTCCCACCTGTATCTCGGCTATGTTCTCCGTGGGTATGTCCTTCGTGTTTATGGTGATGAAGCCGCCGCTGTAGTCTGCCGGGAACTCAGCTGCCGGGGTCTTTATTATCTGCATGTTGTCTATCTGCGCGCTCGGGATGATGTCGAAGGAGAAGGCGCGCGAGTCAGCCTCGCTGCTCGGCACGGCTCCGCCGTTTATCCATACATTGTTGTATCGCTGCGACAGACCGCGCACCATGACAAACTTCTCGTCTATTATGCTCACGCCCGACACACGTCTTATCACCTCGCCTGCGTTTGAGTCCTGCGTGCGCTTTATCTCCTGAGCCGACACGTTGCTCACCACCAACTGGCTTTTGCGTGCCGCCTGGAGCATAGCCACGTCGGTGTTCTGCTTCATTATGCCCACCACCGACACCTCGCCGAGCGTCTGCTCGTCGGTCTCCATCTCAATGGTGAGAGCGTGTCCTTCGGTGTCTTTCAGAGCCTCGACGCCGTCAAGGGTCACTGTCTTGTATGAAATATAGTTTACGGTGATGCTGTATTTTCCTGCCTTCAGACCGTTGAGGCTGAACTTCCCGTCTATGTCGGTTATTGCCTTCACGCCTGTTCCCGCCACCTGCACCGTCGCTCCGATGAGCGGCTGACGGTCTTTCTTGTCGAGCACTATGCCTGTTATCCCTTCTGCGTATGCCGCGACAGCCGATATGAGAGCCAGTGCCGTTGCGGCGACAAATCTTTTTACTCTTGTCATTTCCTAATATGTTATGTCTTATTTTCCGGCTGCAAAATTAAAGGAGACATGTTGCGCCCGCGTTTCTCAGCAATTATAAATGTTTTACAATGACATTTCACGGATGTTTCTTTCCCCCAGCCGTTCTCCGGCATACGCATGGCGATGTTATGCGAGGCGTCATGTCTTTCTCCACAGCGGTGCTTTCCGTAAGTGCGGACACGCCGTGTGGCGGTAAGCCTGCGCGTCGGTAATGGTGCATAGGGACTGATGCCTGACATGGAAAAGAGCCTGGCTGCGTTCGCGGATGGTGCAGTGAGGCAGCGGCATCATGCCTGACAGGTGTATGATGTCAGTATGCATATATAATATTGTATACTCTTTTATACTGTACAATACATGCCTTTATGCGATAAAATATATTTTTCTTATATGATATTATGTGTTCTTTTATGGCATATGACATATCTTCCTGTATGATATCATATATGCTCCGCCACATCCGTCGTCCGTCTCTGTCGGCGTCACGTGCGTTTTGCATGAATATGCGTGATGCTTCCCTTGTATTGCATAATTATTCATCGTCAACTCCGCGAGAGTGCCCTTGCGGCGCGCAAAAGATTTTCCGGTGGCGTATAGGCTGGTTATGGGCGTTTTGCATAACGCCTTGTTGCCCAGTCGCTTATGCTCTTCCGTGTGCCTGTGACGGCTTTTCTGTCTTGCGAAAGAGCCTTTCCGGCATGCCCGAAGAGCCTCTTCGGCGGCACGGATTAGGCTTTCCCGTACTATGGAAGAGGCTGTCCGGTGAGCCTGCGGAGCATTTTTGTGCTGCCCGTTGGGGGTGTATGGAGGGGAGATAGGGAGGTAGACCCGCGCCGGTGTGTGCCGGACGGGTGTGCGGAAGGCGTGTCACCGGCTTTCCGGCGTTCTGTTTCGCGAATCCGGAATGTAAAGATTTTTTACTTCCGTGAGTGCATAATTATTCATAAAAGAGTCTTCCTTTCCTGTATTCCCGAGGTGTTCCGGTTGCGCGCATGCCGTAGGCTGAGGACTGTAAAGGGTGGGGAGGTGTGCAAACAATTATGATATATGCTGAAAAAAACGAAAAAGCCGTGGCGCGGACAGGTGTGTCTGAGTTTATAATCGTATATTTACGCTTCGATAGACATAAGACATGTGTGCGTAGGCAACGGACGTACGCCACGCTACAGACAGCGTGCGCGCCAGCCGGACACGGACATGCCTGACGTAGGGAAACAGCATTTACAGGCATGACAAGACATTTTCTCATAATCTTATCAGTCTTCGCCGCGGTGCGTGTGGCAGCGCAGAGCGGCGCGGTTGTGGCAGACATGTCGTCGCGCAAACCGCTGCGCGACGCCTTGGTAGTGACTGACGGAGGCGAGAAGGTAGCCACCGACTACCGTGGAAGGTTCGCCCTGAGCGGCTCATACCGGGGAGCGTCTGTCATATGCAAGGGCTATCTGCGGCGCAACATGACCGCTGACGAGATGCGGCGCGACACCATTTTTCTCATCCCAGAGGTGAAAACGCTCGACGGCGTGGAGATTGTGTTGCCGGGCGACGGGCTGAGCACGCTCAAGCAAAGCTTCATGTCAGAGAAGAGCAATGTGCCCGTGAAGCCGAAGAGCGGCATCAGTTTCGACTTCTTCGGCATCTTCGACAAGAGCAAGAGACGCGTGTCGAAGAAGGAGCGAGAACGCCAGAAACGCATACTCGACAACTACTGACCGTACGTTTTTCGCATATTATCCCAATGTTAGTCACTGTGTAGTGGCGCGTTTACATTTTATTCATTATCTTTGCATAAGATAAGCTGCACTCGGCAATTTGAGAGTAAACTCTCATTGCGCTCGTTTGCATTATCTTTGCCAGTACTTTGTGCCGCGAGCCGGTGATGATTAGGCGATGCGTGCCTGCCCTTGCGGGGCGCGGGCTGCGTGCCTTTCATGCCGCACGGACGGCGCAACGTGTGTGTGACATAAAAAACAATAATATACAACAACTTATTTTTTACAGACAATGACAACCTTAACGTTGACGATAGTCCTTATCTTCGTTGCCGGATATGTGTGCATAGCGGCAGAGAGTTTCACCAAAGTGAACAAGGCGGCAGTGGCGCTTCTCATGTGCGTATTGTGCTGGACGGCATACATGACAGATCCCGGACAGTATCTCTCCGCCGCCATCGGCGGTGCGGCGGAAGGCGTGCGGTCGGTAGCCGCGCATGTGGGCGAGATTCTGAAAATGCACCTCGGCGACACAGCCGAGACTCTGTTCTTCCTCATGGGAGCGATGACCATCGTGGAGATTGTGGACACTTACGGCGGATTCAACTTCGTGCGCGACATCATGAAGACCCGTGGCAAGCGCAAACTGCTGTGGCGCATCGCCTTCATGACGTTCTTCCTCTCTGCCATACTCGACAATCTCACCACGTCCATCGTGATGATTATGGTGCTGCGCAAGCTCATACGCGACAACAAGGAGCGCATGATATTCGCCTCGATAGTGATAATCGCCGCCAACTCGGGAGGCGCGTTCTCGCCCATAGGAGACGTTACGACCATCATGCTGTGGATAAAGGGCATGATAACAACGGGCGGAGTGCTGGCAGAACTGTTCCTGCCGTCGCTCGTGTCGATGGTGGTGCCGGTATTCATACTGCAGTTCGCGCTGAAGGGTAAGCTCGATGTGGGACAGAACCTGCCTAAGGACAACGTGGCAGTATTCACCCGACGGCAGCGGCGCACGGTGTTCTTCCTCGGTGTGGGCGGACTCATCTTCGTGCCCATATTCCGCTATCTTACCGACCTGCCGCCGTTCATGGGCATACTGCTCGTGCTCGGACTGCTCTGGACAGTCACCGAGTGCTTCCACCGCTCCACCTCTGAGGACGACACGATGGCACGTCGCGTGAGCCAGCTTCTGGCGCGCATAGACATGTCGACCATCCTTTTCTTCCTCGGAATACTCATGGCTGTGGCGTGCCTTTCGGAAATCGGCGTGCTCACCGCGCTCGGTGCTGCGCTCAACGATGTGTCGGGCGGCAACCACTATCTTGTCACCGGTGCCATCGGTGTCATCTCGAGCATTGTCGACAACGTGCCTCTCGTGGCTGGATGCATGGGCATGTATCCCATCGCTCCTGCCGGCGACATGGGCGTCGACGGGCTTTTCTGGCTGCTGCTTGCCTACTGCGCTGGTGTGGGAGGCTCCATGCTCATCATCGGCTCGGCTGCCGGAGTGGTGGTGATGGGACTGGAGAAGATCACCTTCGGATGGTATCTGAAGCATGTCTCGTGGGTAGCACTTGTGGGATATCTTGCCGGAATGGTGGCATACTGGCTTGTACAGATGATTTGAAACAACTGAATGAAAATATAGTATAGTATATGTCAAAACGTTTGCTGACGATTGCCATTGCCGCAGTGGGATGTCTCGCGGTCTTCGCGCAGACGCCTACGGTCTTCGACAACTATTTCGCGCAGGCTCAGGCTTATGCCCGCGCGTTCCCCAGGGAGAAAGTATATCTGCACTTCGACAACACAAGCTATTATCAGGGAGACACCATATGGTTCAAGGCTTATGTGCTCACTGCGGCAGACAACATGCCGAGCAAGATAAGCAAACCGCTCTATGTGGAGTTCGTAGACCAGCTCGGCAACGTGATGGACCGCCAGATTGTGAAGCTCGAGAACGGTGAGGGACACGGTCAGATTTCGTTGGCGAACACATTCTTCACGGGCTATTACGAGGTGAGGGCGTACACTAAGTGGATGCTCGCCTTCGGAGACGACCCGCAGTATTTCTCGCGCACGCTCCCCGTTTACCGCAAACGGATAAACAATGAGGAGCAGAGACGCAGCATCGCTACATACCGTATGGACAAGAGTATGAAGCAAAGGCCGGTGGAGGACCTTAAGAATCTCAACGTGAGATTCTTCCCCGAAGGCGGCCATCTGGTGGAGGGCATACCGTCGGTGGTGGGATTTGAGACACTGAGCGAGGACAGCGGATGGGTCAATGTGAACGGATATCTGCTGTCGGAGAGCGGGGAGCGCATCCTGCCGGTGTCAACCACGCACGACGGAATGGGCAGTTTCACATACACGCCGGGCGAAAAACCTGCCTCGGTGGAGATTTCCTACAATGGCAAGACACGCCGGTTCAAGCTTCCGAAGGCGCAGCCTGCGGGCTACGGCATCACGGTGAACGTGCGCGAGGAGTCGCTCGACGTCACCGTGTCGCGCTCCGCCGGAATGACGGGAGGCGATGTCGCGCTGTTCCTCTTCTCTGGTCTGACGCCGCGCACATACGTGCCTGTCGACTTCAGCGGGTCTGACGTAAGACGTATAAAGATTCTTACGGCTGACCTGCCGGGAGGTGTAGTGCGGCTGGCTCTGGTCAACTCGTCGGGCGAACCGCTGCTCGACCGCTTCTGCTATGTCTATCCCAAGGACACGCTCAGACTCAGCGCGACGGCTGACAACGACCTTTACGCACCGTTCGGGAAGGCGGAGTGCAGACTAAGACTCACCGACGCGGCTGACAAGCCGGTGGCTGGCGCGCGTCTGTCTGTGGCTGTGAGAGACGCGCTCGACATGGACTACATGCAGTACGACAACAATATCTTCACCGACCTTCTGCTTACCTCCGAACTGAAAGGATACATACACCAGCCCGGATTCTATTTCGCCGACAGGTCGCCTGCACGCCGCAAGATGCTCGACAACCTCATGCTCATACGCGGATGGCGACGCTACGACGTGCAGGAGTGCTTCGGTCTGAAACCGGCTGAGCCGAAGTATCTGCCCGAACCTAACCTCAACCTTTACGGACACATCGATTCGTGGTACGGAAAGGCGCAGGCTGACATCGGCATAACGGTCATGGCGCACAACGACTCGGTCACTGTCATGGGCTCTACGCGCGCCGACTCGCTCGGCAACTTCGTCATTCCGCTCGACGATTTCTACGGAAAGATGGAGGCTCTCATACAGACCCGGCGCGACGGAAAGAAATACAACCGCAACGCTTTGGTCAGTCTGTTCCGCAACTTCGAACCTCCGCTGCGCCCGCTTGACTGGTATGAGCTCAATCCGGAGTGGAGTCAGCCCGCTGATACGGTAAGGCTGGATGCTGATATAGACGCTTTTGAGGACTCGCTTGCCGGAGACGAGAAGATATTGAGGCTCGGTGAGGTGGTCGTAAAGGGTAAATACAGGAACAAAAGACTCTTGCAGGACACGGAGAAGTTTGAGCGCGACATACTGGGATTCTATAACATAAGGCAGTATGTGGACAGACTGCGCGACAACGGAAAGCTCGTCGTGGACGACATAGGCTATCTCATGCACACCATAAACGACAGGATAAACCGCGAGGGAACGCTCTATGGAGTGAACGAACTGAGATACAGCGCAAACGGAAAGGAGATAGATCAGGTGCATCTCGTGGGATGCATTGACATGATAGAGACCGCGATGCTCTATATGGACCACACCGGAATGAGGGCGTTCAAGTTCAGCGACAAGGATTTCAGGGTCGATGTGGACGAGCTGCGCGACATTTACACTGGGCAGGTGAGGATGGACACGGTCAGCATGGCGGGCTTGCGGAAGCTCTTTGTGAGGTGTGCCTTCCAGATGCAGGAGCGTTGGAATGCCGGGAAAAGCTACAAGCCGACACACGGAATAAGGAAAACCGAGATACAGGGATACAGCGTTCCGGCTGAGTTCTATTCACCGCAGTACAGCGAGAAGATGCTTAACGACGGTATAGACGACCGCCGCCGCACTCTTTACTGGAACCCTGAGGTGGTCACAGATGAGAACGGCGAGGCGGTGATAGAGTGTTTCAACAGCAGAAACACCACTTACATGAATGTCAGTGCGGAGACCGTCGCCGGTGGAAAACCGGCTTCGGTCAGCTTCAATACCTATTCGGGACGGTAGCAGCGCATGTGTCTCATCTCATGGCCGCCCCACATCTTGTCCTTCACATATCTGAATCCCAGTGCCGTGTACAACCGTTCGGCATTGGGATTCTGCTTGTCCACCAGCAGCCCGGCGGGCAGTCCGGCGGAGTGGGCACGCTCTATGGCGGCACGGAGCAGCGATGACGCTATGCCCATACGCCTGAATTCGGGATACACGGCTACACTGTCTATGTAGTATTCGTCGGGTTCTGTCTCGTCGGCAATGTTGTCGAGATTGCGTGCCAGCTCCTCTTTCGCGGCACGGAGGAATGCCTCGCGCAGTGTGTGAAGGTCTGCGCCACGGTATGCCACCACGGCTCCTGCCACGCGGTTGTCGTCGTTTAGCGCGACGAGAGTGTTCAGATAACTGTACTGCGAGCACTCCGATGCCGCGAGTCTTGTCATCACCTGTTCGAAGTCGGAGAGCGTCTTGCCCGGTCCGACAAGGTTCATGCAGCACTCGTCAGACATAGCCTGCATGATGAGCAGTGCTATGTCGTGCGCATGTTCCTTCTTAGCCTGTTCTATTTTCATATTCTTTCTGTTTGTTATACGGCTTCCGCCGTGTTGGTTCGGATGTAGTCTTGTACGTTAGGAATGATGCTTATATCTTATGTTAAGATATTTCCAAATGTCATAAAAAGCTTCTCCCGCGGTTTCCCGAGTGCAGCTATACCTTATGCAAAGGTATTGCCAACGAGTGTAAAGAGAGCTTGCTCTTTATTTCCCGAGTGCAGCTATACCTTATGCAAAGGTAATACAAATATGCAAGAAAGCCAAATCGGCGCGACACGCACGGTTTGTCCGTGCTGCGAAAACAATGTGCCTGATTTATTGCCTTGAATCAATTAATTTACTATTTTTGCGGAATGAAGCATGCGGCGTGGCTGCATCATGGCGGTGAAAGCCGTTTTCAGACTGTCTGCCTCATAGTCAGCATGCCGCCATGCAGGCTGTCGCCACATATTATATATAGGTGCAGGCTTCTGTATATCATAACCGCCATACTGTCAAAGACATATACCAGGCATTGGAAAGAACACACATCAAATAATAAAAATATGGAAGGGAAAGAACATAAACTTACCGGTGACGGGTTCAAAAAGGCTTTGTCGCTCTTCGTGGAGGAGCTGAACAGGTATTTCAACGTATCAACCGACAGGGAGAAAGAGGAAGACACGGTGGACGCCATACGCAAGGGCGTGTCGTTTCACGGCTCAAACTTGTGGATACTTGTGTTCGCCATATTCATCGCCTCGCTCGGTCTGAACGTCAATTCCACGGCAGTCATCATCGGAGCGATGCTCATCTCTCCGCTCATGGGACCTATTATCGGCATGGGACTTGCCGTCGGCATCAACGACTTCGAGCTGTTGAAGCGTTCCGTGAAGAACTATCTTGTCGCGACACTCATAAGCGTTGTCACGGCGACAGTGTATTTTCTGCTTACTCCTCTCAACGAGGCGCAGTCGGAACTCCTTGCCCGCACGTCGCCCACTCTTTACGATGTGCTCATCGCCTTGTGCGGAGGTGCGGCGGGAATAGTTGCGCTCAGCTGCAAGGGAAAGGGCAACGTGTTTCCCGGAGTAGCCATCGCCACCGCGCTCATGCCGCCTCTCTGCACGGCGGGATTCGGCATTGCGACGGGCAACATATATTATTTTCTCGGCGCGTTCTATCTGTTTTTCATCAACACGGTGTTCATAAGCCTTGCCACTTATCTCGGAGTGAGGATGATGAAGTTCAGGCAAAAGCAGTTCATCAACCACGAACAGTATGCCAAGGTGAAGCGTTACATCGTCATAGCGGTTGTCGTCACCATGGTGCCGGCGGCGTTCATGACCTACGGCATAGTGCGTTCGAGCATCTTCAAGACCAATGTGAGCCGCTTCGTGAAAGACCGTCTGGAGAACAACGGTACGCGCATCATATCGTATGACGTCAACAAGGACAGTCTTACTCTGCGCGTTGTAGCCGTAGGAAAGGAGATTTCGGACAGCATGATAAAGCGTGCCGAGCGCAGCATGTCTGACTATAAGATGGCTCATTACACGCTTAATGTGATACAAGGGTCGCAGTCTGATTCGGTGATGCTGCTCAACAACCGCCTTTCCAGTGTGCGTACAACGAGCGACAACTATGCCGCGATGCTGCGCGAAGAGGCTCTGAAGGCATCCTCTCTTCAGGACCGGCTGAACGAGTACACACGTTATGACGAGCTCGCTCCAGCCGTTGCGGCAGAGATGAGGACCCTTTTCCCGGCTGTGCGTGACGTCAGTCTGTCGCTCTCGTCAACCGTCACGGCAGACACGACGGCTGCCGTGCGCCGCCCGATAGCCCTTGTCGGCATCGGAGCCGGAGCAAGGCTGAGCTCCGCCGAGCACGGTAAGATGAAGAAATGGCTTGCCAAGCGTGTCGGTGCGGACAACATTGAGCTTGTCACCCATACGGCAGGCAAGTGACGGCAGACACATTTACAATATGCCCGGGGCAGGTTCTCAGATTGCTGAAACCTGCCCCGGGTCATTCATATGCCTCTCAGCGGAGTGGCGTAAAGGTGCCTTCCGTGGTGCGTGAGCGGAAAATATGCCTTATGGAAGAGACCTATTTGCGTTTTTTGAGTGAAAAATCGAAGCACAGACCTCCGCTCAGCCGGTTGTGTGCCTTTATTGTTCCGCCGTGCAGCAGTACGGCATTCTTCACTATGGCAAGCCCAAGTCCTGTGCCGCCCATCTTGCGGCTGCGTCCCTTGTCCACGCGGTAGAAGCGTTCGAAGAGCCTCGGCAGGTGCTCGGCAGGCACTCCCACGCCATTGTCGCAGAACGAGAACACCCATCGGTCTGCCGTCTCTCTGGCACTTACACTTATCGTCGTGTGCT
>UMFR01048942.1_pt1 | contig 10200 bp, 7 predicted proteins | sample 1965041 | NCBI WGS metagenome assembly UMFR01 (sample SAMEA4836049, study PRJEB28245) | human gut metagenome | biome: gut microbiome; material: fecal sample | place: Denmark | collected 2008
TTCACGTCATTCGGACAGCAAGTACCGGACGTGCCGCACTATTTGGATTCCAGCGCCTCCACGCCGAACCAGCTCAACGGCAGACGCGTAAAGTACACACCAGCCGTCTCACGTTCCCACAACAGCCCGATCGCGCCATCCGGCAGGACCGACATGCACTGATAGACATAATGGTAGGGATTGAAGCAGCGATTGCGCTTCCAGGTTCTGCCCCCGTCCTCACTCAAACGCAGCACACCGCATCCACGGTACGGCCGCATCAGGCTGGCGTTGGCAAAAATGATCCGGTCCGAGGCGCATCCGCGTTCCCCAGCCGGCACCGTCACCGCATTGGGCTGGCTGAATATGTCCGGCAGCATCGGGTCAAACTCCACCGTATCCCATGTTTCGCCTCCATCATGGCTGACCGCTTTGCCCACTCTGCCCAGATGGTGTTGGTTGCGGAACAGGCACAGCACGTCCCCGTCCGACCGTTCCACGAACACCGATTCATGCGTGGTCGCATCGTCGTCATGCACATCCTGTTCATCGACGACTTCGCCGTTGACCGTCCGACCTTCGTTGATGGCCTTGCCGCGTCTCCATGTCCGGCCGCCATCATCGGAGATCAGCGCGCCACCGGCATTGAACTTGGGACTCGTTCCGGTGCAGTAATACGGGACAAGCAGCCGCCCCCGGTGTTCTCCCTCGCTGAGCTGGATGCCGTTACCGGGCGACGTGCCCAGAAATCCCATCCACGGCTCTTTTATCATGTGGTTGATATGCCTCGGATTGGACCATGTCTCGCCATCATCGTCCGAATGCACCTCCACCACATAGCTGGTGCGCGCGGTCAGCAGGCTCTCGCATGGATCGGCGCCTTCCTTGAGATAGATGTTGCCTGCAGGAGCGCCGCCGCACGTCACATTGCCATCGTCGTCCACCCGATACGATGTGACGTCACCGTCTCTGGACGTCACGATACCGTCGGACCGCAGGAGGTACTCCAGGCCTTTCGAATCATGCAGGATCAGGCGTCCCTGCTCGTCCAAGCCGATTCCTCTCTGTACATTCGCAAACCCCCTTCCTCCCGGGAAATGGTCGACAAGCACCGATACCCGGCCGGTTTCGCGGTCACAGACCATGCAGGAATCAATGACGCACGCGCCATCCAGTCCGCTGCCGGGAAAAGCGATAACGGTCTGCAGAGGCAGCCATGTCTGCCCGCCGTCCAAGGATCGCCGGATAACGAAATGGATCTCATTGGGCGCGTCGTTGGAGATGACCACACGCCGATCGGCGCCCGCAATCGTCACGCCGGACGGAGTAACGGCCAACGAAGGAATGCGATAGCTTGCCGAACCTTCATACCCCTTATCGAACAACGCCGTGTCGGTCGTCGGAGGAACATCCGAAAGCTTTCGAATCTGCCCGTCCATGAGCGGATACGCGTAGATGCCGCCGCTCCGCACTTCACCGCACAAACGCACCCCAAAGGAGTCCTCGCCAATCGACACATGCCGCAGATCCGGGTAATCGGCAAAAAACACCTGTCCCGGCTGGTGGATTTCCATATTTCCATCAACATAGATGTCAATGGCGCCTCGGAACGCGCGCACGACCAGATCATGCCAACCGCCGTCATTCCAAGATCCGAACGCACGGTACTCACACCACTCGCCATTGGCCAGCACCCGGTAAACGAATCCATCATCGTCAATGGAAACGTCCAAAACCTGCCCTTCGGCGGTCCTTGCCGCGACAATCGTCCCGAACTGCCCAAGCCCACGCACCCGGAACTGGGCATGAACCGTACCGGTCTTCATCGCGCGTAATGCAACGATGTCTTTCCCGGCCACATAGGCCGCCGCGAACTCGATATCGGGCTGCGGAATCGGCACATTGCGCTGGATGCGTTCCGAAGTCCACGCCTGCGCAAAGCATTCCACACGTTCGACGCGCATGCCTGGTTCATCCGCACAGACGAACATGCCTTTCCGCGCGTATTTCGACGGGCAGATATTGGTCGCGCAGGCGAACGCCTGATATCCGTCCACGTAGATTCTGGTGCCGAAATCACCGAATGTGACGTGCAGATCATGAACGCCGCCAAGTTGCACGCCATAGGTGTCCTCGACGTCCAGCACGATGCCTTCCTCGGGGGCTTCGATCCGCAGCGAGCCGCACGCGACGGAAACGCCGAGCACGAGACGCTCCGCGGCTTTGGCCTCCAGCAGGGCGCCGTCCGAAGAAATCCGGAACGTCGCACGCAACGTTCCTCCCGATTCCGGAAGCGACGCGGTACTCCACGCCCGATCGATATGATGGGAGAGATGTGTCATGCGGGCACCTTTCATATAAGTCTCATTGCCGTTTTCGCCGCACGGATCAGAACTCGGTGGAGGCGGAGACCTCATCGGGAGTGCGCGCCAGTTCCATGCCGCATTCCCTGAGCACAGCGGCGATACGCTTCACGTTCTCGTCCTTGAGCGGCAGCACCGGATCGGGCATCTGGTTGGTGTCGATCACGCCCAGCAGCGCCATCGCGGTCTTGAAGGCGCCCACACCGGCACCGAATCCCGCCACATCCTGAGGCACGGTGACGATGCGCATCAACGCGGACAGGCGATCCTGCTCCTTTCTGACGGCGTCCCAGTCACCGGTTTCAGCAGCATTCCACATACGCACATACCCATCGGCTTCCACGTTGGCGAGTCCCGGTACCGAGCCATCCGCACCAGCCATATAGGCTCCGTCGACCACGACTTCCTGACCGGTGAGCAGTGTGAGAGGATGGCCCGCTTTGGCATTGTCATCCGCCAGAAAACGGAAGGCGACGTCATCATTCGATGAGTCCTTGACACCGGCAAGCACCCCGTCCTTGCCCAGCCTGACCAGCAGATCGCCCGGCAGCTTGGTATGCACGCACACCGGGATGTCATAGGCGAACAGCGGCAAATCCGGCACGGCATCATGAATCAGGCGGAAGTGACGCTCCACTTCCTCCATGCCTCCAAGCGCATAGAACGGGCATGTGGCCACAATGGCGGAGGCGCCAAGTTCCTCAGCCGCCTTCGCATGCTCAATCACACGATTCGTTTCGGTGTCGATGCAGCCGACAAGCACCGGCACGCGGCCGTCCACGGCGTTCATCACCGTTTCGATGATCTCGCGGCGGCGCGCATCGGTGCTGAACGCCACTTCTCCGGAGGAACCGAGCGTGAACAGGCCATCGACTCCGGCATCAATCATGCGGTTGATCGAACGGACGAAGCTGGCCTTGTCCACTTCACCGGAGGCGGTAAGCGGGGTAACAACGGGCGGAATGACTCCGCGGAATTGAGTTGTCATGATGATTGCTCCTTAGCAGGTTTGACGATAATGAGATTTACGGTTCCGCCCGGATTGCGGATGCAAGGCGGACGGGTCGGGAAAAGAGAAGGATGGTCCGCGGATCCTACCGGCACTCCTCCGCGGTGGGATGCAGGAGCGACGGAGCCGCGCCCAGCAGCAGCTTGGTGTAGCCGTCCTGGGGATTGTTCAACACGTCATGGGCCGGCCCGCGTTCCACGATGGTGCCATGATTCATCACCACGATTTCATCGGAAACGTAGCGTACGGTTTGGATGTCATGGCTGATGAACACCAAGGACAGGCCAAGGGATCGTTTCAGATCGGAAAGCAGATTGAGAATCTGCGCGCGGACCGAAACATCCAGGGCGGAAGTCGGCTCATCCGCAATGATCGCATCCGGATTGAGCGACAAGGCACGGGCTATGGCGACGCGCTGGCGCTGACCGCCGGAAAGCTGGCCGGGCAGCGCGTACAGCACCGACTCCGGCAGCCCAACCATACGCAACAATTCATTGGCACGCTTGATCCGAGCGGCTTTGTCGCCGACCTTATGCACGGCAAGCGGATCAATGAGCTGATCGATGATGCTCATACGGGAGTTCAGCGCGGTGGCCGGGTCCTGAAAGACCACGGAGACCACGCGTCCGATTCTCATACGCTCCTTGGCGGTGCGGTGAGTGACATCCTGGCCCTTGAACAGCACTTTGCCGCTGGTGGCCTGCTGCAATCCGCACATCACATTGGCCGTGGTGGACTTGCCGCAGCCGGACTCGCCGACGATGCCGATGGTCTGCCCGGGCATCAGTCTCAGGTTCACCTTATTGACAGCCGTGACCTTGCTGGGTCTGAGAATGGAGCCCGCACGCGTGGCGAACACCACCTCAACATCCTTGAGTTCGATGATCGCGACGTTCGGATCCTTCTTGGGATTTTCTGCGATACGGCTCATCGGGCGTCTCCTTCCTGAGCGGCGACCGCAACGTCGGCGTCTGCGGGCAATGCTGCGTAATAGTGGTGCGTTCCCGGCACCTGCTCGAAAATCGGGCGGGTGTTGAGTCCTACGGTCGGATGACTCGAGCGAGGCGCGAATCGGTCGCCCTTCGGGAATTCAGCCGGCGAAGGCACGGTTCCAGGCACTTGATGGAGTCTTCCGGCACCGGCCTCGATGGACGTGACCGCCCCAAGCAGACCACGGGTGTATTCGTGGCGGGGATCGGTAAGGATCTCCTTGGTAGATCCCTGCTCAACCACCTGCCCGGCGTACATCACGGTGATGGAATGCGCTATCTTGGCCACAAGGGCAAGGTCGTGCGAAACGAAGACCATGGCGAAGCCGAGCTTTTCGCGCAGTTCGTTCAGCAGGTCGATAACCTGCTTCTGCACGGTCACGTCAAGCGCGGTAGTCGGTTCATCGGCAATGATCAGCTTCGGGTCGCGCGTCAGAGCCATGGCGATAAGCACACGCTGGCGCTGACCTCCGGAGAGTTCGTGCGGATATGATTCCAGCGTGCGCTGCGGATCCAACCCCACAAGTTTGAGCAGTTCCTCGGCCGATCGGGTGCCTCCGCGGGAGGTGAGCTGCTTCATCTGCGCCTTGATCAGCATCGAGGGATTGAGCGAGGAGAGGGCGTCTTGGTAGATCATGGCGATTTCATGGCCACGCAGGGCGTTATGCTCCTTGGCGCTCATACCGACAAGGTTCCTGCCTCCGAAGAGGATTTCGCCGCTGATCTCGGCTTTGGGATCCAGCAGGCCCATGATGGCCAGCGACGTAATCGACTTACCGCAGCCGGACTCGCCGACCAAGCCCATCGTCTCGCCCGGGCGCACTGCGAAACTCACGTGGTCCACCACGTCGACGTTGCCATGGCGCGGGAATCTGATGCACAGGTTCTTGACCTCGATGACCGGGGCGTCCGTGCTTCTGGGCTCGAATCGGTCGGTACGGCGCATTTCGGCCTCCCGCAATCTGGCGAGTGACGCCTCAAGTCTGTCATGCTGGGCGGCATATGCGGCAACCGGGTCGACAAGCAGACGATCCTCCTCGCGCCGCGCCTCCTTATCCGCATCGCTCTCCTCGATCGGGGAGGTCGGGGCGGCCACCATCGCATCGGTGATGCCCTCGGACAGGATGTTGAGACACAGCACGGTGATCATGATCATCAGGCCCGGGAACAGCGCCTGCCACCAGTAGCCGAAGATCACGCCCTCCTTGGCGGAGGATAGGATGTTGCCCCACGTCGGCGTCGGTTCGGGGATACCCAGATTGATAAAGGACAGGGATGCCTCGAATACGATTGCATCGGCCACGCACAGCGTGGTGAACACCATGACCGGAGCGGCGATGTTGCGCATCACGTGCTTGCACAGAATCCACGGGGCACGCGCGCCGGAGACGATAACCGCGCGCACGTAGTCCTTGCCGTACTCGCTGATGATGTTCGCCCTCACGATGCGCGCGATCTGCGGCACGTACAGAATGCCGATGGCGGCGATGATGCCGAACATCGACTGGCCGAGAATCGAGACGAACACCGCGGCAAGGGCGATGCCCGGCACCGACATGAACACGTCAATGATCCGCATGATGATCTCGGAGATCCACGTACGCGCCACGGCCGCGATCGCGCCGATGATCGAGCCCAACACCAGTGCGAACAGAATGGACAATAGACCGATGACCAGTGAGTATCGCGCGCCATAGAACACGCGGGTCATCACGTCGCGCCCCACATTGTCGGTTCCGAACAGATGGCTGCCGCTCGGCGACTGATAGCTCACCGTAATGGCCAGCGGATCGTCCGGGGAGATAAGAGGGGCCGCTATGGCCACAGCGACCAGCAGCAGGACGAACAGCAATGCGAGCCGAGCACCGACGGTCATCTTGCCGAAGCGATTGAATGATATGCCGGGCCTGCTCACGGCCTCGGCCACTTTGTTTTTCCCGAGCAGCATGTCACACCGTCCTGATTCTCGGATTGATAAGCACGTACAGCATGTCAACGATGATGTTGATGATCACGAACGCCAGTGCCACAACAAGCACCACGCCCTGCACCAAAATCGGCTCGTTGCCGTTGATGCCTTCGAATAGCGCCGTGCCCATGCCCGGCAACGCGAAGATGATCTCGGTGATGATCGCGCCGCCCATCAGGTAGCCAATTTTCATACCGAGCACGGTGACCGGAGTGATCAGCGCGTTGCGGAACACGTTCCGGGCGATCACCACGCGCTTAGGCACACCGGCGCCGATCGCCGTGCGCACATAGTCCTTGTCGAGCTCTTCGACCATCGAGGTGCGGATAATGCGCGTCATCTGGCCGGCTACGGGAAGTCCCAGGGAAAACGCCGGCATTGCCATACGGGCCAGATACTCTCCGGGATCAACGCCGAACGGAACCAGCTCGCCGGCGCCAGGCAGCAGGGACAACTTGATCTGCAGCAGGTAGATGAGCAGCACGCCCAGCCAGAAGGACGGCGTCGCAATGGCGATGATGGAGATCACGCGGATCGCCTGGTCAACCCATGTATCGCGATACAGCGCCGCGAGCACGCCGAAGATCACGGAAAACACCACAGCAATGACCAATGCGATGAACGTCAGCTGCAAGGTGATCGGAAACGCGTCGCCTATGCGGGAGGACACCGAGTCCTTGTTCACGCCATAGACCCCGAGGTCGCCTCGGAACAGACCACCCAGATACGACAGGAATTGCTCGCCCCAAGACCGATCAAAGCCCATCTCGTGCCGATAGGCCGCAAGTTGTTCGGCGGTGGCGTTTTCACCGAGCGCCGAAACCGCTGGATCATACTGAGAGAACGACATCAGGAAGAAAACCAGGAAGACGACGCCGAATGCCACGAATGGCAGAGATATCAGTCGTCTTCCCAACAAACGCAGTAAATTACCCACTCTATATGCTCCTCTATGGTGGATTTACGATGGAAGGACCGCCACGCGACACTCGTCGTCCACGCAGCGGCTCCTTCGGGATTCCGGCGTTGACGCAACCGTCAACCGTTCAATGAGGCGTTCAGGAAATACAGGCCCGTGGTACCGATCGGGGTATAGGAGCCGAACGCATTCTTCTTGACGGCAGTGGACATCTTGCGGAAGAACAGCGGGTACATGGGCAATTCGTCGGAGACCAGATCGAAGCACTCGTTCCAATAGCCCTGCTGCTCATCACCGGTGGATCGGGCCGCTTTGTCCATAAGTTCATGGAGCTTGCCATAGCCGTCCGAGCCGTTCCAGAACGTGCGCTGTCTGGTCCACACGGTGTCGCCGAACCACCAGTTCAGCAATACGTCGGGATCGTTGCCGAATACGGTCGGATCGCCCGGCGCCAGCACCATGGAGAAGTCGGCATCGTCCTTATCGGTAATGGTCGGGAACAGTGCGGAGGACTTCATGGATTGGATATCCACCTTGAACCCGATCGCGTCAAGGTTGTTCTTGATTTGCGGGGCCAGCTGCGTAATCCACGTATGGTCGGTGGTATACAGCGTAAACTTCACGGGGCCGGTGACGCCGGCTTCCGCGAGCAGTTTCTTGGCCGTCTCCGGATTGTAGGTATACACGTTCGACGCCTGGTGATATGTTTTGAAGCTTTCGGGCACAAAACTCGTAACCATGTTGGCCTCGCCTGCCAGCTGGTTCTTGATCATGCTCTCGGCGTCGATAGCATAGAATACGGCTTGGCGAACGCGCTTGTCATCAAACGGCTTCTTCCTGGTATTGAACATGACGAAGGCCTGATTGAAGCCGCCCACCGTCTGAATGTCGGAGCCGGCCGCCTTCAGGGTGCCAAACGCCTTGGCGGGAACATTTTCCATGACGTCGCTTTTGCCGGCCTGCATCGCGGTGACGCGGGCCGTGTCATCGACATTCACGTTCCACACCATATGGGAGGCCTGTGCCGGGAACTCACCGTTGTAATGCTCGTTCTTGTCGAACTTGACCTGCTGATCGGTGATCTCAGTGTACTTCCACGGGCCGGAGCCGATCGGCATCTTCTTGAGGTCCTCATCAGTCTGGCTGGCCGGAACGATATGCACCAACGCCATACGGTTCTTGAACAACGTGAAGGCGTATTTCAGCTTGAAATCGACCTTATTGTCGCTCCGCACGGTGATCGAGTCGATGAAATCCAGCATGGGGGCATAGACGCCGCCGGGAGCCATGACGCGCTCGAACGACGCCTTCACGTCGTTGGCGGTCACAGCGTTTCCATCGGAGAATTTTGCACCGTCGCGGAGCGTGATGACATATTCGGTATCGGAAACCGTTTCCGGATCACCCGCGGCCAAGCCGGAAACCAGTGTGTAGTCCGACATCTGCAGGGTGTACAGGGCTTCGGTCACATGCCAGTTCCCGGACATGGGCAGAGCCATGGAGGTGGACAGCGGATTAAAATCGCGGCTGCTGTAAGCGACCTGTGCGGTGATTGTATCCGAGACGGCCGGGCCGGACTTCGCAGTGTTCGTCGAACCTCCCCCGCACCCGCTCAGGGCGAGCGCGCCGGCCAGCACCACAGCGGCGACTTTGGCCATGCGGGTATTACAAGAATGCATCGGTTTCTCCTCTTCGTTGAGTGATGACTGAATCGCGATCCGAAATCAATGATTGACCGAATCTTTATTAATCATAAGACATCTGATGTCTGATTGCAAATCTCATCTGATGTCTGATGTCTTGACTTTGTCGTTGGCGTATCCTCGCCACGGTATCGCTCCTTTCACGCCACGCCGTCGCGGAATCAGCCGCATCATGCAATCAGCGGCTCCAAACCATGAAACGCAACATCACAGACTCGCGGCGAACCAGCGCGTGATCGTCGTCGGATGCGTGATCGCGGTACCAACCACCGCGGCCCACGCACCACACTCCATCACACGGTGCAGCTGATCGGGCGTATGAATACGCCCCTCACACAGCACCGGCACGTCCGGAAACGCCTTAACCATCTGGACGAGCAGTTCGAAATCCGGGCCGTCGGTTTTCTCACGATCACCGGTATAGCCGGATAACGTGGTGGAGATGATGTCGGTACCTGCCTCGACGGCACGTTTGGCATCGGAGAAACTGCCGCAGTCCGCCATCGTGATGACGCCCTCGTCATGCAGCGCGCGGATGGTATCGGCATAGCTCAGACCGTCAGGACGAGGCCTGCCGGTGGCGTCAAGCGCCACGATATCGGCGCCTGAAGCCACGCAGCAACGCGCATGGCGCAGTGTCGGAGTGATGTAGACTCCCTCATCCCCCTCCTTCCAGATACCAATCACCGGCACTTTCACCCGCCCCTTGATAGCGGCGATATCGGCCAGTCCCTGACAACGGATGCCCACCGCGCCCCCTTCCACGGCGGCCATGGCCATTTGGGCCATCGTCTCGGGATGGCGCAGCGGCTCACCCGGATACGCCTGACAGCTCACAACGAGTCCGCCTTTGATTTTCTCGATTACCCGATGCATAACGCGTTTCCTTTCCTTGTATTGCGAGATGCCCTCATGTCGTTCCTGGGGCGAGCGGCCGGCCTCCGCGCGGCCTCCAAAGCGACCAAGTAATGTGATGCGCAATGCCTATTCGCGCCATTGCTCCATGTGACGCCGCGCGGCAGCCGCGGCGCCGATCAGCGGAGCGGATCCGCCCAACTCGCCTTTCACCAGAAGCGTGGACCGGACCAGCTGCAATGCGGAATCCTCGAACCCCGCACGTAACGCATTCCACCACAACGGCCCGGCCTTGGCCACCGATCCCGACACGACGATGACGTCCGGATCGATGAGATTGCCCATTCCGCCCACGCACTCGCCCAACGCACGGGCACTGTCCTCGATCGTCCGCACGGCCAGAGGCTCCCCCGC
>UMFR01033356.1_pt1 | contig 10172 bp, 5 predicted proteins | sample 1965041 | NCBI WGS metagenome assembly UMFR01 (sample SAMEA4836049, study PRJEB28245) | human gut metagenome | biome: gut microbiome; material: fecal sample | place: Denmark | collected 2008
GTCGCGCCCGAGCGTATAGACTATCAGCTCGCCTTTCGAAAGGAATTCGTTGACCATCAAGGTTGCCATTTCCATAACCCCGCCGGCATTTCCGCGCAGATCCACGATGTAGCGGGTAGCCCCTTCTCCTTTCAGGAGGTTGAGGGCGTTGAGGAACTCGTCATAGGTGTTGCGTCCGAATTTGTTTACTTTTATGTAGCCTGTGCGTTTGTCAATCATATAGCTTGCGTCGACGGTGTTGATAGGGATGTCGCCGCGTGTAATCTCGTAAGGCAGCAGCTTTTTGCTTGTGCTGCGCTTTATGCCGAGCTTTACTTTGGTGTCTTTCATTCCCCGTATGAGGCTTGCCACTTTGTCCATCGACATTCCCACAATCGACGAGTCGTTTACCGTGACAATGCGGTCGCCCGGTGTCAGTCCCGCTTTTTCGGCTGGCCCGTTGGGTATGATTTCATTGACATGGGCTGTGTCGTTCATCATAGAGAACGTTATTCCTATGCCGCTTATCGAGCCGTTGAGGTCGTCGTTGACGGCTTTCACGTCCTTTGCCGGAATGTAGTATGAGTGCGGGTCGAGATTGGCTATCAGTTGCGGTATGGCCATCTCGACAAGCTCTTTTATGTCGACGGTATCGACATATTCGCTTTCGATGAAGTTGAGCACCGTGTTGATTTTGCGGTCTTTGTCGAGAATGAATTTCTTTGTCGAGACATGGTTGCCTATGAATATTCCGAACACGACAGAAATCGCAATGACTAACGGTAGCCAAATAATCGGATTATTTTTAACTCTCATTTTTGTATCTGAACTTTTTCGTATCTTCTTTTCTACAACAAATAGCGTGCCGTATGCGCTTTTATTCTGCGCTTTCGGCGGAATCGTCGATGTATTCGCATTCTACTCCCGCTTTTTTCAGCAGCTCGAGCCCGTCGGCGATTCTATAATATTCGGAAAATACAACACGCTTTATCCCGGCCTGTATTATCAGTTTTGCGCATTCGATACATGGTGCGGCCGTCACGTAGAGGGTGGCTCCCTCGCTGCTGTTGTTACTGCGCGAGACTTTTGTTATGGCGTTGGCCTCGGCGTGAAGCACGTATGGGAACGTATGTCCGTCGTTGTCCTCGCATACATTGTCGAAACCGGAAGGCGTGCCGTTATAGCCGTCGGAGATTATCATTTTGTCTTTCACTATCAGCGCGCCCACTTTCCGGCGTGTGCAATATGAATTTTCCGCCCAGATTCTTGCCATCCGGAGATAGCGCATATCCAATTTGTTTTGTTTCTCAGAGTTGTCCATCGTTGTATGTCCGCACATTATAAGAATGGTTGTGCTGTATCCACCATTATGAATATCAGTGAGCAAAGGTAGTAAATTAGTGGAACAAATATGGTATGACTTCGGAAATTTTATTTATGGAATATTACGCATACCGGGCTGGGGAGGTCTATGTCGTTTCCGGTGTCGGTAAGCTGTCCGTCAGCGCCTGTTTTGTATACGCTGATTTTGTTGCTGTCGCGGCATGCGCACAGCAGGTAGCGTCCGTCGGGAGTTATGGCGAAATTGCGCGGGTGTACGCCGGTAGGCTGGTATTCTGTCTCTTCCAGTTTGCCGGTGTGCTTGTCTATCCGAAATATCGCTATTCCGTCGTTTTTTGTGCGGTTGCTGGCATAGAGGAATTGCCCGTCAGGCGATACGTGTATGTCCGCGCTGCCGCGTCCTCCGGCCTTGTCGCAGGTGACTGTCTGTATGTGCCGTAGTTGATTGCCCTTCAACTCGAAAGCCATTACTTCCCCCGATAGCTCGGTAATCAGGTAGGCGAACCGTCCGTCGGGCGAGAATGTGAGGTGGCGCGGTCCTGAACCGGCAGGGAGGTCGTAGGCGGCTGTTTGTCTTAATGTGTCGTTTTCGATGGCAAACCTGTAGATTCTGTCATTACCGAGGTCGGTGGCAAGCAGTGAAGTGCCGTCGGGAGTGAATATTGTGCAATGCACGTGCGCCGACTTCTGCCTGACGGTGTCGGGAGCGGACCCGGTAAGCTCGTATTTGAATTGCTGCGACATCGGGGCGAGCGAGCCGTCAGTGTTTATGGGGAATACAGAAAGGCTTCCGCCGTTGTAGTTGGCTGTCACGGCTATCCGTCCGTTAGTGGCGATGTAGCAAGGGGCTTTGCCGTTGGTTGGCTGGTTGTTGATGATTCTCATTTCCCCGGATTCCGGATTGTAATCTATTGACACGGCCGAATCTGTTTCCTTGTTCGATTCGTCTACGGCATATATTTCCATTCCATCGGGCGACAGGGTCACGAACGACGGGTTGGGAGTCTCTAATTCCGATAATTGCACGGCTTTACCGCTTTGCAGGTCGAAGCGGTAAGAGTAGATGCCTTTACTTCCGTTGCCGGTGTATGTTCCGACAATCATATTGATACTTTCCGCCGCGTTGGCTGGAGCGATAATGGTTGTAGCTGCCATTATCAGGGCATATAGTTTGTTCATAGCCTGTCGTTTTTGCAAATTTATGAAAATCACTGAGCATCCGCAAGAATTAAATGAGGGTTATGCGCGTCAATCGGCGCATAACCCTCATTCTCAATATGAAAAATGTAGATTAGTCGTTCATCGTGAGGAGGAGTTCCTCGTTGGTGCGGGTGCGCTCCATGCGGTCCTTGATAAATTCCATCGCTTCCAGCGGTGTGCGGTCGGAAAGGAAACGGCGGAGAATCCACATGCGGTTGATTGTCTCGCGCGAGAGCAGCAGGTCGTCGCGGCGTGTGCTTGATGCCACGATGTCGACAGCCGGGAAAATGCGTTTGTTCGACAGTTTGCGGTCTAACTGCAATTCCATGTTTCCCGTGCCTTTGAATTCCTCGAAAATCACCTCGTCCATCTTCGAGCCTGTCTCGGTCAACGCTGTGGCGATGATTGTAAGGCTGCCTCCGTTTTCGATGTTACGCGCCGCGCCGAAGAACCGTTTCGGCTTTTGCAATGCGTTGGCATCGACACCGCCCGTGAGGATTTTTCCCGATGCCGGCGACACGGTATTGTAGGCACGTGCGAGGCGTGTGATTGAGTCGAGCAATATTACTACGTCATGGCCGCATTCCACCATACGTTTTGCCTTTTCGAGAATCAGCCCTGCTATCTTTACGTGGCGTTCTGCCGGCTCGTCGAAAGTGGACGCTATCACTTCTGCGTTTACGCTGCGTGCCATATCTGTCACTTCCTCGGGACGCTCGTCGATGAGCAGGATTATCATATATGTGTCGGGATGGTTCTCCGAAATGGCGTTGGCTATGTCTTTAAGCAATACTGTCTTGCCGGTTTTCGGCGGTGCCACTATGAGTCCGCGCTGGCCTTTGCCTATCGGGGAGAACATATCCACCACGCGGGTAGACAGGTTGCATGTCTTTCCGCTCGTGAGGTCGAATTTCTCGTCAGGGAACAGCGGGGTGAGGTGTTCGAACGGCACTCGGTCGCGCACGAATTCGGTGGTGCGTCCGTTAATCAGTTCTACGCTGCACAGCGGGAAGAATTTTTCTCCCTCTTTCGGCGGGCGTATCGGGCCTTCCACTACATCGCCTGTCTTCAGTCCGTTCTGCTTGATTTGAGATTGCGACACGTAGATGTCGTCGGGCGAAGGCAGGTAGTTGTAGTCGGACGAGCGCAGGAATCCGTAGCCGTCGGGCATCACTTCCAGAACGCCTGAGCCTTTCACTATGCCGTCGAAGTCGTAGAGCGGCTGTTCGGGCTGGCGTTGCTGCTTGTTGTTATTGTTGTTGCGTTGCTGGTGCTTGTTGTTGTTTTTCTGTTGCTGGCGCGGCTGTTGCGCGGGCTGTGCCGGCGCGGCAATTGCCGTTTCTGCCGGTTGGCTTTGTGCGCTGTCCTGAGCGGCTTGCTCGTCTTTCTGTTTTTGTTGTTGCGAGCGCGGCACGAACTTTTGTCCTTTTCCGAAAAACATGCTGAACGATTCATCCTTGCGTTTCGGCGCTGCTATGGGTTTCGGCTGCGCAGCGGGTTGCTGTATGGTTTCGGGTTGTCCGGTTGGAGTTTCTTCCTGTCCGGGCTTTCCTTCTTGCGGCTGTTGCTGAATGTCGGGATTTTGTGGTTGCTCCTGTATGGGCTCTTTTGCTTCTTCTTTTTCCGGCATGGCCTCTTCTGCCTTTTTCGTGACGTTTTTCTTCTTTGCCGTCTTTTTCTCGGACGGTTGCTCTGTAGTTTGATTTTCAGCTGTTGCGGCAGCCTCGAAATCTATCGCCATTTCTGTAGGCTTGTCGGCCTGTTCAGCCTCGTCGCTCTTTTTTTGCGCTTTTTCTTTGGGCTTTGAGGCTTTTTCTTTCTTGGCGGCCGGCTTTTCGGCTTTATTGTTGTCTTCTGCCTTTTTTTCTTCAGTTTTTTGCTGTGGCTTTTCGGCTTTGGCTTTTGCCTTTTTGCTTTTCTTTGCTGTGGTATTGGCTGCGGATTGTGCGGCTTGTTCAGCCTGATGGTCAAGGATGCTGTTTATCAAATCCTCGCTTTCGAGATTGTCCACTTTCTTCAATCCTAAAGATTGTGCCACTTCTTTCAGGGATGCGAGGGGCATTTCTTGAAGTTCTGATAGCTTATACATAAACTTTATTTTTCGTTCAAATTTTGCGGATATGCAACATTGTCGTGCATATCGCCGGTCTAAATGTAAATTGATAAAATGAAATTTGTTTTTGAGAAATAAGCGCGGCTTGAATAATGCGACTATGCAGTGCGCTTATTGATGGGTACAAAAGTATGTAAAATACTTTAAACAGCCAAACTTTTGCGGAATTTGTTGAAATTTGGACGCAAAATATACGCGGGTTAGGGATAGTATGGAGGCTGCGCTTGAAGCGACTATGTTATGGGGGCGACCTATGCGAAGTTTTCTTATCCTCAAAAAGCAAGCTGGCTATTCACTATCCGTTGCAGTGGTATCGGGATGTCTCCACCTGTTTGCGGAGCTTGCGCAGCAAATAGGGGGAGTGGCACAAAGTGCCGAGGGGGGTGCCAAATCACTGCGGAGCAGTGAAATCCGCACTCTGTCTGTTTTCACCGCAAGACGGTGAATCTGGCACCCCTCCGTCCCGTTAGGACACCTCCCCTATTAACTACACTCCGCTCCGTGAACAGGGGAGGACACCTCAGGATGTATGGCAGTCTGTCAAATATCTAATGATTTGGGTTTAGCGGACGCTGATAGATGCAAAAAGCATTGTCCGTTGGAATCCGGACAATGCTTTTTCCTATGGTTTAGAATGCTCGTTATTCCGCAACTATGGCGTATGGGTAGGTGCTGTCGCCGGTTTCGGCGTATTTGAATCCGGTTTCAGGTGACCATTCATTACCTGTCGGACCTACAGGCTTGGAGCTGTATCGGCCGCCTTTCAGCACGAATCCGCCGTTCGGATTGAATTCTATATCATCGTTCGATGCCATGCAGCACGGAGTGCGGTCGGAATAGAAGTTACCGCTAACGACTTCGATTATGCCTTTGCTTGCGGCATAGAGTGCATAGAAAGCATCCTGATGCGAGGAGTCGGAGTTGCGTGCTTCGACATTGACATTTTCTACCGTGATGTATGAATTCCCGATGGAGGCGATGCATCCTTGCACTCCTTTGACTGTCGCGTCCTTTATTGTCATTTTGCCACCTTGTTCGGCGCGGATGCAATAGGCCCAAGCACCGTATTTGTTCGACGAGGTTGAACTGATTGTTCCTCCGTTGATGTTGATTTCGCCCGTACCGGCTATTGCAAAGTATGAAGCGTCGACTGTGACATTGTTCAATGTCATCACGGCATCTTCGCTATTGTTCAAGAACGCAGTTCCTTTGTTGTTGACAGTGGTGCTGTATGTACCTCCGTTTACGGTAAGCGTGCCACGGTTTTCCACTACGTTGTTTCCCATTATTGCCGAGCCGTTGCCTTGCAGTGTAAGTTCGCTGTTGTTTATCAATCTGACTGCATTGTTGTTCGAGGTCAGTTTGCCGTCGATTGTTATCGTGGTCGGATGGTTAATAGCAAGGGCGGAGTTCAGATTGGAGATGTCGATTGTAGCCGACGCCGGAATAGTGAGTTCGCCTCCGTTGGCGGCTAACTTCTCGATTGCCGTAGCCAATTCTGCAATGTCGGTGGCAGCATAGCCTTTTACTACTTGGTAAGTGCCATAGGGCGAAGGTTCGTCGCTGATTTTCACAGAAGAATATCCGTTGGCCACGAAGTTCTTTACCGGATTTTCCGTTAAAGAGCTTGAAGGGTCGAAATTGACGAATGTGCCGCCGTATACATTGATAGCGGCTTTGGAATTATCTTTCAAGTTGAGCACCCAATAGCCTCTGCTGTCGGCGCAAGCCGATTCGAAGCGTCCGCCATAGATGTTGATTACGGCATTCCCGTCAGCATAAATCAAATCAAGCTGTGCGTTACCGTTGTTATAGTTCTGATTGTTGTAGAAGTTGCCGCCGTAGATATTTACTTTCGAGCCGCTGAGGGCATATACTGCCATACGGTAGCCGTCTTGGTTCGGTTCTTTACTGACAGCCTGAATGTTGCCTTTTCCACGGATGTCCAATGTCGCTCCGTTTTGGATTGTGAAGACAGTGGTATTGCCTAAATCAGACCCCGGAGAGTCGGGAACGGAGGTGTTGTTGATTATGTCGTGTCCGTTCAGGTCTACGATTGTATGGACATTCTCGGCGATGACGAGCGATTCGGAGATTGTCACGTCGCTTGTGAGCACCACCTTACCGCCGTTCTGTGCGGCGAGGAGGAGTTCCTGATAGTTGTAGTCCGGAGTGTCGAAGTCAGGCTCGATTGTGATGTCGAGGTCCACGCTGCCGGTCAGGAGCGAGCCGAAGATGTTGGTGCGGTAGTTGCGCTGCACCGGCACGTTGTCGATGGTCCGGGTGTCGGTCGTGGCCCCGTCGGTGTAGCGCAACTCGCAGTTAACGAGCCCTTTCTAGTCGGAGACGAGCAGGTAGTTCAACGCGAGGTAGTCGAACGTACGGCCGTCGGCGGTGAACGCCTCTTCAGGGATTGCGTTGAGGCCGAAGGTCACTTCAGTGCTTGTGTTTGCATCCACGAGTCCTGTCATGAGGTTCATGCCGCTGAAGATACCCGAAACTTTCACTGAAGACTGCAAAGCCTCGGTGTTGAGACCGCTTTTCTGTGCCTCAGCCATGTCGTTAGTTCCGATGTTGAGCTGTGCGAACGGACGCTTCAGAATGATGTTCTCGCTCATAGCGCCTTTTACTGTTACTGTTGCCTTTCCGAAGAATGCGTCGCGGGCCTCTTCGTTTGACAAGGCGTTTTCATAGTCGACTGTCAAAGTCTGAGTGCTGAAGTCTACGGTGTAAGGATTCTTTGTGTCACCTTCTCCGTAGGCGTCAGCCCAGAAAAGGAAGTCGTAAGTCTTTCCAGCCGCGAGGCGCAGGCTCACTGTGGCCTGGCGGTTCTCGAAAGTCACTTCATCCTCGCTCGTGATGACCGGTGTGGTCTCTCCCTGTTCGTAGACGGCGTAAGAAAGTGTGGTGGCCGTCAGTCCGTTGCCGGCTGCCCTTGTCAGCAGGCCTGCGGGCAGTTGGGCGTTGAAAGTGACGGTCGTCTCGCCGCCTGTCAAGTCACCCGCAAACTGCTCGTCGGCGCATGAGGCGGTCGACAGGAGCAACGCGAAGATTGCCAATTTGCATAATTGCTTTTTCATAATGATAAATTCTTGAATATTTCTAATGTCTTGTTAATCAATCATTCTGCTACCTATGTTTTTAGCGTTAAATCTTGCCGATAGATAGCAGAATGATTATTAAGCGTTGTGTTGATATACCTATTCGTTAATTTCAGCTGCTTTGCCGTTTACGGTGATGTTGTTGCTTCCGTAAACAAGGTTGCCCTTGAATTGTGTAGCGCTGTCGTAGGTGATTGTCACGCCCAGACCTTCGCCCTGATTAGCCCAAGAGTAGAGGGCAGGGAAGTAGGCTGCATGCTCGCCGGCAGATTCCACTGTAGTGTTGATAAGGTGGAGTTCTGACGGGTATTGATAGCCTGTGCTCTTGTTTCCTACTGTAATTGCGGCTATGTTAAGCGCATTGCCAGTACCCCAGTTGCTGTTTTTGAAGTAGTTGGCCATTGATTCATAGTCGTCATCCGGGTAGTTGAGCGTGATTGTACTGTTGGAAACAGTTGCCGTACCGCCGCGCAGAACCAAACCGTGTACTGTGCCTTCAATCTCGCAGTTGTCGATTGTAGCGTCGCATGGTATGTTGATGAACACTGGATCAGAAGCACTGAATTTTGAGTCGGCAAGTATTATCTTTACATTGCTGCCTACCGGCGTAGACGCATTGGTAGCGAAGCCGTATGCGCCGCAGTTCAATTCGGAATTCTTGATTTCAATCGTAACGTCGGAAGCGCAATTTGACGGGCCTATGCCTGTCCCTGTAGTGTTGATAGTCACACCGTCGAGGGTAATAGTGCTTCCCTCATTTGCGGAAATGATTGTTGCTGTGGCATCAAAATCGTTGGCGACGATTTCTCCGTTACGGAAAGTCAAGTTTCCGCCTTCTGGTACGTATAAGGTTTCGGCTTTGCCGAATGTGAGTGTCTGTCCGTTAAGGTCGATGGTCGATTTTGTCACAGAGGCGAACGCTGCCGGGTCGATTGTCACATCGGCTGCCAATGTAATCAGTTCTTTCCCCTCTCCAATGGCGTTGGTTATGTCAGTGCCGGATGCCACACCTGTGCCTTCCACTACGCGGTAAGTGCCGTTAGGCGACGGCTCTTCGCTGATTTTCACGGAAGAGTAGCCGTCGGCCACGAAAGTGCCTTTAAGATTGTCGTCGCCGGTAGCCGGGTCGTAGTTCTTGAACGTACCGCCATATACGGTAATATTTCCGGGATTTCCGTTCTGCAGGTTGAGCGAAGGATAGATGCTTGTGCCTGTTTGCGGGGCGGCATTCTCGAATGTACCGCCATAGATTTCCACTTGTCCTCCGTTGGAAGCGTATACACAGTTGTTGTAGATGTTGCCTGCGTCGTTTCCGCCTACGGTGATGTTGCCGCCTTTGATTATGATTTTAGCGTTTTCTCCGTGCGCCCACAGGGTAACATGCTCAAGCCCTGCGCCACCGTCTATGCTTCCTGTGCCTTCCGTGTCATCGATGATGATGGTTCCGTCATTTACGCGCAAAGCCCATACTCCGCTTTGTCCGTTGTCAGCTCCGCTGCGTGTCAGCTTCTTTCCCGCAAGGTCGATTTCCAAAGTATTGCCGCCCTCTACTACCACCGGCATTTCGTCTGTGATTGTCACGTCGCTGGTAAGCACCACCTTGCCGCCGTTCTGCGCTGCGAGGAGCAGCTCCTGATAGTTGTAGTCGGGGGTGTCGAAGTCGGGGTCGATGGTGATGTTGAAGTCGAGGCTGCCGGTGAGCAGTGAGCCGAAGATGTTGGTGCGGTAGTTGCGCTGTACCGGCACGTTGTCGATGGTTCTTTTCTCGGTGGTTGCCCCGTCGGTGTAAGTGAACTCGCAGTTCACAAGACCTTTCAGGTCAGAAACGAGGAGGTAGTTCAACGCGAGGTAATCGTATTCCTTGCCCTCTACGGTGAATTTTTCCTTAGGTATGTCGTTGAGCCCGAAGGTTACATCCGTGCTGCCATCAACCATGCCTGTCATAAGGTTCATGCTGTTGAAGATACCGTAAACTTTCACTGAAGTTTGGAGAGCATCCGTCTTGAGTCCGCTGGTCTGTGCCTCAGCCATGTCGTTAGTACCGATGTTGAGCTGCGCGAACGGACGCTTCAGGACGATGTTCTCGCTCATAGCGCCTTTGACGGTTACAGTTGCATTTCCGAAGAAAGCGTCGCGGGCCTCTTCGTTAGACAATGCTTCTGCATAGTCGACTGTCAAAGTCTGAGCGTCGAAATTCACGGTGTAAGGATTGCCTTCTGCGTCCTTGCCGTAAGAGTCAGCCCAGAAGAGGAAGTCGTAAGTCTTTCCAGCCGCAAGGCGCAGGCTCACTGTAGCCTGACGGTTCTCGAAAGTCACCTCGTCCTCGCTTGTGATTACCGGGGTGGCCTTTTCATGTTCGTAGACAGCATAAGAAAGTGTAGTGGCCGTCAGTCCGTCGCCGGCTGCCCTTGTCAGCAGGCCTGCGGGCAGTTGGGCGT
>UMFR01087402.1_pt1 | contig 10116 bp, 10 predicted proteins | sample 1965041 | NCBI WGS metagenome assembly UMFR01 (sample SAMEA4836049, study PRJEB28245) | human gut metagenome | biome: gut microbiome; material: fecal sample | place: Denmark | collected 2008
TTGAGGTAGAATAAACTCCGATTTACGCCACTTGAAGACACACAAGGACAAATGTTTGTGTACCAGTGATTTTATCTATGTTTCTCTTAGCTTTGCAGAATAGCAAAAATGCAAAATTACGCAGATTACAGAAACAGTTGAGTTTCCAAATCGTAACCCCGAAAAATCTGCAATTTTACAGACAGATGTAAATTTTGCGCCGTTCTGCTGAGGTTTGCTTACAGCCATTTAGCGCATGTGAAACTAATTTTGCAACCAAAAAGCAGACGAGTATGAGAGCAACATTCAAGGTGCTGTTCTTCGTGAACAGAAGTAAAGAGAAAAACGGTATTGTCCCAATCATGGGACGAGTGACAATCAACGGAACGCAGGCACAGTTCAGTTGTAAGTATTCCATTGCTGTGGAACAATGGGACACTAAAGCCAACAAAGTAAAAGGTAAGAGCAAAGAGGCGCGGGACATCAATTTTGCGCTTGACAACATCAGGGCACAAATTATCAAACATTACCAACGAATTTCCGACCGCGAGGCATACGTGACAGCAGAAATGGTACGTAATGCCTATCAGGGTATCGGCACGGAATATGAAACATTGCTACGTGCTTTCGATAAGCATAATGCGGACTTTGCCAAACGTGTAGGCAAGGACAGAACAAAAGAGACCTTATACAAGCACTCCATTTCCCGTACCCATGTGGCAAATTTCATCAAGTATTATTATAAGCGGAACGACATCGGCATGAACGAGCTTACAGGGGACTTTCTCGACCAGTTCTGCATCTACCTTCGCAATGAGGTAGGTGTGCAGCAGTCCACAATCAGATTGTATTGTACCCCGTTGAGGTCTATTGTGACTCATGCACACAAAAACGGACTGATACCGAGAGACCCTTTTGCAAACTGCTATGTCAGCGGTGGCACGAAGGAACGGGAGTTTCTCACGGAGGAAGAAGTGCGGACACTCATGGCGCATCGTTTTGATGACCCGGCAATGACGGTGGTTCGAGACCTGTTTGTTTTTGGATGCCTGACGGGTATATCGTTCATTGACATCAAGAATCTTACCACAGATAACCTTGTCACTATAAACGGTAGTTTGTGGATTTCATCGGTACGGCAAAAGACGAATATCCCGTTCCGTGTGAAGTTGATGGAAAGTGCCTGTAAAATCATTGACCGTTACGAACCGTTTCGCAGAGGAAACCGTTTGTTCAATGTTTACAGAAATGGTTGGACGAATGTCCTGCTGAAACAGATTGCTGCAGAGTGTGGAATAAACAAGAATCTGACGTTTCACATGAGCCGCCACTCGTATGCGGTGATGGCTATCTCAAACGGTATGCCGATAGAAAGCGTAAGTAAAGTATTGGGGCATACAAAAATTACCACCACGCAACATTACGCCAAGATAACCACGGAGAAGTTGGACAAGGATTTTTCCATGCTGGAAAGTAAAATCAGTGACAGAATGAAACTTGTATAAACTTGAAAGCGCAGACATGAAAAGAAATATCATAACAATAGGCAAATCCGGCAATATCGCCATGCCGGAGAATGTCGCCAGCATTTGGATGAGCGAACCGGAATTGGTGGAGTTGTTCGGGATAATCGCCCCGACACTCCGTTCTGCCATCAGAGCCATATATAAAAGTGGAGCATTAAAAGAGTATGAGGTGCAGAAATATGTCCGGCTGGAGAACGGCTATAATGCTGATGTATTCAGTTTCCCGATGATAGTCGCGCTTGCTTTCCGTATTGACAGTTTCGGAGCGGAGCAGGTGCGTAATGCCTTACTTAAAAGGCTGTACTTGCGAAAAGAGAAAACAAGTATCTTCTTTTCACTGGGCAGTAACGGTGCGAAAGTATTTAATTATCAGGCATGAGGGCTAATCATGTGCAGTGAAACTGACAATTCTTTATATATCAAGCCATTGCCGATAAAACGTATTGCTGATAAAACGTATTGGTGGTCAGTTGAACAAACGTATTACTGTTTTATCAACAATACGAATGACCACAACAAGCCCGAAGGAGCAAACCTATAATGGATGCTTTTTCGGGCTTGTTTTTATTTGCTCCATTCTTGTTTCCCGCGCAATTCACAGCAAGTTTTTCCTGCCGTGTAAATTTTGCGCCGTTCTGCTGCGATTTGCTTATCAGGCTTTCGCGTCACTTGCCGTAGCTTTGCACACGGTTAATTATTAACGGTTTAAGCAAAATGTAAATGGCAAAGACAAAGAATGAGAAGGAGGAGTTTATCCGGGTGGGTACGACCCTCTACAAGTTAGTGAACCAGCCCCGTCTGAACGGCGGCTATGTGAAAAAGCGCATCGTGTGGAACAACGAGACACTTCGGCAGGACTATGGCAAGGACTATCTCGCCACCGTGCCGAAGTATGACGGTTTCTGCACCATTCCCGACCATGTGGAATACCGTCCCGTGGTGGACAAGTTCCTGAACCTCTACGAGCCGATAGGCCATGTACCAAAGGAGGGCGATTTCCCGCATATCCAATCATTGGTACGCCACATCTTCGGGGAACAGTACGAGTTGGGAATGGACTATCTGCAACTGCTTTACCTGCAACCCGTTCAGAAACTACCTATCCTGCTATTGGTATCGGAAGAACGCAACACGGGCAAGAGCACGTTCCTGAACTTCCTGAAAGCCGTGTTTCAGAACAATGTAACCTTCAATACCAACGAGGACTTCCGAAGCCAGTTCAATTCCGATTGGGCTGGCAAGCTGCTCATCGTGGTGGACGAGGTGCTGCTCAACCGCAGGGAGGACAGCGAGAGGTTGAAGAACCTCAGCACCACACTCTCCTACAAGGTTGAAGCCAAAGGCAAAGACCGTGACGAGATAGCGTTCTTCGCCAAGTTCGTGCTATGCTCCAACAACGAGTATCTACCCGTAATCATAGACGCGGGGGAAACACGCTATTGGGTGCGCAAGATAGACCGCCTGCAATCCGATGATACCGACTTCCTGCAAAAGCTGAAGACGGAAATCCCGGCTTTCCTGTATCACTTGCAGCACAGGACGATGGCAACGAAAAAAGAAAGCCGTATGTGGTTTGCTCCCTCGTTGCTGCATACCGAAGCCTTGCGGAAGATTATCCGCAGCAACCGTAACCGGTTGGAGATAGATATGCACGAGCTTATACTTGATATCATGGAGAGTGTAGGCACGGACACCTTCTCGTTCTGTTATAACGACATTCTTCTTTTGCTGGTACACTCGCAGGTAAAGGTGGAGAAGCATCAGGTACGGAAAGTCTTGCAGGAGTGTTGGAAACTCACTCCTGCCTCCAATGGGCTGACCTATACCACCTACCAGTTCAACTACAATCGGGAGTGCAGGTATGAGCCTATCAAAAGGGTCGGGCGTTTCTATACCGTCACAAGGGAGCAGCTTGATTCCCTATAATATCTTTCTCTTTTTGTTGAATTGTTGAACAGGTATATAACCATGCTGAAAACAAACAACATACGCTCTCAACAAATGCTCAACAATCGAAAAATGATGTTGAGGGAGGAACGGCAACCGTTTGTTGGATTCCCTATTTGTGAGTGATTTGTTGAGAAGATGTTGAGCGGTCATAATATTGAATATAAACAGATTACACCAATTATTCATCAAATCAACGTTTTTACAGTCATCATCAAATCCGTAGAAACAATATATCATGAACATCCAAGAAGCAACACAAATCAGAATCGCAGACTATCTGCAAAGTCTGGGCTACACGCCCGTAAAGCAACAAGGCAACTGCCTTTGGTACAAATCCCCGTTCCGTCAGGAAACGGAAGCCTCGTTCAAGGTGAACACCAACCGTAACCTGTGGTTCGATTACGGGCTGGGCAGAGGTGGCAACATCATCGCGCTGGCAGGGGAACTATATGCCTCCGACTATGTGCCTTATCTGCTCAATAAGATAGCGGAACAGGCTCCACACATCCGTCCCGTATCTTTCTCTTTTCGCCAGCAAGCATCCGAACCGAGTTTCCAACAGTTGGAGATTGGAGAACTTACCCATCCTGCATTACTCCATTACTTGCAGGAACGGGGCATAAACACCGATTTGGCGAGGTCGGAATGTAAGGAACTGCACTTCATCCATAACGGCAAGCCCTATTTCGCCATCGGCTTCCCGAATGTGGCGGGAGGATATGAAGTGCGCAACCGTTTCTTCAAGGGCTGCATTGCTCCGAAAGACATCAGCCATATCCTTCAGCAGGGAGAGCCGAGAGAGAAATGCCTCGTGTTCGAGGGCATGATGGACTACCTGTCCTTCCTCACGTTGCGGATGAGGAACTGCCCGACCATGCCGAACCTTGACGGTCAGGATTACATCATCCTCAATTCGGTTGCCAATGTTCCCAAAGCCATAGATGCGCTGCACGGGTACGGGCGCATCCACTGCCTGCTCGACAATGACGGGGCAGGAAGAAAGGCGTATTGGGAGTTGGCAAGGGAGTTCAGCGGACGCATCCGCGACTTCTCCGATAACTACAGCGGACACAAAGACCTGAACGATTACCTCTGCGGAATCCGTCGGAATTTAACAGTTAATCCACCTCCAAGAACTATCGTAAGACCCAAGAAGAAAGGGATTGGATTATGACTTCCCGAATGGGAAAAACGGGAGTTGCTCAAAACTCATTCCCTAAGGATTTGGAGGTAGCAAGTTTGTGTTTCGGGTGTACCGAAACCGCCTGCTACCCACCATCCATGTTGAAGGAGGTGGCATCCCGTTGGTCTATACAGTATAATCACTAACGTAATGGAATAAATGAAATATGGAACAAGATAAGGAACACAAGGAACGTAATAAGGGAGGTCGCCCCAAGAAGGAAGCGACCGAGAAACTGAAATACCGTGTCGCGGTGAAGATGGCGGCTGCCGATTACTTTCGTCTGCTGACACGGGCGTATGAGGCAGGCGTACCGCCGAGCGAGTACATGAGGGAATGTTTCCGCAACGGTCATGTGAAGGAACGGCTGTCGGAGGAACACGCCGGATTCATCCGCCAGCTCTGCGGCATGGCGAACAATCTCAACCAGCTTGCGCACAAGGCAAATGCCGGAGGTTTCCATGATGAAAAGTGGGATTGCAAGGTGGCGGTGGCAAGGATTCACGAACTGATAACCAAGATAGGGATATGATGGCGAAAATCGTAAAGGGAAGCGACTTCAAGGGTGTGGTGGACTACATCCTTGACAAAGGCAAAAATGCCCAATTTGTCGCATACAAGGATTTGTTCATGGAAAACAGGGAAACCATCGCTATGAGTTTCAATGCGCAGTCGCAGATGAACGGCAAGGTAGCCAAACCTGTCGGGCATATCGCTTTGAGCTTTTCCAAAGAGGATGAGCCACGACTGACGAACCGTGTCATGGCAGGGATTGCACTTGAATACATGGAACGGATGAGGATTAAGAACACGCAATTCTTTATCGCCCGGCACTTTGACAAGGAACATCCGCACGTGCATATCGCCTTCAACCGCATAGACAACAACGGCAATACCATTTCGGACAGGCACGAGCGTCTGCGCAGTACCCGTATCTGCAAGGAACTGACCTTGAAATACGGCTTGCACATGGCAAATGGCAAGGATAATGTCAAGCGCAACCGCCTGAAAGAGCCGGACAAGACGAAGTACGAGCTTTACGACATTCTCAAAGCCGAAGTCGGTAGGTGCGGCAACTGGAACGTGCTTGTCGCCAACCTGAAACGGCAAGGTGTGGAAGTGCATTTCAGCCACAGAGGACAGACCAATGAGATACAGGGCGTTGTCTTCACCAAGAACGGCTATCGCTTCAACGGCTCCAAAGTGGACAGACGTTTCAGCTATTCCAAAATAGACAATGCTTTGCAGCACAACAGATGCAAGGAACGTATGGGAATGACTGCCAAAGCACATGAAGCGGTTATACCAAGTGCACCATCCGGCACGGCACAAAGCGAGTTGTTCAACGGTTCATTGGGACTGCTGAATGGCAGTGGCTCATCTTACAATGCCGCTGATGCGGAAGCCAATCAGGAAATGGCGGAGATACTTCGCAGAAAGAAGAAATGCAAACGGGGTATGAGGTTATAAAGCATTTAACTCATTGATACGGAATCCTAATCTCTAAATTTGAGAAAAGTCATTCCGTATCATTTTTAGATACGATAGTATTTGTTCGCTTTCGATATTACGCATATAGTTCTCCATATATTCCCAATCGGGAGAGCCATTATTATCAACAGGAAGCGTAATGATTTCTTTGGATAAACGATTGGCACTTCGTTTGTATCCAAAATTATATTTCCCCCTGACACGGTCTGCAATGGTTGTAATGAATGTACCTGTATATCTATTAAGGTGGTTGTTATAGCCTAATGTCATATCGGAGGTTGCTATGAAATCTTCAGCTTTGTACACAGAATAGCCCATTGACCCCTCTCCGTTACGAATAAAGGCTATACAGTTGCCTTTTTGAATTGTCGCTTTATCTCTGCTTACAAAACATAGTACACCATTATTCTGATTGGTTGCACCAAGATAACTAATACCTCTATCTGATTTTTCAATATGGTTAAGTCCTTTCGATTTTCCTGCAATGAGAGTAGGGAATAGTTCACACAAGAGGAAGTTCTTCCAAATCACCCCCCCCGATTTGGATTTATTAACACTTATTCTGTCCTTGAAGACATTAAGCGTGGTGTTGAGTATATTGTACTCAACATCTTTCATGAATGCTGACATGAAATCAAAATCTATTTCGCCTTTATCGGTGGCAGGTAAATATACGCGACTTTTCCTTAATCTCGTAAGTGTTGCTCCATAACTTCCCCAGCTGAACTTTTCCACGAGTTTCTTTATTGCAACAATCAAGAACATCGCATTGTATCTGTCCAGCTTCGCGTGTCTGATAATCTGTATGTTCTGCCCTGTATAAAAAGAAGTGGGCTGATAGAATACTGTTTGTGTGTCCAGACCGATGGTTATTACGTTACCTTCATCAACTTTATAGCGAGATGACTGTTCTGTTACAAACATATCCATTCCGTTATTCAAGTCAGACCGAGTAATATACGGAATAACTCCTTCCTTTTGGTTAAGTTTATTCTTGTCTATGCCGCTATTAGTGGATTGAATAGAAAATTCTTCACCAAAGACAAACTCTTTCCAATTGGAGTGTAGCGATTTACCCCCCCCCAGTATATTGTTGATTATCAGTTGTTTGCATAATCTTTCTATTGTAGGTTTCAATATCTGCTGTTCTTTTTGCTTCATGTAGGCTTCCATAAAAGCCCAATCCGGTGCTGTACCATCTTGGTTTAATGGCAACATTAGTTTGAACGACCTTAACCTGTTGCTGTTCAATGAATATCCATGCCCGAACCGCTCACGTTGTTTGGTGATGCACATTGCCACGAATAAGAGTATATGCCTGTTCATCGGCACTAATGGAATAAGTGCAGTTACATGACTATCTAAAGCCATTTGGTATGGTTGATAGTATGCGATACCAGCTCCACCATCTCCGTCATTGTTCAAGGTAATAATATCTCCCTGAAATTGTTTTTTCCCGTTAGGAGCTACAAAATCTTTATATCCGTTATCACATTTTTTTGCTGAAACCAAAGGTATGTCGCCTGTCTGCAATGATGCCATATTGTTTTGATTTCCTTTCTCACAGCAGAAAAACTCTGACAGATAAAAGTCTTTCCAATTCTTATCTTCAAACTTATTCATGCTCGTTTACGGTTGGATTTACAGAATTTTCAAACAAATACCCCCTGCCGTGAGTTATCATATTGAACTCAAAGGTCAGATAGTCGGCCATAGTATTCTCAAAATCCTTTTCCGAGGGTATCTCGTCATTAAAGTAGTAGAAAGCATGAAGCCACTCGTCCTCCGCTTCAATAGTAGTTTCCACGCAGAACTTGGTTTCTGCTTCAATCCGTCCAAACCATACATCAAGCAAATGCTGACGCTTGTCTTTGGCACTTGCGGTCTCTTCCAAGCCGATATGCTTGCTCACTACAAATCCGTCATCTTCAAAATTGATGAATCTGCAGAGATGTTTCTTGTCGTGCGGTATTCCTGCCGTAAATACTGCTATACATGGGTTTGTTCCAACTCCATAGAAAGTGTTTTTATTCAAGGTAATAACACCTTCCAAGGTATGATGCTTCAGTATGCTGTTCTTGATATTTTGTTCTTCTTTGCTTTTGCCGGTAACAGAAGATTGTGGTACAATGACAATAGCCCTCGCACCCTCTGTCAATGAGTCGAGCAAATGCTCGGTAAAGCTAATCTCATACAAATCAGGATTAGCTTTAGAGCCTTGGGAATAGGGAGGGTTCATCATGCCGACTGTACATCCTTTCAGTTGTAGCTGTTTGGGATTCTCTTTCAAAAAATCTTTATTGTGCAGGTTGCTTTTTCCATCGCCACGCAAAATCATATTGGTTGTCGCTATCGTGAACATATACGGCTGTAGCTCAATGCCAAATAGTTGGTCACGTTTAATGCTTTTTTGTTGGTTTGTATCCTCTGTCATCTTCACCATTTTGTGCATTGCAGCAATGAGGAATCCTGCCGTTCCGCAACAGGGGTCAAATACCTTATCTGTCGGTTCGAGTTGTGCCAATTCACAAAACAATTCCGTTATATGCTTTGGCGTAAGCACTATACCCAATGTCTGCCCATCCCCACCCGAATAGGACATAAACTCGCCATAAAACCGTCCTAAATAGTCTTCTGACGAATTATGGTACCTGATGTTCTTGAATATGCTGTTATACAGGAACTCGGCATAATGTCTCAATGGCGTTTTACCCAATGTGGCATCTTTCTCGTTTATTTTTGTTGTGTTTCTTATGACAGAGAATTGGCTGAGTAGTTTATCTCGTTTGGTATCAGGCGTAACATTAACCCTCTTCAAATTGCTTTCAATAGCTTCATATATCTTCTGGCCGTCTGTTTTTATCGGGTCGCCAATCAGGGATTCGATGGAGAATGTTTTTTCCTCTATTTCCCTCAATGCCAGCATTATTCCTGACACGACCAGCGGTTTTTGTTCTGTTGTCAGATTTCCATAGTTACGCAAGTCGTTATGCAGCTTCTCGGCATCTTTTAGAATTTCAGCCGTTGTTTTTTCTACATCGGTTTCTTCTTGCAGTATTTCTTTCAAGTAGTATTCATTGATGTTGGCTTCATTGAAAGAAATGAATGTTTCCACATCGGGCAACTCTTGATAATCGCCGCGCTCATTCACAAAAAAGGGTGTGATTTTATGATGCTTTTCATTCCCCGACACGCCAAAGGCTAAGACTTTGTTGTATGAAGTGTTGGCTGCTAAATGCAAAGCATAATACAGAGCACCATTGACAGCATAATCCTTAACAAACTTTACATCTTGGGAGAGCAAGCCATTTTCATCCTTGTAGGCGTGTTTATCAAGAGATGCCTTATCCTCAATCACAAGAACAAAATCCTTGACCACCCCACAGTATTCGGGATAGCCTGCATGACCTGTTTTTGATTTTGAAGCTGTTTTTAAAGCTTCGTCTATTTCTTTTATATCACACCCTTGTGGCGTTAAATAAATATCTGCTTCTTGCAATAATTCATAAACCCAAAGGTCTGTCTTAACCTCTTTCTTCGCCATATAGTGATTACTCTTCGATTTTGTTGGGAACGAGTAAAACTCGCACATCAATATTCAAAATGTCTGCAATTTGATATAGCACAGGAATAGGAGGTTGTACTTTGTTTGTGGCATATAAATTGACCATATTAAAAGTCTTTCCAAGCCTGTTCGCCAATTCTGTTTGGCTAATACCCTTGGCTTCCAATTCCTCTTTTATCCGATTCATGCACACATCATTCTTGATTAACGACTGCAAAAATACAAAATTTTATTTGGTAATGCGCTATATATTCAGCAGAAAGTAGTACCTTTGCCCAAAATACAAGCGTTATTTGAAAAGCAAATTTGAGAAATACGATGAAGTCTGCAAGTTGGCAAATCGTAACCTGTTAAAATGTAAAATCCGTGTAAGTTATTCTATATCAGAATGTAATTTGATATAAAAATCTTTTGAGGTAGTA
>UMFR01036953.1_pt1 | contig 10108 bp, 8 predicted proteins | sample 1965041 | NCBI WGS metagenome assembly UMFR01 (sample SAMEA4836049, study PRJEB28245) | human gut metagenome | biome: gut microbiome; material: fecal sample | place: Denmark | collected 2008
CGCCACATCTGTCGCCGCCACACTGCCGGCACACATCCCGCCGCTATGCAACAGATGCCGCCGACGGCTCCGATTCCGCACCGGAGGTTACGGATGCAAAGTTAATAAAAATTATCAAAAAGTGTATATCCAACCATCCTTACGCAACGGCGAATACGCTCACCCAAGCCGCAAAACAAATCATATATCATTGATTGAAAATATAATAAGTATACGAAAATATTTTTATATTTTTTTACAATATTTGATTCGCGCCTGCCGAAACAACATTTTTATGCAATAATATGCAGCCAGCGGCTTATGCCGCGTCAAGACCCATGACACATCGTAACCGCCCAACACCAGTCCCCATTAGCACGATACGGGAGATCAGCTCATACCTGACGTCTTTCACGGATATGCGCCCGACAGGCCCCCCCACGGACACAATAAGGCCTCGCCGCCGCAACTCCCCAAAGGTTGTCACGACGGCGAGGCCCCAAACGTCAGTAACGACGGTCTACTCCTCGCCGAGGGGTACAACCGTAACCTTGACGCCCTGCTCCTGCATCGCCTCGATCATCTTGCGCGGTGTGCCCGAGTCGGTTATGACCATGTCGACCTCCCCCACATCGCATATCTTGCTGAAGCCGCGCCGGCCGAACTTCGACGAGTCGGCCAGAACGATGGTCTTGGTCGCAGCGTCGATCATGGCACGGTTGAGTATCGCCTCCTGAAGGTGCGTCGTCGAGAGTCCGTAGACGGGGTCTATGCCGTCAACGCCGAGAAAGAGCTTGCTGCACGCAAAGTTCTCCAACATGCGCACGGCATATTCGCTCACCACCGACGCCGACGAATGGCGTATGATACCGCCCAGCTGTATGATCTCGATATCGGGTTTGTCCAACAGCTCCATCGCCACGTTCATCGCCGACGTTATCACCGTCATGCGCATGTTGCCTATGCAGCTGGCAAAGGCCTGTACGGTCGTTCCCGAGGCTATCATCAACGCATCCTGCGGCGCGAGCAGCTCCACGGCCTTCAGGCCGATGCGGTGCTTGGCTTCGGGGTGAAGCTTCTCCTTCTCCGAGACCTTGCGCGTAGCGATATACGGGTCGGCCATGATGGCGCCGCCGTGTGTACGGTACAAAAGGTTCTTCTCCTCCAGAAGGTCGAGGTCCTTGCGTATGGTCACGGCCGACACCTTCAGCCGCACACTCAGATCGGATACATCGACACGCCCCGCCTCGCGCAGCATGTCAAGGATAGCCTTATGTCTTTCGGATAGTGTCATGATCGTATCCTCCTGTTTAAGCAAACATCATAATTTGGATTCTTGGTCACAGGCCTCGTCAGAATATCAGGCAGTATAGCCCTGCCGCAAGCAGACCGCCCGCGACGGGCCCCACAACAGGCACCCACGAATATGCCCAATCGCTCGGGCCTTTACCCTTTATTGGCAGCAACGCATGCGCCACACGCGGCGAGAGGTCTCGCGCCGGATTGATCGCATATCCCGTGGTACCGCCGAGCGACATGCCCAGCGCAACGATCAGCATGGCCACGGGGAATGCCCCCAGAGCGCCCATACCCATCTCGGGGGTGTTGCCCTCGGTCGCCAGCGCCAGAATTACGAATACGAGCACGAATGTGCCCAACAATTCGCTGAAGAGATTGCGGCCGTAGTTGCGTATGGCCGGGGCCGTACAGAATGTGCCCAACTTGGCAGCGGCATCGTCCGTAGCGTCGTAGTGATCCTTATAGAAGGCATAGACAAGCACCGCGCCCACAAATCCGCCCAGCATCTGCGCCACGATATATGGCACCACGAGGTTCCAACCGAATGTACCCGCGGCGGCCAGTCCCAACGTCACGGCGGGGTTGAGATGTGCGCCCGAATAGGGGCCGGCAATGAATACTCCGAGCATGACGGCCAGACCCCATGCGATGGTTATGACCACCCAGCCGCCATTCTCACCCTTCGACTTACGCAAGACGTTCGAGGCAACGACGCCGTCTCCGAAGAGCACCAGTACGGCCGTGCCGATAAATTCGAACAGGCATTTAACAAAGATTTCGTTCATATAGGTTCAGGTTTCAGGTTCGCTTGAAATGCCGGTATGAGCCGGGCCGCAGTACGACCCGGCCCAACGTCCGGCCGAGATGTCATCCCGCTCTATTTGGTATAGCTGCTCAGCGTACGCTTCACGGCATCCTCCCAGCCGTCCCGGGCCTTGGCTATGGCCGCTTCGTCCCACGTCGGCTCGAAGATACGGTCGACATGCCACTGCTTGCGTATCTGCTCCACACTCGACCAGTAACCGACGGCCAATCCGGCCAGATAGGCCGCACCCAGCGCCGTGGTCTCAACCACACGTGGACGGATGACACGCGTGCCGAGAATATCGGCTTGGAACTGCATGAGCAGATTGTTGCGCGAGGCGCCGCCGTCGACCTTAAGCTCACGCAGCGGCAGACCCGCATCGCGCGACATGGCGGCCGTGATATCCATCGTCTGGAAGGCGATACCCTCGAGGGCGGCACGCGCTATATGCGCCGTGGTGGTGCCGCGGCTGATACCGACGATCGTACCGCGGGCATACTGGTCCCACCACGGGGCTCCCAGGCCCGTCAGCGCCGGCACGAAATAGACACCGTTGGTATCGGGCACACGCGAAGCCAGCTCCTCGACCTCGGACGACGATTTGATCACGCCCAGACCGTCACGCAGCCACTGCACGACCGAACCGCCGACAAAGATGCTCCCCTCGAGCGCATAGTTCACCTTGTCGCCGATCTTCCACGCAACGGTGGTGATGAGGTTGTTCTGCGAGATGATGGGTTTGTCACCGCTGTTCATCAGCAGGAAACAGCCCGTGCCGTAGGTGTTCTTCACCATTCCCGGCTCGATGCACATCTGTCCGAACAGGGCGGCCTGCTGGTCGCCCGCAATACCGGCGATGGGCACCTTGTGGGCGAAGATCGTAGTCTTCGTATGGCCGTAGATCTCGCTCGACGAGCGCACCTCGGGCATCATCGAACGCGGTATGTCGAACATCTTCAACAACTCGTCGTCCCACTGCAGCGTATTGATGTTGAAGAGCATCGTACGCGAGGCGTTGCTCACGTCCGTAACGTGCACCTCACCGCGCGTAAGACGCCATATAAGCCACGTATCGACAGTACCGAACAGCAGTTTGCCCTTGTTGGCACGCTCGCGCGCACCCGGCACGTTGTCCAGAATCCACTTGATCTTCGTAGCGCTGAAGTAGGCGTCGATAATGAGACCCGTCTTGCGGCGTATCATCTCCGTTACGCCCTCGCTCTTGAGTTTGTCGCAATAGTCCGACGTACGGCGATCCTGCCATACGATGGCATTGTAGATCGGCTCCTCGGTATCCGAATCCCACACGATCGTCGTCTCGCGCTGGTTCGTGATGCCGATACCCGCAATATTGAGTCCGTTTATGTCCAGCGTGGTGATGGCCTCGGCTATAACCGACGCCTGCGACGACCATATCTCGTGCGGGTCGTGCTCGACCCAGCCCGAGCGCGGAAATATCTGTCGGAACTCCTTCTGCGCCACGGCACACGTAGCGCCCGTCTCGTCGAATACGATGGCACGCGAACTGCTCGTGCCTTGATCCAGAGCAAGAATATACTGTTTCATTTGAGGTTAGTTGTGTATTTGTGTTTCTATTAAGGTTCTTTTACATATCGGCGGCAGACATCACACTGCGGCCACCCCGTCACGGCATCCGCCCGTCACGATATCACATCGTGACGGCATGCCGCCACACTCACCGTCAAGCCAGACGCGAGGCGAGAATCGACAGAGGATGCTCGCAGCGCTTCGAGGTCGACATCTCGATCTGCCACTTGCAGGTCTCGCAGTCGGTGGCGACCAGATCGGCACCCGAAGCCTCGATCTGACGGAACAGAGGCTCGCCCACGGCCTGTGAAGTTTGATAGTTCTCCTTCTTGAATCCGTATGTACCGGCTATGCCGCAGCACTGCGAATCGAGTACCGTGACCTCAACGCCGGGGATCATGCGCAGCAACTCGATCGAGTAGTACGCCCACCCCATCTTCTCCATGTGGCAGGGGGTGTGGTAGGCCACGCGCAGCGGCCCGACATCCTCGCGGAAACGCAGTTTTGCGCCCTGCTCGTTGATCAGGCGGTAGATGTATCGCGTCGCCAGCTCCACATGGTCGCGTACGTCGCCGTTCTCCAGATCGAGCAGATGTGGATACTCGTCACGTATGGTGAAGGTGCAGGTCGACGAGGTGGTTATGACATCGCGTCCGTCACCCTTGACAGCCGTACGGATCGACTCCATATTCGTGCGAGCCTGACGCTTGGCCTGAGAGTAGAGGCCGTTCGATATGAGAGCCACACCGCAGCACTTCTCCTTCTCCAGAAGCCGCACGCCGTAACCCAGCGCATTCATTATGCGGATCATATCCTTGCCCAACTGCGGGTTATTGTAATTGACGTAGCAGCCGTGGAAATACGAGACCTGACGCTCGAACGACGCCTGCTGCTCCGCCGCGTGACGACGGTACCACGACTCGAACGTTCCGTGCGAGTACTTGGGGAAGATACGGCGGTGGTCGATACCCATCACCTTGTCCATGATCATACGCACGGGCTTGGTCGCCACGGCCGCATTCACCACCGGCGCCAGAGGCGTGGCAAGCGTACCCACGAGATCGGTGTTGGCAAGGATGTAGTTGCGGATCGAGGTGTTATGCTTGGGGCCGTACTTGATACACGCCGCCTGTATGATGTCGCCTATGCGCACGTTCGACGGGCAGGCAACCTCACACCGCTTGCAGTTGAGACAGTACTTCAGCGCGCTGTCGAAGAAGTCGGGCTGCTTCAGACGCAGGCGCTCGCCGTCGGGGCCGGCCTGCTTGGGGCCCGGATAGTCGGGATTCACCGCCGCTACGGGACAATAGACCGTACAGATGGTGCACTTGATGCACTGTTCGAAATTGTTTTCGCTGACTGTATTCTGTTGAATGTTCATGATCATTTGCCATTTAGAATCTTGTCCGCAACATATTGAGCCGAGAGCATCGACACGCCGGCGCCGCAGCCCTCCTGCACGGGATGGAATCCCGCGAGCCCGGCACCCGCACAATAGAGGTTTTCGATAGCGTTGCCGTCCTTGACAGCATGCAGCTCACCGTCGGTTTTGACGCCGAAAGCCTGATACCTGTGACGGTCGAAGAAACGCAGCGTGTACCACTGCGAGCGGTCGGCGTCATAGACCGTATCCAGACCGAAGACAGGCTCCACGACGCGGTCGGGCGTAGCCACAAGGCCCTTGCTGAAGAAACTGCCCGTAGCCAGCACGAAACTGTCGGCCTCGAATGCTATGTTTCCCTGATTGGCCGTATGGATACGCAGCACACGCGCCCCGTCACAATCGGCCGAGAGAACCGTGTCGCCGAGGAAGTATTCGCCTCCGAGCGAACGGAAGCGTCGCTGCAGCGCACGCTGTGCGCGTATGCCCGGGATCGAGGGCGGCAGCGTCGGCAGCAGACGGATCGGGACCGACATCTTCGACTGCAGCACGCTGAACGAATCGTCGCGGTGCAGCCCGATAATCGCCGGCAGTATCACCGCATCACACCCCTTGCCGAAATCCCTAACCTTGGCAGCCAGCGCCTCGAGGTTCTCCTCATGGTCGAAGACGCGGGCTATGTTGGCCGAGCGCATCTCGCTCGGATTCTGACGTATGCGCTCCAGATCGGGGAGGTTGACACTCCCGAAGCTGCACTCGACACCCTTCTTGCGGAACTCTTCGGCTATGAACTCGGGATAGAAATCCAGAAACCCCTCGACGTTGACGATGCAGACCTTCTTGAAGGGAAGGCTACGCTCACTCTCGGAGGTCATGTAGTCGTCGATGGTAAGCCACGCGGCCTTCGCACATCCGATAGGGCTTATCCTGTAGTGATTGCGGCGGCAGTCGCCCGATACGGGGATGCCCGCACGCCGCAGCAGATCGGGCGCAGCGGCTGCATAACGGCTGCAGCTCTCGACACCCATCAAGGAATATGGATGTTCGGGCGCCTGCTCCGCCAAGCTCTCCATGGCCGCTATGGGGTCATCGACAGCCGTACCGTCGGGCATGTGCCCGAGCAGGTCGAACGACCCGGATGAAAAATGTATGGCGCTCTGTCCCTGCGAGACTATCGCGCACTTGCGGCCCTGCTCGGACAGACGTATGCCGCACACCATGCCGGCCAAGCCGCCGCCTATGATAACTGTATCGAATCTCATTGTTGAGCTGTTTTATCCTGTTCGTCCGACAATCCGCATACGCTCTCGTACACCCATGTCGTATATTCGCTCTCGCGCAGCGTATCGCCCCACGCTATCGGGGCCATACCCTTCCATCGTTCATTAAGGAAAGAGGCCAGATCGGCCTTGGCCTTGCGGGCGCAGACCGCATCCCGGCGTCCCATAAGTCCTGCGGCGCGGCAGGCGCACAGCTCGCCCTGACACGTACCCATACCGACACGCGTACGGCGCCGCAGATCCACAAGATTATTCACCCCGAGGTTGTCGATGGCATACTCCACCTCGCCGATCGAGACCTCCTCGCATTCACATACAAGACTGTTCTTGATCGAGTCGCGGCTGTCGATATTGACCGCCATGTCGCCGTGACGCGCTATCATCGAGCGGCGCTGCGCGACCGACCTGTTGCCCATTTGCTTCTCGATATCCTTTCCCTTGCCTGCGGATCCGGGCAGGGGCAGCTCGGCCGTACGGCATACGGCATTGACACCGATCTTCTTGCATACCAGATCCGTGGCCCACTCGGCCATCAGACGGTATGTCATCAGTTTGCCGCCCGTGATGGTGATGAAACCCTCCATACCGTCACGCTTGGCATGGTCCAGAAGCACGATGCCGCGGCTTACGGTACGTCCGCTCGGGTCGTCGTCCGAAGCCACAAGGGGACGCACGCCCGCATAGGCACGCAGGATGCGCGTATGCGCCAATATGGGCGAGAGCTTCTCACCCTCGCGCAACAGTATATCCACCTCGTCGGGTGTGATTATCATGTTGTCGATCTGATCGAACGGCACCTTGCTCGACGTGGTGCCTATGAGCGATATCGTGTCGCCCGGAACCAGAATATCGGCATCGGCAGGCTTGCGGCAGCGGTTCAGCACCATCTTGTTTACGCGGTGCCCGAATATGAGCAGCGCACCCTTTGCCGGCAGCATGTTGACCGTGATGCCCACCTTGGCGGCGATGCCGTGGCCCCAGATGCCGCCCGCATTGACCACCACCTGCGCATAGAACGTCAGTTCACATTTGGCGTGGTGGTCGTATGCCTTCACGCCCACGATACGCGTGCCATCACGCAGCAGCTCCGTCACCTCGGTATATGTACGTATCTCGGCGCCGTGAGCCTTGGCGTCGATTATGTTCGACGAGGTCAGACGGAAGGGGTCGACCGCACCGTCGGGTACGCGCACAGCGCCTATCAGCGCGGGGTTGGCCGCAGGCTCCAGACGACGCGCATAGTCGGGATCGAGCACCTCGGCTCGGATGCCGGCCTTACGGCACGCCTCGACGAAACGCGCCTGATAGTCGAGACCGTCCTCGGGAAGCGTGATGAAGAGTCCGTCGGTCTGCTCGACACAGTGAGAGGCGATCTTGCGCAGCGTCATGTTCTCGCGGATACACTCCACGGCCGACTCGTGGTCCGTCACGGCATACCGCGCACCGCTGTGCAGCAGTCCGTGGTTGCGGCCCGTGGCGCCCGTAGATATGTCGGAACGTTCGAGCAGCAGCACCTTGAGGCTGCGCAGCGAGCAGTCGCGCGCGGTACCGGCTCCCGTAGCGCCGCCGCCGATGATGATTACATCATACGTGTTGTTCATATTGCAGGTTGATTAAATCTTCAGCAAAGATAATATTACGAGTTGTGAAAAACAAACAAAACGAAATAAAAAAATTTCATTTTATTTCGATTACCTCGAATAACAGCCCTGCCCGCCCTGCCGAATACTGCAGAACTGCCGGAAAACACAAGTTTCGTATTTTCGATACGAAATACGGCCCTGCAAAGGCCATTCCTTTCCCTAACTTCCGACGGCAGCCCTTTCCACGACCACATGCGGCGGTCTCGCGCGGATAAAGCCACGGCCCCCATGCAACAAAACCACGCGACGCAATATCTCTGCCACGGACGCCGTAGCGCAATATAAGTTTTTGTTTTGCAACGCATACCGTCATTCTCAAAAGGCTGATCGCCGCCCCCGGATGCTCTTTTACATAATCTCCCCCGCTATGGTACGACGAAAATAAATCGGGAAATATTTGGTTTATATTATAAACTACTTTATATTTGCATTGTGATCAGGAAAGAAACACACCGCATAGATGGTTGCCGCATGGAAAAGATCACATGTTTTTTTTTGGAAATTTGGTTTACAACATAAACTACCTTATCTGTCTCCGACCTATCATGACGGCCGCATAAGGAGGAGCGGACAGAGGCAAAAAACATTTGAACTATGGAGACGACAAAACGCAAATTCATCATGTCATGGGTCAGCTACATCGTAATATGCGGATTTCTGGCCATTGTCAACTACGCCACCTCCGACCACTACCCGTGGGTACTGTGGGTCATGGCGGGCTGGGGTCTCGGGCAACTGATACACACGGTCGACTACATGCTCGCGCGCGCCGAAAGAGGCGAAGCAGCCGAGGCGAAGCAGCATCAGGCGCACTGAACCGCCCAAGATACAAGATACAAATGCCGACATGATATGAAAAGGATCATAATGACGATACTTGCCGCGGCCGTATGCCTTGTGGCCGAGGCGCAACAGTGGGATTCGCTCTATTACCGTCCCGACAGACATGTAGTGCCCGTTGAAGACATTACGTGCCGCCGCGGCATGGAGCTTCTGGGCGGCGACAGCCTCGACGTCATCGAGACCGTCGCCGAAGGCAAGCACGCGGGCATAGTATATATCTATCACGGCAATGCCGAGAACATCACGGGCAAGAACATGCAGGCCGCGATGAGGGCACTGACCAAGGCTGGATATACGGTACGGACGTTCGACTACCCGGGATTCGGCCGCTCGGCGGGCACGCCCACGCACGAGGCAATTGGTGAAGCGGCACGCGAGCATTTCCGCAGCACGATGGCCGGCACCTCCCCGACAATACCGGTAATACTTTACGGCCGGAGCATCGGGACGCAGGTTGCCGCCGAGATCGCCGCCGAGAACGACGGCCGTGTCGCAGGACTGATACTCGACGGCGGCGGCCCCTCGTTCAAGTCGCTGGCGCTGCTGTTTGCCCCGATGGAGGTCCATCCATTCATCGAGCAATTCATGCACGACCCGTACAGCGCCAAAGAGGCTCTGCGGCGGCTGAGCCACACAAAAGTTCTCTTCATACACTCGAAGGATGACCACATACCCTACTCCGATGCCCGCAGCATGTACGACAACTTCGAGGGCAGCAAATCGTTCTGGACATACGACGGCGTGCACATCGACGCCGCGACACTCCATCCCGACGAGTTTGTCTCGCACGTGGACTCTCTTGCGCGCGGCATGATACCTTAACCACACCCGACACGGGAAAAATCTTCCTCAAACCGTAAAAACATAGTAAATTTGCAACCGTATGGGAAACAACGCACCTGAACTCGACCAAAAGCGAAGCATCGACATCATCACTTCGGCCATCAACGACACCCGTGCCCGAATGGAGGTAAATACTGGCGCGCACATGCTCCTGTGGGGATACACTCTCACCCTGACAGCGGCCGCTGCGGCAATAGTGACACTGCATGCCGCAACACCTGCAACGACGATGATATGGATAGCTGTACCCGTTGCGGGAATCATCGGCACGCGGATTCTCTCTCGCCGCAAGCCTTCGGACTATCCATCGAACCGCATACTGAAAGCTCTGTGGTGGGTCGTCGGCATCATCGCCGCAGTTATATTCACCCTGACCGCACACTTCTTCACCGTTGCCCTGCTGCTCGCCGTTGCCGCCATCGTAACGGGCATCATAACACGCGAGAAGGCAGTCGTCGCAGCAGGCGTTGCCGCAGCACTTGCCGCC
>UMFR01075170.1_pt1 | contig 10096 bp, 12 predicted proteins | sample 1965041 | NCBI WGS metagenome assembly UMFR01 (sample SAMEA4836049, study PRJEB28245) | human gut metagenome | biome: gut microbiome; material: fecal sample | place: Denmark | collected 2008
GGATGCCGGATATTACAATAATTATTGATTTTTAATTTAGCCGATAATGCTTGGGAGTGAGATTTTAAAACTGCTGGCAAAAAGCTTGCTTATCAAACTTCCGAAGAAAATGGCTGGGAAATTAGTTGAAGAAAAGAAGGTTAATGATTTACTTTCTAAATAAGATTTAAAATTTTGGGAGGCGTACATTATGGGTTTTAAACAATGTGGAAATAATATAGTTGTCAAGTCTTCGGTTGGTTATACAGGTGGCCGTCATATGCAAAATAACAACGGGAAGAATACAGGTACAAAAATTAATTCAAGAACAGTTGGAGCAGCAAGCTGTGGTTTGGCTGTACAGGAAGCTGCAAGGGCTGCTGCTATATCCGGCAGATTCGCAGCTGGCCTGGAAAACCTTAATACGGCACGTGGTGGCCAAAAGGGATTGTTTGGCTTTGTTGGTGAAGAGATGCAGGCAGCTGATGCTTCGATTAATGGTAAAATGACCTATGTAATTAATAATAACGGTGCAGCAGATTTGGTTTACGTTGGCAAGAATGGTCATAAATACTATCAACAGGTAAAGCTGGGTTATGAAAATAGCTTTAAGCAAAAAATAAATTTTGCAGAATATAAAGGCCAGACTATCGTTGTTGATAAAGGCAATCCGAGCTTTGCCAAGATAAAGGCTGAAGGTGCTAAGCATGGTGTAAAGGTTATTGAAGGTAACATCACAAAAGCGGAAGCACAGGAATTGGCCAAATATATGCAGCAGGAAACAGCTATAACCGGTGCTAAAAAAGCGGTTATCGTACCTAAAGTAGCTGCTGCTCATAAAGCAGGCTTGAGCACCGCTAAAGCAGGTGCCTTGTACGGTGCCGGTTTCAGCATGGGTTCCAATCTTGTTGATGTCGCGTGTGGCAATAAGGAGATAGGAGAGGCTGCTAAGGATGTGGCAAAGGATACTGCTGTTAGCTATGCTGCCGGTTACGCTTTGGGTGCAGCTGGCTCTGCAGTAGCATCAACTTCTGCGGGAGCTGCCATGATTTCTGGTGTGAGTGCAGCAGGAACTGCTGTTACCAGTACTACTGTCGGTGCTGCTCTTGCATCCGGTGCTACGGCCGCTGGTGCTACGGTTGCCGGTGCCGGTGCAGCTGCAACCGGAGCTGTAGTAGGTTCTGTTGCTGCGGCCGGAAGTGCCGTAGGCAGTGCAGCTATTGCGGCAACTGCCGGAACTGCGATTGGTGGTGCTGTTGCAGGTGGCGTTGCTGCGACTGCTGCCGCCGGTGCTGCTGTAGGAGCTGCTGCGGTAGCTGCTGCCCCGGTAGTTGCTGTAGGTGCCGTTTTGGGATTAGGTTGCAGTGTGTTCAAAAAATTATTTGATTAATCCCGTGGCTGCCACGCAAGTGGTGGCCTTCGGGTTTCTGCTTTAGATATTGAGTGTGCCGGTTTTGCATAGACTTTGCACCACTTGCTCCAGTTGCACCACTTTTTTCAGCCTTTTTGCTAAAAAATCAGTGGCTCGAAAATTTTAATATAATATAAATAAAAATTTCTTGAAATAGCTGTAAATGCAATAAAATAAAGGGTTAGAACCCTTACGAAGACTTTACTTACAGGGATATATATTATGGTTAATGGCGCAGTTTTTCTTTTTGCTCCAAAAGTAGTGGTTCAAGTGGTTCAAGTGGTGCAGAATAAGAAAAGCAAAAAAATCTCAAAACTTCTTGACACATCTGATATTTTGTCGTATACTAATCGTAGCGCAAAAAACGCTACCTATAATTCCACCATATAAGAATTATAAGATGTCATTAAGGGAAAATCTAAGATTGTGTGTATTAGTAGTGTGTATGCTATTAGTGTGCCCAAAAATTGATTCCCATAATGGCTTTTTTTATTGCCTTTTTCTAGCCTATTTAAGTGTTTTAAAGAAAGGATGATTCTTATATGGCAAATTATTGTTACACAAATTTATATGTCTACGGTCCTCAAGAGGAGCTGGCAAACCTCTTTAAAAAGCTCAAGCGTTGGACGCGCAAGGATGAGCGTAAACCGAAAACTGCCTTTGGCTGCGGCTGGCTCAGCTTCATCGCTGAGGGCGCCGGCATCCAGGCCTTTGATCTCCGCGCTGGCGTTGAAAAAATCCAGTTCGACGGCAAAGGACAGCTCTTTATCAAGTATATATCTGCAGACGGCCCGCAGCCCGCTTTCTGGGAGGCGCTGGTGCGTAAGTTCGCACCGCGCAGCTGGTCCTGCTACCTGGCGGAGGAATCCTGCACAGGCTTGTACCTTACCAATGATAAATTGAAGCGGAAAATCACCGCAGATTACGCCATCCCCGGACGTTGCGCCGACGGCTCCTACACCTCGTCGCTTGTTCGTCGCAGCACCTTCTACACCGAAGGAGCTATGCGCGAGCTGCTCGTCAGCAAGTACGGTACCGGCAAGGCTATGGCCGAGCTCCTGGAGCTGGCCAAAAAGGATAACCTTCCTGTCTACAAGGTAAAACGCGTCGACTAGGACGCAGGGCTGCCACGCAAGTGGCGGCCTTTTTTTGTGTGCCGGTTTTTCTTCTTGACGAAGAGAAGATGCGTGCTGTATAATGAAGATGTAATAGGCAATGCAGCGCTGCTGTTTGGCGAACGTGTTTGGTGGAAGCTATTTTGACGTCCCGCGAGCGGGCTTTGTGTAGCTTCAAGGTTGTTCGCTTTTGCAGGGAATGCAGACAGAGCGGCTGCGGAGGTTTGCCAAATTTATGAAGTCCTTGCGTGATAAGGGTTTTGAGAGCCAGGCGTTGGGGAAAGACGTTGAAAAAGGCGTTTTTTAGAGAAAAAATTGGTGAACGTTGATTTGGTTTGCCAAAGTACCCCAAAAGAGCCGCTCTGGACAAGGGTTTCGAGAGGTGCTGTTGCAACAGTGATTACCGCTTGCGGTTTTGTAACCTACTAGTACTTTCTGCTTTTTTGTCATTGTTTTGGTTGCAACAGTGATTACCGCTTGCGGTTTTGTAACGATCTGCATTAATAACAATTGAATACCATATACTGACAGTTGCAACAGTGATTACCGCTTGCGGTTTTGTAACGAGCTTACCCGCCGTAAGAACGCTATGGATCTTGGCGGACGTTGCAACAGTGATTACCGCTTGCGGTTTTGTAACTGTGAAATGCCTCCTTAAAATAATTTTTTAATAGTTGCAACAGTGATTACCGCTTGCGGTTTTGTAACATACGGCGTTATCAAGGATATGTCCGAGATTGATGTTGCAACAGTGATTACCGCTTGCGGTTTTGTAACTAAAATACAACCAATTAAATACATAATATTACCTCGTTGCAACAGTGATTACCGCTTGCGGTTTTGTAACACTTCATCTCTCTGGCATATCCATCGAAATTCATTGTTGCAACAGTGATTACCGCTTGCGGTTTTGTAACTTTGGAAATGGTTAGCACTATGATGGACAGTTAATGTTGCAACAGCGATTACCGCTTGCGGTTTTGTAACATATCCTGACGCATCTGAGCCATCTTACGGGATTGGTTGCAACAGCGATTACCGCTTGCGGTATAAAGAAAAAGACATAACGACTTTTATGGTCGTTATGTCTCTTTCTTTTCGCAGTAGTTTTGGAAAGTTATTTATTTCATGTCGTGCTATACTTTAAGTATACAAAGCTTAAAAACTTATTGTATGTTATCAGAAAATTCTATATCAATACCATTCCGGAAGATGTATAAATGTTAGAAAGGAGCTAAAAATGCAAGTTGTAATCTGCTATGATGTGAGTGATAACAAGCTAAGATATAAGCTGGTTAAATATCTGGAAAAAATTGCCATCAGAGTGCAGCTGAGTGTTTTTAAGGCAGAGCTGAAGCCTGCGGAGATTTCTAAGCTTGATAAGTATGCTAAAAAGCTCCTGCATAATGGGGCAAAAGGCAATGTACTCATATATCAGGTAGAGCAGGAATTTACCAGAAGCGAGCAAAATTTTTTGCCCGAAGCTTTTATTGTAATATGAGGTGAAGATGATGAGCGATATTTATCTTAATCAGCATGGAATAGAAGTTAACAAGGATGGTGGCAGACTGACCATTAAGAGCAAAGATGGCCAAGTCAAATATGTGCCGTTGAGCTATGCAGATTGTTTGATTGTAACCGCTTCAGTGCAGATAACTTATGCGGCAATTATGGCTGTTTTAGCAAATAAGGGCAGTATCATTTATATAGATAATAATGGCGATATTGCGGGTGAGCTAGGGATGAAAATGGGTAAAAGCAGACAGCTTGTAAGGCAACTGCAGTGCTACAGCGATGTTAGTAAAAGACAGGAAATTGCTGCTGATATTGTCAAAAAGAAAATTTTAGCTCAACGCAATATACTAAGTGTCAAAAATAAAAGCCTGCAAAATTCCGCTATAAAAAGCGTTATAGGCAAGCTTAGCGCCTTGGCTAAATTGGCTGTAGGAAGTAAAAGCATAGAAAAGCTTATGGGTATAGAGGGCGTTGCTGCGAAAGCGTATTTTGATACATTTGCTATTTTGTTAAGTGGCGGCGCATTCAAATGGAATGGACGACACAAGAGACCTGCAACGGATCCTGTAAATGCTATGCTGAGTTTTGGTTATTCTATGTTGGAAAAGGACGTTAGGCGAGCTATTTCAACAGCAGGTCTCGCAAGCTCGATAGGCTTTTTGCATGAGCTGAACTATCGCAAGGATAGCCTTGTATATGATTTGATGGAGTTTTTTCGCCCAACGATTATCGATAAATTAGTTTTGCGATGCATTAGCCTGAAGATATTCACTGAAAGTGATTTTATTATTTCTGATGGCAAGTGTTTGTTTGAGGAAGATGCAAAAAAACGCTTTATTGCAGAATATGAAAATTATGTCGGACAAGATGATGACGATATAGATATGATCAAAAGAAAGCAGATTATCTTGGAGGCGCAGGGTTTGGTGAAGAAAATGAGGAATTTAGAAGCATTGGAGTCAAGATGTTAAGTTCGCAGGAGTTTTGAAAAGACGCTGGCTTTAACCGTGCTATGCTTAAGCGTTAATTTTTCGCGCATGAAAAAAGGACCGCATAGCGGTCCGAAGGTAAATCATATGCATTTTTGAGGGTTACGCTACAATAAGCTTGTACGTTTTCCTGACGCGTCTATAAGGACGCTGGGCTGCCATGCAAGTGGTGGCCTTTTTACTTGCCTTCTCTCATGCCGTATTTTGCAGCAGGAAGGCTACTGTCTTTCCTCTTTAGCTAAAATATTCCTCAGCGTTTTAATCATCTCCTGTCGTAGGCTGGCAGGCTTTATGATGGTTACACAGCTTCCCAGAAAAAGCAGCTTGTTAATTATAGGATCGTTGCTGAAATAATTAAAGCTGATTTCACAGATTGTATCTGAGAGCACTTTGGTTTCACGGTTGATGGTATTATTGAAAATCAAAAAAGTTCGTTCTAATGCATTATTCTGGTTTTCAACGTGTAGCACAACTCTCTCCGGCGCTGTAAGCTTGCTCAAAATAGCTTGCTTGATATCTTCCTCGGTAAAATCAGCCTTTTTGTCGCTGATAACAGCCTTGGTTATATTTTGGAGAATAGCCTTGATAGGACGCTGCTCCTTGGTATAATACAGCAGCAGCCACCAGCGCCCCTCGTAGACATCATACTCAATTTTAAAGGGAATGCCTTCAGTCTCTATTTCAGCAGCGCAGTCCTTAGTGCGGAAGGAATAGCGCAAATAATGTCTTGTGCTGATAGCTTCAAGAATTGTGCGGAAGATATCTGCGTCAAGGGCTGTATAAAGTGATTCTTTGCCTAAAGAGTTTGTTCTGATAATAGGCTGAGGTTCGGAGGGGAGCTTGCTTAAAGCGGCGATTGTTTCTGGCTGCAGAAACAATTTTGCTTCGCTACATCTGCATATGTCTGCTAAAAATTGCTTTTCTATGCTGCTGAAAAGCGGTTTGAAGGGCTGGAGTGCTGCTTGCTCCTTGGAGCTTAAGGTGAAAATGCCATTCCCTTCGCTTTTGATGGGGAGCCTTTTTAGCACTTTCGGTAATGCGTGGACAAGGTCATTGATGTTTTCTACAGCGTTATATTTTTTGTAGCTGCTGCTTGTCTGCGCGTCGTTGAGCATATCAAGATAGCTGAGCTGCGCAAGCTCTTCGTAGTTGGCCTCCGTAAGCTCGTTAACCTTAGCGTGCGAGAGTACGTTTAAAGCAAATTGCAGGCGGCAATTATTAAATTCATTAAAGAAATCCATGCTTATTCTTCCTCCTCGTACTTTTGCAGCATATTTTTATATTCGTTATATCTTTTGTCGGCCAGATCCCCATTTTGCTCATCAATGATTTCTCCATGAAGAATTTGGAGCGCAGAGCCGTATTTTCGCAGCAGGGGATAGATTTCTACAGGATCGTTGATGGTGATTTTGTAGGTATCGTCATCAATAAGCTCGCCAGTGCGGCATTCGTTGAGGAAACGGTAGGCTGCGTTATTTGGCTGCGACTTTTGGTAGAATTTGAGAATGACATCATAGGGCGCTTCAGGAAGGATTCTAGGCGAGATAATGCTATTGGCGAAGGTGTTTTGCACAGCAGCCTGTGCCTCAGGGAGATTAAAGTGTTCTTTTTCAAGGATTTTGATATCATCAATATTACTGATTTTGAAGCTTTGGGCTGCTCCGCTCTCGTTGACGCCAAAAATAAAGTAACGGCCAAAGCGTATATCTGCCCTGATATGTACAGGTGATAAAACAATTTTTGTTTGAGCAGGTTCGGACGCAGTCTTTGTTTTGGACTGAAGGTAAATATCCGGCGTATAGGTGAGCTCAACCTTATTTTGCTGGTTAATAGCTTGGATAAATGTATAGATGATATTTTCATCAAAAATACTGCGGCTGCTGTTGTTTAAAAAGTGAAAGCATTCCACGTCAAAGCTAAGCTTACGCCAGCGCAGATAACGCTTGAAGGCATTACGCAGGTAAATACCGGCTCCACGAGGATAGCCTGCTTGTGCAAAAAAGTCGATAAAATAGTAAAGCCTTTTGATTTCGCTGTCGGGCAAAGCATCTAGTATGTCGGTGAGGCTTGTATCAGGTATAAAAGTTTTTTGCCCATTTTCTTTCACTAGTGACAAATAACCATTACGATGCAGGTCGTCCAAGGTACGTTTATAGGAGGCGGTTTTATTATATGCTTCGCTGCCTGTGTCAATGTAGCTGCCGAATTCAGGTAGACCTTTGGCATTGCATATAGCCTGCTGCAGATTGTTTAATCTGCTTGCAGAGACGGACTGCTCCGTCTGTGCCATGTATAAGGCAAACAGTATTCTGGTGATTTTTTCATCCTTGATAGCATGCAGAAAATAGATGGCAGCTAATTTCTCGCTTATGTTTTGGAAGTAATCGCTTTTGATGCTTTTTGCAGCAGCTGATGACCAAAAATCATCATCAAGATATAGTGAATTAAATCTTTGGATTTCCAAATCATAGTTTGCAGAATTAATGATTTGTTTTTCTTTATAATCTTTTCTTGAATTAAAGCCAAAGGTGACAATATCATTGATAAGCTTTCTGTTGTTCTTCAGGTTCTTCAATTCACGTCTTTCTTCCATGACAGCACCTCCTATGCTTGCGCTTAAGAGAATTTTAGCATGAGCATATGCAAACGTCAATGTATAAAAAGGCCTGCTAATTGCTTAACAGGCCAGGGGAGGTTTGCACTAGTATTTTTTTAGCTGCTCAAGATCTTTTTTGAGCCTTTGGTACTGCTCTTTTTCTTTCTGACGACGAAGCAGCGAAAGTGTCACTTCTATAGCGTCAGGTGTTTTGGGAGTCGGGTTAGGTCTGACGATGGAGGAACAGGAAGAGAAAAGTTTGCTGAACATATTGGTCACGTCCTTTCGTATGACTAAGCTTGCGCGTAAAGCGCGGTTGTGAGCTGCTTAAGTATTTAAGCATTTATAAAATCAATAGCAGATTTTGCCTTTATAAATGCTTAGATCAAGCTTTTGTAGTGGTTCAGAAGCCACCAGATAAACATAACCATCACCTCCAGAGAAAAGTATTTCATGTAAGGGAGAGAAGTAAGAAGGCTTCTCTTCATGATTGAACTTGGTGGTGAAGGCAGGTTTATTAATTTTGCGCGTCCTCCTTTCCTTTTTCGTAGAAGAGCTTTTTGTGGTACTCTAAACGGTTTTCTTGGGCCTGTTGACGAGCTTTTTGGTAAGCTTGCTCCAGCTCTTGACTGCGTCTGCGTTTTTTGGCATCGCTGTAGACTTTGCCGGCGAGAAAGCCGCCGAGAGCGTAGGCAGCGAGGTGGGAGGTGGTGGTGGCAGCAGCGGAAGCGATGAGGGGAACAAAGAACATATTAACACGACCTTTCTTGTGTAAACATGAGGCATATATCAGAGCCTGTGATATATGCAATATATGGGTAGAAGAAGCCTTATGTATCAAAGCTTCGGAAAATCGTCATTTGGGAGCTCAAGCCAAGTTTTGGCTTGAGCAGCAGACATACTGTTGGCACGAAGCTTCAACTTTGCGAGCTTTGCAATCAGCGGCCTTACGGCCATCACGTTTGCCGCGCTTACGAGCTTTTTTCAGCTTTTTAGGGAAATCAGAATCGCTGTCGTAGACAAGCTTGCTTAAGGCATAACCTGCCAGCGCAGAGGCGATGAGTTTGGGGGCGGTTTTCTTGACAACAAAACTGCCCAAAAGGGGAATAATGGGTAACATAGAGTTCACATCCTTTCAGTAAACAAGCATTTCAGGTAAGGGAGAGAAGTAAGAAGGCTTCTCTCCGTGATTGAACTTGGTGGTGAAGGCAGGGGGATTAATTTTGCGCATCCGCCTTGCCTTTTTCGTAGAAGAACTTTTTGTGGTGTTACCGACGTTCTTCTTCGGCCTGCTGGCGAGCTTTTTGGTAAGCTTGCTCCAGCTCTTGGCTCCGTCTGCGTTTTTTTGCATCGCTGTAGGCTTTGCCGGCGAGGAAGCCGCCGAGAGCGTAGGCAGCGAGGTGGGAGGTGGTGGTGGCAGCAGCGGAGGCGATGAAGGGAACAAAGAACATATTAACACGACCTTTCTTGTGTAAACATGAGGCATATATCAGAGCCTGTGATATATACAATATATGGGTGGAAGAAGCCTTGTGTATCAAAGCTTCGGGAAATCGTTATTTGGGAGCTCAAGCCAAGTGCTCTAAAGCTTTTGGCTTGAGCAGCAGACATACTGTTAGCAGGAAGCTTTCACTTGGCGAGCTTCGCAATCAACGGCCTCGCGGCCATCACGTTCGCCGCGCTTACGGGCATTTTCCAGCTCGCGGGCGAAATCAGAATCGCTGTCGCAGACAAGCTTGCTTGCGGTATAACCTGCCAGCGCAGAGGCGATGAGTTTGGGGGCGGTTTTCTTGACAACAAAGCTGCCAAAAAGGGGGATGATGGGTAACATCAAGTTCACCTCCTTTCAGTTAAGAACGTCGTGCGTGAGCATCACGCATACCTTGGGCGTAAGCCTTCAGCAGTTCGTTGGGCAGGCTGGAGGCTTTTTCTTCGACCTCTGCTGCCATCTGGCCAATGGTATAGCCACCGATGATGGAGGCGAGGATTGTAGGGGCTGCTTTTTTGGCAGCAGAACGAGCCATTAGAGCGAGTAGTGGCTGCATATGATGCACTTCCTTTCTTTGAGCTGATGAAGAGGTAGTTTGCCGGTTGCAGTGACTAATCTTCATTTCTTGATTTAGTGTTTAGAACTATAATTATTGTACCAAACGACAGCAGTCGGGAACAGAGCAGAAACTGTATGAGGTTTGTGCTTGTGCCGTTCTTGATTTAGTGTTTGGAACTATAATTATTGTACCAAACGGCAACAGTCGGGAACAGAGCAGAAACTGTATGAAGTTTTGTGCTTACGCAGCATTTCTGTTCAGGACTGTTGCACGCCAGCAGACGGCATGATAATTCTTGGCTAGCAGAGTTTCCAGTGCCGTAAAGCTGTTGGTGCTTTGCTTTTTGCCGGTGAAGCAGCGGACTGCGAATGAATGGCAGTTGCTTTCCCCGAGATTGTAACGGCAGCGCTTGTTGACCTGCGCCAAGGCGATTTGAGCGGCTT
>UMFR01059357.1_pt1 | contig 10078 bp, 5 predicted proteins | sample 1965041 | NCBI WGS metagenome assembly UMFR01 (sample SAMEA4836049, study PRJEB28245) | human gut metagenome | biome: gut microbiome; material: fecal sample | place: Denmark | collected 2008
CTGAAACGAAAAAATTAAGACCAGAACAAAAGCGGCAGATTGTCGAGTATGCTCGAACTGCAAAAACTTTAGGAACTCCAACTTTACTTAAATATATTGCTAAGTTAGTAGATGGTTCTATTGATGACATAAAAGGATATCGGATTGATAAATCTGATAAACCGGAGATGCATACTTTTGACGCCTATCGTAAAATGAGAACACTAGAACTGGTGGATGTAGATATATTATCAAGAGAAACCTTGGATGATTTAGCGCACATTCTAACCTTGAACACAGAAAGTGAAGGTATTTTAGAAGCTCTTAACAGTAAAATGCCTGGTACATTTACCAAAGAGCAGATTGATGAGTTAATTCAGTTTAGGAAGAAAAACAGTGCGGCATTTGGAAAAGGTTGGCATAATTTTTCTCTTAAGTTAATGAATGAATTGATTCCGGAGCTTTATGAGACTTCAGAGGAGCAAATGACTATTTTGACTCGTCTAGGTAAACAAAGAAGTAGAGAAATTTCAAAACGAACTAAATACATAGATGAAAAAGAATTGACAGATGAAATTTATAACCCTGTTGTTGCCAAATCTGTCCGTCAGGCTATTAAAATCATCAACTTAGCGACCAAAAAATATGGCATTTTTGATAATATTGTCATTGAAATGGCGCGTGAAAGCAATGAAGATGATGAGAAAAAAGCAATTCAAAACGCCCAAAAAGCCAATGAAGATGAAAAGAAAGCAGCAATGGAAAAAGCTGCTGATCTATACAATGGTAAAAAAGAGTTACCAGACAGTATTTTTCATGGACACAAAGAGTTAGCAACCAAAATTCGCCTTTGGCATCAACAGGGAGAACGCTGCCTTTATACAGGAAAGAACATCTCTATTCATGATTTAATTCATAATCCACATCAGTATGAAATTGATCATATTCTGCCGCTTTCACTTTCTTTTGATGATGGCTTAGCCAATAAGGTTCTGGTGCTAGCAACAGCTAATCAGGAAAAGGGACAGAGAACACCATTCCAGGCTTTAGATAGTATGGATGATGCGTGGTCTTACATAGAGTTCAAACAATATGTCAGGAATTCTAAAAGCTTAAGTAATAAGAAAAAAGACTATCTGCTGACCGAAGAAGATATCAGCAAGATTGAAGTAAAACAAAAATTCATTGAGCGCAATCTCGTGGACACACGTTACTCATCACGGGTAGTCCTAAATACTTTGCAGGAATTTTACAAAACAAATGATTTCGATACAAAAATTTCGGTTGTTCGTGGTCAATTTACATCACAACTGAGAAGAAAGTGGAAAATTGAAAAAAGTCGTGATACCTATCACCACCACGCAGTAGATGCTCTCATCATCGCGGCCTCCAGTCAGTTGAGACTCTGGAAAAAGCAGAATAATCCTTTGATTTCTTATAAAGAAGGGCAGCTTGTAGATCCTGAAACGGGAGAGATTCTTTCACTGACAGATGACGAATATAAGGAACTTGTTTTCAGACCACCATATGATTATTTTGTAGATACATTGAAGAGCAAATCGTTTGAAGACAGTATCTTGTTTTCTTATCAAGTGGATTCTAAATATAACCGAAAAATATCAGATGCTACAATCTATGGAACTAGAAAAGCTCAGTTGGGGAAAGATAAGCAGGAGGAAACTTATGTACTTGGAAAAATTAAGGATATCTATTCTCAAAAGGGCTATGAAGATTTTATCAAGAGATATAAGAAAGATAAAACTCAATTCTTGATGTATCACAAAGATCCACAGACCTTTGAAAAAGTTATTGAAGAAATTCTTAAAACCTATCCTGACAAAGAGTTAAACGAAAAGGGTAAAGAAATTCCCTGCAATCCTTTTGAAAAGTACAGACAAGAAAATGGACCTATTCGAAAATACAGCAAAAAGGGCAAAGGCCCAGAGATTAAAAGCCTTAAGTATTATGATAATAAACTTGGCAATCACATTGATATTACTCCTGTAAACAGTCGGAACCAGGTTGTTTTGCAGTCCTTGAAGCCTTGGCGGACAGATGTTTATTTTAATCCCCAGACTTCCAAATATGAATTGATGGGATTGAAATACTCAGATTTAAGATTTGAAAAAGGGAGTGGAAGCTACGGTATTTCACCTGAAAAATATAATAAAGTCAAAGCAAAAGAAGGGGTGGACGAGGATTCAGAATTTAAATTTACTTTATATAAGAACGATTTGATTTTGATAAAAGACACCGAAACTGGAGAGCAGCAGTTGTTTAGATATCTTTCAAGAAATGATGGAGGTTCAAACAAAGCTCAGATTAAACCGTATAAAAAGGCGGAATTTGAACCTAAAGAGAAACTGATGAGTATTTTAGGTAATGTTCCAAACAGTACCTCTCAATGCGTAAAAGCACTTAATAAAACTAACATCTCCATCTATAAAGTTAAAACAGATGTTCTTGGTAATAAATATTTTATTAAAAAAGAGGGTGATCAACCACAGCTCAATTTCAAGAAAAAAATTTAAAAAAAGAGTTGCAAACGCTTTTGCAATGTATTATAATAGTGACTGTAAGGGACGCCTTACACAGTTACTTAAATCTTGCAGAAGCTACAAAGATAAGGCTTCATGCCGAAATCAACACCCTGTCTATGACGGGGTGTTTTCGTGTTGTAAAGGAGTTTTTATGACGTGGAGAATTGTACATATCTGTCAAAGTGAAAAGATGAGACTAAAATTAGACAATTTGTTAATAAAGAAAATGGGGGAAGAGTATACAATCCCTTTAAGCGATATTTCAATCATAGTAGCTGAAGGTGGTGATACTGTCGTTACTCTTCGGTTGTTGAGTGCTTTAAGTAAGTATAATATCGCCTTAATTGTATGTGACAATGAACACTTACCAACGGGAATTTATCATTCTCAAAATGGGCATTTTCGGGCCTATAAACGACTGCAAGAACAGTTGCTTTGGTCTCAGGAACAAAAAGATAAGCTCTGGCAACTTGTTACCTATTTTAAAATCAATAATCAGCAGGATGTTTTGGCAATGTTTGAAAAGAATCTTGATTGTATCCAATTGTTAGCGGATTATAAGGATCATATTGAACTAGGAGATAAGACAAATCGAGAAGGACATGCCGCTAAGGTCTATTTCAATGAATTATTTGGCAAGAAGTTTATCCGTGTAACTCAGCGAGAATCAGATGTCATTAATGCGGGGTTGAATTACGGATACGCCATTATGCGAGCACAGATGGCAAGAATCGTTGCTGGATATGGACTAAATGCTTTAATTGGAATTTTTCATAAAAATGAATACAACCAGTTCAATCTGGTGGATGATTTAATGGAACCTTTCCGCCAAATTATTGATGTTTGGGTTTATGAACATTTGAGAGATGAAGAATATTTAAAATATGAATTCCGCTTGGCTTTAACAAATCTACTGAACGCAAAAATTAAATATGGCAAAGAAACCTGCTCGGTCACAGTTGCAATGGACAAATATGTAAAAGGTTTTATCAAATGTATTGCTGATAAGGATACAACAAAGTTTTACTGTCCAATAGTTTCTAGTTTGGAATGGAGTATGTAATGAGGTATGAAGCGATGAGATTATTATGTTTCTTTGACTTGCCAATGGAAACCAATCAGGAAAAACGAACCTATCGTAATTTTCGCAAAGAATTGATTGCCAATGGGTTTGAAATGCTGCAGTTTTCTGTATATTATCGAACTTGCCCAAACAGAAGTTTTGCCAGTAAATTTTATAAAAAACTGAAACAAAGCAATTTACCAAGTGGCAATGTCCGTTTACTAGCTGTTACAGAAAAGCAATTTTCAGAAATGGTCTTGATTATCGGAGGGAAGACCAAGCAAGAAGAAGTAATAAGTGATAATAAGCTGGTGATTATATGAAAATGAATTTTACACATCCTTATAGAGAGAATTTATCTATTAATTTTGGCCCGTTTACTCAAATAGTGGGAGATAATCAGCAATTAAAATACTATATGTGGCAGCTCTTAATTTGGTATTTCAACGGTAAAAAGTATAATGTAGAAGACTTGAACCTTTTTGGACAAATGGAACCAGAAATTACCGAAGAGAATACGATTTTTAAAAGAACAGATTACAAGATTATTTCTATTTCAGATATCCAAGATTTAATCGAGCAAATGGCTTATAAAAAAGGGACTGTAGCGTTTGATTTTTTGAAGTCAAAACTAGATAATCTTGAAATAATGGAACAGATAGATTATATCAATGATAAGCTGGATCAAATTTCAATGATTGTAAATAAACGTTTGAATTTTCAAATTGAAGATATACATTACCATACAGAAAGTCAGTATTTTACAACTGAGCAGCTGATTCTTAAGAATTTTTTACCTTATTTTGGGTTCAAAGATAAGAATATATCGTTTGAATTTGTCGAAAATGAAACGAAATTTATTATTTTTATGCAAATGCTAGAACAGTTGATTCAAGGCCAGACCAATCGTATTTTGCTCGTCCTTAGAAATATGGACGATTACTTAAGTTATTCCTCATTTGTAAAATGTTGTGAGCAATTACAGAGAATGGCCGACAATTACAGTAATTTTAGTGTCATTATTTTCCCGTCAAATGAAGGCTATCTTTATTTGAATCGCGAGAATATGGAATACGTCAATATTGTTTCTGATTTGATTGAACATTTTTATGAATTTTCTTTTATGTATGAAAGGTTTAGTGGTCAATATCCTACTAACGACGTACCTACAGAAGATGATTTCATCGTCTCTTTGCAAAAGATTTCACCATATTTATTTAGTAAAGACGTGACACATATGAGTTTATCTATCCAAGATATAGTAACCTTGAAAATTATGAACAGTTTATACCATTATAACAAGAAAATTCATTTTGCTTATAATCCACCTACTCAATTATTAATTAATTTTTTAAAAAATTAAGATTGACAAGCTCATCAAGGGACTTTATAATCAATGTAAGAGTACAAAAATCAAAAAATTTTTTAATTTGAGGTTTTTGTACTCTCAAGATTTAAGTAACTGTACAACTAGGTCCTATTTTTTATACTCAAAAAAAGGGTTTTTGTACTCTCAAGATTTAAGTAACTGTACAACTGATAGCCATTTCTAAGTAAGGCTTGGATAGTTTTTGTACTCTCAAGATTTAAGTAACTGTACAACTATAGCTTATACTTAGCGCCATTTGTAGCAGTTTTTGTACTCTCAAGATTTAAGTAACTGTACAACAGTTATGGATTGTTGACGAAGAAAATGGCAGTTTTTGTACTCTCAAGATTTAAGTAACTGTACAACCTCTTTCACAGTAGGAAATGATATCAGAGGTTTTTGTACTCTCAAGATTTAAGTAACTGTACAACGAATGCTAATGCTGAAATTGGTAAAGTCAAGTTTTTGTACTCTCAAGATTTAAGTAACTGTACAACCTTCAATCGCTCTGACTCATTTGAATGTTGTTTTTGTACTCTCAAGATTTAAGTAACTGTACAACGTTTAATAAAAAGGCTGATATTTACTATAGTTTTTGTACTCTCAAGATTTAAGTAACTGTACAACGTATATAATAGTAGATAATTGTATTTATTGTTTTTGTACTCTCAAGATTTAAGTAACTGTACAACATATGCAAACGAATATGAACATTATCGTGAGTTTTTGTACTCTCAAGATTTAAGTAACTGTACAACACTGACAAAGCTAAAGCCTATTTACTTGATGTTTTTGTACTCTCAAGATTTAAGTAACTGTACAACATTACCGGAAATATTCAAACTCGTAATTATGTTTTTGTACTCTCAAGATTTAAGTAACTGTACAACATCTAAACAAGATGACCGGTTTAAGATCAAGTTTTTGTACTCTCAAGATTTAAGTAACTGTACAACTAGCATTTGTTATTCCCTCAATTAGCTTGAGTTTTTGTACTCTCAAGATTTAAGTAACTGTACAACTAACTTAAATATAATGAAGCAGACGGATAAGTTTTTGTACTCTCAAGATTTAAGTAACTGTACAACTGAGTTAATTCTGTAAACGTCCCATTCGCAGTTTTTGTACTCTCAAGATTTAAGTAACTGTACAACTCGAACGCTAGACCGCCTAACGCTCTTTTGGTTTTTGTACTCTCAAGATTTAAGTAACTGTACAACATTAAGAGAAAAAGTCCTCCTCCTTTATCAGTTTTTGTACTCTCAAGATTTAAGTAACTGTACAACAGTGATATTATGGTATTGTCAGCAAGTACGGTTTTTGTACTCTCAAGATTTAAGTAACTGTACAACTCTTTGAGCTGCTGTCCGACCCATTCACCTGTTTTTGTACTCTCAAGATTTAAGTAACTGTACAACAAGACGGTCTGACGATTGCTGGGCTAAATAGTTTTTGTACTCTCAAGATTTAAGTAACTGTACAACTGACTCCTTAATAGCTTTTGACAAAGTCGAGTTTTTGTACTCTCAAGATTTAAGTAACTGTACAACTACTTCGTCAATCTATCAATATCTTCAAATGTTTTTGTACTCTCAAGATTTAAGTAACTGTACAACTTATTAAATACGAGGAGCCAAAAGATGCAGTTTTTGTACTCTCAAGATTTAAGTAACTGTACAACAGCTCTTGTTCAACGAATGGATCATCTTAAGTTTTTGTACTCTCAAGATTTAAGTAACTGTACAACAGCAGACAGTTGCTAATGTGGTAGCTGGTAGTTTTTGTACTCTCAAGATTTAAGTAACTGTACAACTTGCACCAGTCTTGTTGTTGATGTTGATTTGTTTTTGTACTCTCAAGATTTAAGTAACTGTACAACACAGTATAAATTTTATCCCTTTTGTTCATTGTTTTTGTACTCTCAAGATTTAAGTAACTGTACAACGACGACCAGATGCCACCAGATTTCAGCAATGTTTTTGTACTCTCAAGATTTAAGTAACTGTACAACTCTTTCATACTTTTGTCTTCGTAAGTCGTTGTTTTTGTACTCTCAAGATTTAAGTAACTGTACAACGAACGACCTTTACTTTCAAATATGCGGAAGGTTTTTGTACTCTCAAGATTTAAGTAACTGTACAACACAGTATAAATTTTATCCCTTTTGTTCATTGTTTTTGTACTCTCAAGATTTAAGTAACTGTAAAACTACATTAGGAATTGTTTGATGTAAAAGAATTGTAATCTAATAGTTATCTGAGTAATACATTAGCGGAATTGTAATTTAGGCTGAAATGGTTTATAATGAAAAGTAGCAAGTATATTAGGAGGCCGTCTAATGGAGAGAAAAATTAAAAAATCAGTAGTTGCGACCGGTTTAGCTGCAACCACTATTATTTCAGGCAGTTTATCACATCAAGTAAATGCCGAAGAAGTAAAAACACAATCTACTGAGCCAAAGACATCTGAAAAAATCACCAAACCAGTTACAGAAACAGATGTTCAATCAGCAAAGATGCAAGCCGATGCTGCAAAGGTTCAGACAGATGCTCAGCAAAAAGTTGTAGAGCAAGTTAAAGGGGATGTAAATACTTCAAAGGACGCGGTAGCAGATAGCGAAAAAGCTGTTGCAAATGCTGAGGCAGAAAAGAAAGAAGCAACTCCAGAAGTTATTGAAACCGCAAAAGAAGAAGTGGCGACATCAGAGAAGGCGGTTACAACAGAGGAAAATAAGGTTCAAGAAGCAGAACAGTCTGAAACAAAGGCAAAAGAAGCTGTTAAAAATCAAGAAAATGTTGTTGCAGGGCAACAATCACTTGTTGATGTAGCACAACGTGAATTAGATACAGCTAAAGCTCCGGTTGCAAATGAGCAGCAAGAGCTCAACCAAGCACAAGATTCAGAAAAACAAGCAGAAAAAGATTTAGCAGAAAAGCAAAATAATCTTGCTAAAGTGAAGGAAGAAGTTGCTAATCTTCCTAAAGAAATCAAATCAGCAACTGAACAAGTCAAGCAAAGTGAACAAAAAGTTGCAGAAAATCAAGCAGCTATTGATCAAAAAGCCGGTGAAGTAGCCCGCGCTGAACAATCAGCTGCTAATAGAAGAAATGTTGATTTGAGTAAAGCAACCTATGGTGAATTTTTACAACACGCTAAAACAAATGGAGCCAACCAAGCGATTCGTAATGCAGCTGCTGAAGCTCTAACAACTTATGAAAGAGCTAAACATGAAGACGGCATTACAGTTGGTTCTGACGCAACAAGCCCAGCAACTTTAGAAAATAATTTAAAAGCAATTGAGTTAGTTAGAGCTATCAATGCTTATCGTAGACAAGCTGGATTAAAAGAATTATTGATTGATCCTTACAAAAATCCAGCCAGCCAAGTCCAAACTCTTTATTTTGAAAGAGCAAATTGGCATATGGGTAAATATTTGAGAAATGAAAATGTGGCGATTAGTTTTACTCCAAAAGGAGCCGTTGACTTCTGGCATAAGGAAAAATCTATCTATATGGCTGAGGCAGCTAAGTATGGCTTAACAACCAATGAGCAAGACATTGATTCCAATCAAATTTATACCACCTTACGTAATCGTGGTCAACTTGCTTTCTTCTATAGAGTTGGTCACTATCTTCAAATGATGGATAAAAACTTTAATACCATTTCAGCTGCATATGATCAAGTTCCAAATCAATACAGCAATGTATATGGAACGTCTGAAGTTGGATTCTATAACGATCATAATTTTAATGCGCGTGTTAATAATGGCACTCTTCTTAGCGCAGATGCTTATGAGCAAGCAATCCGTAATTTTACTGGTGCTGCAAAAGCTGCAGATGCACAAGCAACAGTAGCGAAGAGTCAATTAGGCGTGTTGCGAGCTCAAAGAACAGGCTATGTATCTACTTTAAATATCCAAAAGGCAAAATTAGCAGACCTTCAAAAATTGACCGCGAATCGTTCAGGAGCCCTTGCTACTGCAAACGCTGAGTTGATTACAGCAGAAACAGCTTTGAAAAAAGCAAAGCAAAATGTCGCGGTAAAACAAGCAGCTTTGGAGCGCGCTACTGCAGCTATTGCGTCCAAGTTAGCACCAAAACAAGTATCTTTAGAAAAAGCTCGAAAAGTGCTAGATAGTGCTAAAAATAAATTAGCAGAACTAAAGAAAGCTTTAATTACAGCGGAGTTAAATGTTGCCAAGGCAAAAGACGCTTTGCAAGCTAGTCAAACCAAGCTAAAAGAAGCACAAGATAACTTGGAAAAATTACAAAATGCACCACAAGCACTTGAAGCAGCTCAAAAGGCTCTTCAAGCTGCACAAGCTGACTATGCTGCTAAGGTTAAAACATTAAAAGATGAAGAAGCAAAACTAGAGATTTCTCGTTCAATTTATACCAAGTTACAAGAAAACTATGAGCAATTGAAAAGTCAACTTCCTCCGAAAGCTCAAAAAGAAACAGATGGAGAAGTACAAAAATTACACTTATCCAGAACTTACCAACCAAAACCATTGTTAGTTAGACAACAAAATACTGGTCAAAAAGTTCTGCCTGCTACAGGTACTAAAGCAGATCAGGTTGCTGCATTAGGCCTGCTACTTGGTTTGGGAACTCTAGCTAGTGCTCGCCGTCGTAAAAGAAATAACGAAGATTAAATAATTGAAGATTTTAGAAAAAATCTAATCTTTCTTCCCAAAGACAAACAACTCTGTTTTTGAGTGTTTGTCTTTTTTTAATCAAGACAATCAAAAGCAAGCATTGAAAACCGCAGCTTTTGTCTACCAACTCTCCCACAGTATCTATCATTTTGAGAATCAGCACAAAAATAGTATAATAAACTGTATTCCCTTAATGAAACGAATAAAACTAAAGGAGTTTTCTATGCAAGTCATCAAACGTAATGGAGAAGTTACTGATTTTAATCCAGATAAAATTTATCAAGCTATTTTGAAAGCAGCACAAACGGTTTATGTCTTGACAGACGATCTACGTCAAAATTTAGCGCTTGTAACTAAAAAAGTAGTGTTAGATCTAGAGGAAGCTGGTGTTGAACGAGCTACTATCAGTATGATCCAATCTATGGTAGAAAATCGCCTGTTAGGTGCTGGTTATATCACCATTGCCGAGC
>UMFR01086110.1_pt1 | contig 10047 bp, 10 predicted proteins | sample 1965041 | NCBI WGS metagenome assembly UMFR01 (sample SAMEA4836049, study PRJEB28245) | human gut metagenome | biome: gut microbiome; material: fecal sample | place: Denmark | collected 2008
CCCACCACCAATATCCGGTTGCAATAATGTGACGACTCCGCCACCTATCATGTCTGCAGCATCAGCAATCATACTGATAAATGCAGACAGCAAGCCGCGGAGCAAATATTGCAATCCAAGGCCTGCCGCAGTTCCGGCTGCTGCACCCATATGCTATCGTCACTCCTTTCTGTTCTTTGTAGCTTTTTCAACGCGAATTTCTTTTGCGCGTTTTACGATATCTGGAATAGATTGATTCCAGAACTGCTGCGCTTCGTTCGGCGATTGCTCGACGAAAGCCGTTGCCTCACTGCCCATGTTTTCCTCTCCAACATGAGGCTTTGCGACAATAGCGCCTTCTTTAATGCTGTTTTCCTTGCAGGCAAAATACGGAGCGCCATTGCCGGCAACAACTTGTTGTACATCCTTAATAAGAGGCTGCCCATCTGCGCCGTTGGCAACAACATATTTTGCCGCTGGGAAGAACGCGTAACGCTCCCCCTCCTTTTGGAAGTGAAGAACGTCGCTCGCGGACGGCCCACTTACGACAAAGCCCTGAGACATGGCCGTTGGGAAATTGTACTGCGTCCAATTCGCACGGTCCGCTGTCGAAGCTGGGCCTGTTCCTGGAATTTGACGATTGTACTCGCACTCCGTGACCATCTTTCCGCCACTATCGAGAGGCACCTTGATTTGACTGTGATAGTAGTCCATATTCCCATAGTGCTCGACGGAGGTCGGTACGGTCGACGGAGACTGGAATTGCGAGGTCGGAGCCCACTGGTGAATGGTTGCTGTACGACCGTCATTTTCAACGACCGTAGATTGATAGACTCCTGTCGGTGTTCCGTATTTGCTGCCGTCGGAAGGCGGATTATTGATAGATGCGATTGCAGCTCCGCCATATTGCTGAGCGATTTCTTTCCTTGCGATTGGGTTATACGTGTTGAATTCTCGTGCTTTGGGTCCGTAGGCAATCGCGCGATACTCGGTATCTCCAATCGTGACATCCCGTCCAGCCGGCATTGGCTGCCCATTGAACAGTTCTTTCGGGACCATAGTGACACCAACGAAAGAACCATCTTTGCCTCGGTGACTTTCCATCGAGATAGAGTTGTTCTGAATCGTACAACTCTCCGGATTCATAAAGTTCTTATAGATTTGAGGAATCCCTCTTGCCTCTGCAATCACAGTTTTTCCAAGCTCCCGACGCTGTTCCGTCGTAAGTGCTGTCGCATTTTTGGTAAGAGAAACATCATTTGCAGCCATGGTCTTGACTGTTTCATTGATGGAACTGACCGTCGGCATGGTGCGACCGTCGGCAGTCGTTCTAAAGTTTATCGAATCTGCTGCAACTGCCTTATCCCCGCGTGCAGTCTCCGCTTTAACCTGCTGGGAGGACTTGAACTTTCTTACAGCAGCAGCTACGGGGCCATTGCTTCGTCTGGGAGTCTCTCCACGGACAAAGCGCTCGATAATTCCGGTATCGAGCACATCGGCGACAAACGCTGTCATCATGTCTTCCCCGGATTCTGCCGTGCTGATGCCGAGTGTATTGAGGTAACTATCGACCTTTCCTCCGATATAGAGGATAGCGTACAGGAGGACTCCCCACATCACAACAAGGGAGACTTTTCCCATGCTGCCAGCCCCCACCATGGTCGAAAACTGTGCGGTGAGAGAACTGAATGACATGAGTCCCCTGAAGAATACGGCGATAAAGATGGCATTTGTCATCATCAAGAAGAATTGAGACCCTACCATCTTGACCCACTTGGAAAAAGAGGTTGATGATGACTTAGAAACAAGAAACGTGAACGAAATCGGTGACATTATAATAAGGAGTCCAAGAATAACGTATCTCTGACCAATTTCGAAGACGAATCCTATAAATCTCGTTGTAATCATGAGGAAAACAAAGAAAAGGATAACACTCGCCAAAAGTGTCGTCCCTTGTGTTGGCTCTAAAAACACATTGTCTTCTTTCATGAAGTCGCTGAGCGTGTCAGCGAGATTTAATGTCGAAAAATCTATATCGACCTGGCCCCATGTCAATAGGAAATTGTAAATAGGAGCACACAGCTTGGTTTCTATGAAGATGACAATACTCGGACCAGCGTAAATCAGAATAGAGCAAACTACTGTCATCACGACCACGCGGACTGGGCTGTCAACCCCTCTGCTTTCCAATGACGTCATAGAGCGAATGATGGCAGAAAAGGTAAACAACGCAAGCAAGCAAAACGCAATGACACGCGTTATGTCCATCCATACATCCAGGCCGCCAACCGTAATTTCAAAAAAAGATTGGCCTGTACCGATGTCCATTAGGAACATGGAAGGGATACTCGTTCCGAGCAGTCCCATTATCTCGCATAGTGCCGTTGTCAAAGCAGAAAAAAGCCCTATCAGCAGCGTAAGCACCGGTGCAATCGCAAATTCAACGACTGCCTCGGATACCGACGCAAAGATGTCCATAAACTTTGCAAAGCCATCCGCGAGAAAGCTTATAAATTTTTTGAACCAGCCCATTTAGGGAGAACTCACTTCCCTTCTTTTTTTGGCGAGAGCCAGCGCCAAAAATCCTTGATATTCCAACGGTTTTGAGACATTGTTAAAATTGAGAATTCCGTGAAACATTTGGTTGAAGAACGTCGATTTTGTGAAACATTGTCCACTAAAGTGGACAATGTTTCTGCCGGTGTGTTTCTTGAAATGAGGAGCGCCGGCAGGGGCCCCTGCCGGCGGATATAAAATATCCCACTTGGATATTTTTCTTTTACCTTTAGCCTTTGTAGCCGTAATCGGTCGTCGTGTTCTTGATAATGTTCAGAAGCAGGCCGATACAGTTGATTGCCACATAGCAAACAATAATACGGACCAGCCACTGCGTAGCCTGAGCCGCACGCTGCTGGTTCGCGTTCATGCGAACAACAAGCGCAGCGACAACTAAGATTGCTGTCAGGACTGTGATAACACTAAACAACGTGGTATAAATCTCGGACAGCAGCGCTGCAATCTTAGTGCCGAGGCCAGTAATCGTCTCATCGCCGCCCTCCGTTGCAAGTGCTACAGAGAGCGAGGATGCAATGACACCGATGCTGATACCGGTAGCGCCGCTGATTCCGAGAGCCTTCTTATCATTCTGCATGGTAGCCAGGCAATCAAAATAGAGGCTCGTGAGCGCACGATTGGCGCGTTCAACCATTTTCATGTTGCATTTCCCCTTTCGAAAAGGTCCAATTTGGATTGGATGTGTTATGAGCCTTACCTCACTGCCTCCTCAACCGCAGTGCTGTGGGCGCATATTGGAACGTCCGGCGGGCGATACGCCAGGCGTTCCAATACACGTTCACCTGGTTTTGCGCAGTATTTGCCCCAGGAAATGCGAAAAAGCAGACTCAAACGAGTCTGCTTTTCTTCCAAATATACTATTTGACGATATAATTATATCATGGTATTACTCCAACACAACTCCAACTTTGTTCCAAGATGTTCCTATTTGTTCCAGAAATCGACAGAGACGGTCGTCTCTTTTTGGCCCCATTAAGGCACCCAAAATATCCAAGTTGGATTATTTGCGCGTGCTTAGATTGTGTAATATCTCAGTGGTATCATGCGTTCAAGGAAAAATAGAAAAAATATCCAAGTTAGATATTTGTCCAACTTGGATATTTCAAGATGCCGGTTCAGATGAACTCAGGAAAATAGCTATCGTCATATTGCTGCCGCAGGAATACGAGAATCGATGTCAACTCTGCACGACTATTCGTGCATCCAAACATTGCGATTGTGAGGTTCCTACGTGCTTCCTCGATTTTAAAGTAGTATGAGCTCATACTCGTATAGTTGAGTTTGTTCAATATGGTTCGAACCGGTGGCTTTCGCGTTCCTTCGATGTACGTCTCGCGGAGAATGTTGTACTCGTTCTCATCTTGTGCCATTAGAATCTTCATTCCGAAGTTCAGAGACGAGAGTGCGATTTCAATTCTTCTGGCGTTTTCAATCTGAGGCAGATAGGTTGACTTAAACCGTCTCTCGTCGTCAATGGACATGAGCTCAAGATTCTGGGAAATTCGTTCAAAGAAGTTTTCCTCTGTGGCAGGCAGCGTTGCGTCTTCTTTAATGCGGTCCTCCAGCTCGGTTTTGATAAGGTCAAGTGTCTTGCGCAACACGCGATATCTCTTGAGCAAGCACTCAACATTCTGATAGTTTTGTTCGCGCACCTTTTTCGTAATGGATGCGCGTCTTCCATTTCCGAGCCCTGGCTCTGTAATGACCCCCGCTTTAAGCATGTAGTCGGCGACACGCTTCTCTGCAGGGACGATGCTCCCCTCTCGTTCGAGAAAGGACGTTGTCGGTTCAACTTGGACACCGACGGCTACTTCACTCATAATTTTCTCCACCCTTTCCTATAATTGCAAAAAAACAGCAAAACAAGAACGCTTAACCGTATGGTAGCATTTACTTTTACAGATGTCAAGAACAATAATGGATAGCTTCGGAACATATTGGAACATCTGTGCTTTCTTGTAATTGGCAAACAATCTCCTGTCTTTCTACTTGAGGTTTCAATCAAACAAGAACAGAGAAAATCAGAATATAAATATTGTTTTTAACGCAACAAACTACAATATCCAAGTTGGATATTGTAGCGCAATAGCGTGGGCAATAGAGCTTAAGGGCAAAAAAGATAGGCCCTGCAGCATTTGCTGCAGGGCCTATCCCCAAATATCCAAGTTGGATATTTTAAAAGCCTCCTACCGTTTATAAGGTGCGTCTTTGGAGCCAACAAGCCAATCATCAAGTCCCTTATAAGCAGGGGCCCATCGCATCGTGCGATGTTTGATGTTGATGTTATCGAGAATCTCGCGAAGGCGTTCAAGCTGTGCTCGAACATCCTTATTCGTGTCTGAGTCCATATCATATGCGATAAGGACTTCCCGAAGTCCAAATTGGACCATTGACTGCAAAGCTGCAGGAACCTTCTTCAGTGCCGAAACTCCTGGGACCGAAATTACATTGCATCCAGTGATATCGTTCACGATAAGAGCTTTCAGCGGTCCTTCGATGAGAATAACATCAAACGGATTTGGTGTAGGGTCCGTTGCAAAGTTCCTGCCAGACCAGCAGCACCAGGTCTCACACTTTGTTCCAGCACGCATCCCCTTTGATGTAAGGTATCCGTACTTTGGAATTGAAGCGTTCGGATGGTCAAAGCGAACTTGGTACCCCTGGATTCTTCCATCGCCAGTGAAATTGGGAATCAAGAAGCCAGAATCTGGAAGTCTTGCAAGGCTCCATTCTCCATTCTCATTGATGCCAAATCCAGGAACTCCGCGCAGGTCAAGGCCCTTATTGATAAGCCGCTGCGGGATGACATTTGCAGGCAGATACTTCGGATAGCTGCGGAATCCAATTCTCTGGATGGCAGCTTCGCTCAGGCCGCGGCTTCGAAGGTTATCATGATGTGCGGCGCTCAAAGTGAGCATATCCTGCAGCGCACGGTAAACCTCATTCCGCTGCTTAATCGGAGCAAGAGGTGACATTTCCGTGCGGCTCACACTGGCAGAAGAAATATCCAAGTTGGATATATTCTCATTCGGCTTAAAGTTCTGCAACTTGCCAGCTCTAATGCAGCCTTCCACGTCGCGGACGGGCCAGCCAGTATAGAAACTTATCAGGTGGTACACACCACCGCTAAAGCCGCATCTCGGGCAACTGAACACATTTTCCGCAAAATCAATGTTCAGTGTAAGACGACGGTTTGAGTGCTCTGCCCCACACTTAGGACAAAGCACATTGATATCATCTACATCCGTCGGAACGGCATCGCCGTCTTTCCCATACACCTTTATGCCAAGCAGTTCCACTGCTTTAGCCATAGAAATGATAGGGAGCTTCTTTGGCTTCGCAGAGTTGCTATTCATGGCAATTTCCTCCTTTTGTTTTTCGGTGGGGCGAAATATCCAACTTGGATATTTCGCCCTCAGACTTAGTTAAGACCGCGCAATCAGTTTAACTGCTTCCGCGCATTCCTTTGTCAGAATGTTCGGGCGATTCACAAGAAGCCGAACCATGGACGGCTTCTGCTTCCAGAGCACGCTCAATTCCTGGTCTGCGTATTTCTTGAGCGAGCTGGATGCGCCGGTCTCATTCTCGTTAAACTTCAGCTTAGTGCTCAAAGCCTTTTCAAGCGTCATCTTCGATTCCTCGTTTTCAGAGTTATCGGAAATATCCTTTTCAACTGCATCAGAGGCAGTAGATTCAGCTTCCGCTTCGTCATCAGCAGCAGACTTCGATTCTGCAGCAACAGCTTCAGTCGATTCTGCTACATTCTCCGCAGCTTCAGGAGCATCATTCTGGGGCAGCGCTTCAGTAGTTACTTCCTTTTCAGGTAAAGCAGCACTTTCAACAACTGCTTCAGAATTTGCAGAGTCCTGAACCGCTGTGTCAGTAGGCAAGGCAGGAGCTGCCATGTCCATGTTGGTCATGGTTTCTGACGCGCTTGCACGCTTCCCTTTGCGCTTTGTCGGCGCGGCAGGCGTTTCATTCTTTTCATCCGTGCGAACGCCGTCCGTTACCGGAGAAGCACTTTCTGCCATCCGGTTCACAATCTGGATGGCAGCAGCCAGTGCGTTATCTCGTGCGTCAGCAAAAGAAGAAACGACCTCTTCGTCGATGGTGACCAAGTTGGATGTTTCCGTCGCAATAGTTGCTCGCACAAAAAGCTTGCCACCAACATCCGTTGCCAGTGCCATAACAGAATAGTCTTTGCCGAGAGTAGTAATCATAGTAGTCATTTTGAAATCCTCCTTAAAAAATTTATTGTCTTAGACTACAGGGACCTGTATATATAAAAACAGCTCAGAATTGGAATAACCAACCTGAACTGTGTAAGACGAGTACGTTCGACAGAAAACATCGGACATACTATTATATAATGTTTACTGGCCTCAGTGCGAGGTCTGAATGATGACGTTCCGCAGATACTGCGGCAGGATGATGACTTTAATACAGATATTATATTAGACCATACAGGCCATTTCGTCAAGACCTTTTCCAGAAGTAATTTCATATATTTGGGGTCAAGAGACGAGAAATATCCAACTTGGATATTTCGAATTGGAAATCTGTGGTGCCGCGAATTTTGTCGTGTGGGGGAGCGCAAAGCAACTCGCCTCAAAATATCCAACTTGGATAATTTGAGGCGCAGAAACTAAAACTATTGGGTATCATGACCGTCCTGAAGAAGCAATGAGCATCGGGACTTCTTCGCTGCGAAAGGTGCAATGAAAAGCAAAGCTGCGCCAAACAATTATTAACTCTTTTTAATTACTTAAAAGTAACCGTTTTGTGTTGACATTATGAGCTGAACGTGGTAGGATAAAAGCATCCAATGAAAGGGGGCCTATGGCCATGACCATTACGACTGTTCTCAATTTGAAGGGCGGCGTAGGGAAGAGTACCACTGTTCGTCAGATGGCATACATTCTTAGTGCAACTTACGGTAAGAAAGTTCTCGTATGCGACCTCGACTCCAGTGGTAACGTCTCAGACTCCTTCCAGACTGAAGGGGAAGATGGTGAGCTCGTGTCTTGCCGTCCTGTCCTCGGCGACATGGAGGGAATCGCTGCTTTAATTACGAACAAAGAAGCCGACCCGCACGACTTCATCATTAAGACGACAACACCCAACGTGGATATCATTCCCGCAAATGATACTCTGAAGAAGGCAGAAGTCGCACTTCGACTCGACCAGCGCTCTCCGCAGCAGTTCCGACTTCAGCGCCAGCTCAAGAAGCTCGGTGATGAGTACGACTATGTTCTGCTGGATTGCCCGCCGGCAGAAGACCTTCTGGTCATCAACGCATTGGTCGCATCTCGACACCTGATTATTCCCTGCATGGTCAATCAGGACTCCATGGACGCAGTCGTCCGCACTGTCGGTCTCGCCGTCGAAGAACAGGACTTCAATCCAGCGCTTGAGATTGTCGGCGTTCTTCCAACGCGCGTCTCTAATAATAAGGTAGACAAGGAAGGCTTGTCAGTCCTTGCAGAAATGATGCCCGTAAACCGCTTCCAGACATACATCCGTCAGTCTGTTGATGTGGAAAGAAGCCGTTTCAGCAATCAGTCCCTGCACGAATTCAAGAAAGACAGCAATCCTGCCATTGACTACGACAACTTCGTGGCAGAATATCTGGGGTATCCGCCCGTCCACGAAAATGCACCGTACTACGAGGGCTAAAAATATCCAAGTTGGATATTTGCTCATGTCCCGATATCCAACTTGGATATCGCCAAAAGTAAGCCCATGAAATATCCAAGTTGGATATTTCACACACCAACCGAAAGGAATGAAGTTGTAAATGGCAAGTAATAAGTTTGCTGGAGTCGGCGTATCTTTCAACCGCAATACCAGCGGGCTTTTGAATGACGCATCGAAAAAGCTCGCAGTCAAGCAGGAAAACATTCGCTTTTTGCCTCGCGAGAAGCTTCGTGTTTCTCCAGAAGAAGGCAAGGTCTATCCTCGCTGGAACGATGAGGCAAAGCTGGATGCCCTTGCCCGCGATATTGCAGCGCGCGGCATTCAGAACCCCGTTATCGTGTATGCAACTGAGGATGGCGCGTACGAAATCCTCGGCGGTCATAGACGTACAGCCGCCAACGAGATTGCCGTCGAAAAGTATGGATACAAGAATGGGGAGCTCGTTCCCTGCATCCTCAGAAAAGCCCCTGTTACCGGTCGCGAATTCGAGCGCACCGAGGGTCTCATTCTGAGTAACCTGCAGCGCGACAAGAGCGACTACGAGCACATGATGGAAATTGTGGGCCTGCGTGCTTGTGCAGAAAAGAGGAAGGCGGCAGGGGAGGACATTCCAAGCACCCGTGACTACGTTGTCACGCGCCTTGGCGTCTCCTCGACCGAGTTGACCCGCTACGAAAAAATCAACGAGAGCTTAACCGACGGTCTGATGGACATGTTCCGCAACGAGTTCATTGCAAGCACTGTGGCCTACGAACTTGCACGCATGCCAGAAGATTGCCAGGCGTACATCTATGAAAGCATCGACCACGATAAAATTCTGAGCTTACCGAGAACTGCAGAGCTGCAGAACCTCTTTGCCGCTTCCAAACTGGCAGCCGCGAAAAAAGATGGTGACGAATCTCCGGCGCCTCAGGTTCCGGACAAAGTCGAGATTCCTGTTCCTGCAACATTTAACGAGGGCGCAGTGATGCTCAACTCCGCATTCACGAGTTTGAATCACGCTCTGAATTCCAACGTGAACATTGACCGCCGTACTCAGACGAAAATCTTGAAAAAGATTCAGAAGCAGATGCTGGCTCTGCAAAAACTGCAGATGGAACTCGCCGCCTACGGATTACTCGATGACGCCGATGGAGACTAAGCCTTTATCTTGTCGCATTTCGCCGGTCATGCTGAATGCTCTTGATAAATGGATTTCGCAAAGCGGCTGGACGCTATCACGTTCAGCCGCAGCGGTCTATCTCGTGCAATCCTTTTTTACATTGAAAAACGGCCAGTTTTGGAATGAGATAGACGTCATAGAATTGAGAGAACCCCTTTCTATGAGCATTCAACTCTTTGTAACGCAGAGTACGTTTAACCTGATTCACACATTTGCAGATGAACATGGGGTAAGTGTTGCTCATGCGGTCAGAGTTATTTTGTACGACCGTCTGTACCACCATGGGGGAGAATCCGTATGAGAAAAGAAGAGCACGAAGCTTTTGCGGCGCAGAGATATCACGAGCTTATCGAAAAGGCAGCAAGCCTGAGAAATGAGTCACATCTGTCACAAAAGCAAGTCGCAGATATCCTCGGATTTCGCAGCAACGGGAACATTCCTCTGATAGAAACAGAGAAAAGTATGCCCGGGCTTGATAAGTTTTTGAAAATACTATCTGTGTACGGTTACACGCTCGACATCGTTCCAAAGCCCGAGGGGGAATCGAGACCTTAATCTCGTGCCGCATGTTCAAATATCCAAGTTGGATATTTGCGAAAACGCAAAAAGGTCCGTCTAAGCAAGCTGCTTAGACG
>UMFR01020876.1_pt1 | contig 10041 bp, 8 predicted proteins | sample 1965041 | NCBI WGS metagenome assembly UMFR01 (sample SAMEA4836049, study PRJEB28245) | human gut metagenome | biome: gut microbiome; material: fecal sample | place: Denmark | collected 2008
GATTTACAACTAACTATAAATAAATTTAAACAGATTCTAAAATAACTAAAAACTTTAAGATATGAGAAGATTGTTCATTACACTTGCCTTTTTCAGTGCGGGACTATATGTTTCCGGACAATCGCGTACCGCGTCGGTCTTTTATCAGTATGACAGTTACGGTAACTGTATCTTGCGGTCGATGAACGGGGTGAAAAAGAGTATGAAAAATATGCAGACGGCTGATACATTGAAAGTACAGGTGGTACCTGATGTATATATTGAGGACAAGCTTTCTGTGAGTGTCAACAGAGACAATGGCGTGTATTATGTTTTGTCTGATATTGATGGACACTTAAAGACAGAGGGACTTATGAAGGACCGCAATATTATAATAGATGTTTTACATTATCGGAGAGGACTCTATTTGTTGCGTGTGTATGATGAGAGTGGGTCTGTAGAATATAAACTTATAAAACGTTGACACTTCAGTATGGAAAAATATTCGTTTACAAGAATAGAAAAGCTGGTGCTTTTCGGATTTTTCACATTGTTCAGTTGCGGTATTTATGCTCAGAATATACCATATTCCGAGAAATTGTATGGCGGCTCGGAAGGCGGTATTGTCGGGGCAATAGATGGAGAGCATTCTGTTTCTCCTTCCGGGCAGTTCTCTTATTCCATTCCAATACCGGCTGTAGCTGGTACTGGCGGAGTAAAGCCGGCATTGACGGTGGCATACAACAGTTCTACAAAGGACGGGCTTCTTGGATACGGTTTTGAACTTGTCGGCTTGTCAATGATAAACCGGACACCGGGCACTCTTAATGATGGTGGCATATCATACGTTAATTTTACATCAAGAGACAAATTCATGCTTGATGGTATGCGGCTTGTTGATGTTGGAGTATATGCAGGCGGCGGGTATGAATATCGCACGGAGAATGATGTGTTTGCCCGTATTGTAGCAAAGGGAAACAGCATCAACCCGGAATCTTTTACCGTATATACGAAGGACGGTCTGACCTATGAATACAAACCTAACGGAGGTGTGACCGGCACAAATAAAGACAAAACGATATTCTGGCTTGTTACTAAAGTCACAGATACAAGCGGGAATTACTATGCCGTCACTTATGGCGGGAATGCTTCTACAAATGATTTTTGGCCGACACGTATAATTTATACAGGGAATGATAAAGCCGGTTTGAGTCCGTATGCTTCTATAAGTTTTGATTATGGCGACAATCCTGTATCATCGGTATCGTATGTTTATGGTTGTGAGGTAAGGCGTAGTAAAATACTGACAGACATAGATGTATGCTTCGGCACACAAACTGTGAAGACGTTCCATATGGATTATCAGAACGCATACGGCAAGCGGCAGCTTGTAAAAATAAGTGAGAGTGCTGATGACGGAACGCATAAAAATCCTACGACATTCGAATGGTACAATCTTGAAAATTTCAGTGTGACAGACGGTGTTTATGCCCAGATTCCGTCAATACATAAAGCAAAGCTGACCATAGGTGATTTTAATGGTGACGGTAAATCAGATTTTCTTGCTACTCCTGAAAACAATGATGCGGGTTGGAATGGCTGGAAATTGTTTATAAGCGATGGAAAATCATTCCGTATGGTATCAGAGAACGTGATGGAGGGAAGAAGCAGAATGGCTCAGGTTGTCGCAGGCGATTTTGACGGAGACGGCTATGATGACATTGTAATCAAGAATCATTATGGCAGCAATTATCAGACCATATTATATACAACGGATGTATCGCAAGGCAAAGTTGAGCTGAAATATAGAAAGTCGGTTCTGTCTGAAAACAGAAAATACACCATACAAGTTGTGTCGTATGACGGTGACGGACTGGCAGATTTGTTTGTATGGTATGACAAATCAAAGAATTATAAGCTCATAAGGGCTCTTTCCAATAATTCTGTCGCTGTACCGCTGAACGAAGTCTATTCCGGAACGGTGAAGGCTGATGAAAATTGGGACAGGTTGGAGTATTGTGATTTGAACGGTGACGGGCTGACAGACATCATGAACCTGCATAAAAACGGATATTCTCTTTATTTAAGTAATATCGGTAGTATGGACATGTATTCATCTCCTGTCACAGGTACATGGCCAGACAAGTATCATGACATGCGCTTCGGTGATTTCAACGGTGACGGCAAAAGCGATATGTATCTCACCGGATGGGAGAAGGATCCGAACGTAGACGGATGGGCAAATTGGAATATATGTTTCTCAAAAGGTGATAATACTTTTGAAAGAGTTGATTTTGCACGCTTGTTCAAGGCTAAGGACAAACAGATATTTGTGACGGATATAAACGGAGACGGATTCGACGATTTCTATGCCATTGACCGTAAGTCAGACGGAAACAGCATGACCTCACCGGATGTGTGGCTCAACGACGGTACAGGGCGTGTATATAAGCAAGTACGTGGTGCAAACACTTACGCGCTTGACAAATGGCATTATTACGCAGGCGACTATAACGGTGACGGCAAGATGGATTTCTTGTGTACAGCCGATTGGAAGAACGCCACATGGGACGGTTACCATCTTTTTGTCATGCCGGATGGTATGATAAATCTTCTTTCGCAAATAAAGGATGGTATGGGAAACACAACTACTGTGAACTATAAATATCTCAGTGATGCAAGCGTTTTTGAAAGAGGAACCGATGATGAGTATCCGTTGTCATCGGTAGGCAGTTCATGGCCGGTTGTATCGGAAGTGAGTGTACCTGACGGTGTAGGTGGCAGGGCGGTGACTTCATACAAGTATTCCAATGCACTTATGCACCGGAGAGGACGGGGACTGCTCGGATTTGAGAGTGTGACAACAAACGACCTTACAAACGGAACGAAAACAGTTGATGAGTATGAGGTAAACAAAGACAAGTATGTAATGTCGCTGAAACGTTCGCGCACATGGTCTGGTGACAGACTTCTGGCTGATAAGGTTGTGGAGAATAAAGTGTTGTATACCGGTTTTGCAAAGGTTTTCACAGTTGTTCCTGTGTCTGTTACAGAGACAACATATGAATATAATTCTGGTGCCAAGGTCTCTGAAATGTCAAGCGAGACAGAGTATGACATGTATGGAAACGTCAGCAAGTCTGTCACCAAGAAGGGAGGTGTGACAACAACAGCACAGAACGTGTATGTCAATGATAAGGAAAAGTGGCAACTCGGACGCTTGACGGAATCGACTGTCACGCATAGCAGATATTCTGAGACTCTGACAAAGAAGGCAACGTTTGAATATGATGACGTCACGGGACTTCTCATAGCTGAGAATTCCGAACCGGACAATACAGTATTCGGTATAAGGAAAGAATATGTGCGCGACGTGTTCGGAAATATTGTGGAAAGCCGGACAATACCGAACAACGGAGACGCAACGCGGAGAGAAAGGACGTCATATGACAGTCGTGGACAATATATACTGTCGAAGACAAACACTCTTGGATTCAAGACACAACTGACAGTTGATGAGGCATTGGGAGTAGAACTTACAAGTGTTGACGCAAACAACCAGCTGACAACGAACACATATGACAGGTTTGGCAGGTTGCTGACTATGACATCACCGTTGCTATCCAGCCGTACGTGTACGGGCTGGGCGGCTGGTATGACAGACGCTCCGTCAACGGCTGTTTACTTCACATATACCGAGACGACAGGCTCACCATACAGTCTGGAGTTCTTTGATTGTCTGGGACGAACGGTCAGGAAAGTGTACGTTACGCCTTTTGACGAGAAAGTATATGCTGATACGGAATATAACTCAAAGGGACAGGTGGCACGTACGTCCGAGCCTTATTTTCCCGGTGATAAAATTTATTGGAACATTAATTATTATGACGATGTAGGACGCACGGTGAGACAAGTGACGGCAGACGGTGCGGAGACGTCAATATCTTATAATGGAAATGAGACGACTGTGACAGATGCGTTGGGACGCAATACTGTCAAAAGGACGGATATGCTGGGACGTCTCGTTTCATGTCAGGATATAAGCGGGTGTAGCATAAGTTATGATTATGACCTGGCTGGTAACTGCATCGAAGTTAACGGTGCGGGCAAGACCATACTCATGGAGTATGACATCATGGGACGGCGTACACGTATAGAGGATTATGACATAGGCGTTGTGGAAGATGAATATAACGCATACGGTGAATGTGTCAGACACAAGGACGGTAAGGGCACGACAACATATGTTTATGACAGTGGAGGACGTGTCACTCTTGAGGAAAACTCCGACGGAAAGACACAATATTTCTACGATAGCGGTTGGAAGGGAAGTATATCGTCCATATATGGCCAGGAAGCCATAAAGACATTTTATTATGATGAATACGGGCGTGTCAGTAAAGTACATGATTATTATGGCGAGATTTCATACTATACGCAGACTACATATAACGATATCGATAAGCCGGATGTCATCACCTATCCTTCGGGACTGCGTGTGAAGAACCATTACAACAAGTATGGAATGTTGTTGAAGGTAACAGGAGCGGACGATGACAGGCTATATTGGGAATTGAAGGCTACCGATGCACGCATGCAACCTGTTGAGGAAATGCTTGGCAATGGTCTGGCGGTGAACACCGCTTATGACGATGCAAGCGGACGTGTGGAGTCGATAGTGACGCCGGATATAAGCAATATGCAGTACGGATGGGACTGTCTAGGCAATCTCATATCACGTACTGATGTCGGAAAAGGACTGTCGGAAGATTTTTTATACGACAGGGCAAACCGTCTTTCCGAGGTGAGACGCAACGGTGAGACAGTACAGACTATCACTTATGATGATGCGGGCAACATTATTACGAAATCAGATGTAGGCAGATATGTTTATCAGGGAGGAGCCAACAGACTTACAAACATAATGGAGCCGGTGTGCGTGCTGAAGAGCTGGCGTGGAATGGAATACACTGCGTTTAATAAATTGCGCAGAGTGAAAATAGACAATACACATAACATGGAGTTCAAGTATGGTGTAGACAAGTCACGCATACGTATGGCACGTGTCGATGTGAGCGACAGCCGACCGATAGAGAAGGAGAGACGATATTACGTCGGAAGGATATATGAAGAAGAACATGCAGGTAATGATGTGACACGTTTTAACTATATTTTCGCCGGTGACAAGATGGTAGCAATCAGTGTTATGCACGGCAAGGATGATGTTGAGACGGCTTTTCTGCATCATGATCATCTCGGTTCTGTATTGGCATATACAGACTCTGACGGACGTCTGATTCAGGAGTTGAGTTATGATGCATGGGGACGTAGGCGCGATCCTGCGACATGGAATTATTATGATGCTGAGGCAAGTGCCGGAGCTTACGATGTGCACGGATTTACCGGACATGAGCATATTGACATCTTGGAAATGATAAATATGGATGGTCGTATATACGATCCGATAGTCGGACGGTTTCTTTCTCCTGACCCGATAATACAAGACATGTCATTCTCTCAGAGTCTCAATCGCTACTCTTATTGCCTTAACAATCCGCTGTCTATGCTTGACCCTACGGGTTACAGTTGGTTGAGCAAACACTGGAAATCGCTTATTGCAGCTACAGTTGGTATAGTTGCAGGAGCTGTTACCGGAGGAGCAATGTCGGGAGTTGTGGCGGCAGCCATTGTCGGTGGTGCGGCAGGAGGTGCTGCCGGTGCTTTAACAGGAGCGTTGTTAAACGGTGCCAATATAGCGCAAATCGCTAAGGCTACGTTCACAGGTGCATTTTGGGGTGGTATAAGCGGTATGCTGAATTTTGCATCAGCTGGTTCTACTTTTATTGAGAGTTTAGTTAAGCATAGCATGTCCCAAGCATTGATAGAAGGTGCCCAAGGAGGAAATCTTTTCCATGGGATGATGATTGGACTTGTTTCAAGTGTAGGTTCACAACTTTCTTTTAAATATGTGTCGAATTTAGGTGATATAGGTTCACTTCTTATGTCTTCAATAATTAGTGGTACAGTATCCGAAATAGGAGGTGGAAAATTTGCAAATGGTGCGGTAACTGGCGCATTTTCTTATTTGTTTAATGAAATGCAGCATCATTTTGGAGACAGATTGTTAAAGAAAGTTTACGTAGAATATATAAATTCAATGGATATTCCTATAAATAAATTATGCGAAAAAATAGGAGGAGAATTGGAGCCACTTAAAAATATAAAAAACTTGAACGGTTGTGCAATAAGATTAAGTTATGCAATGAATAAAGCTGGATTTAAAATACCAAAATCAGCTTACACATATAAAGGTGGTGACGGTAAATATTATTTTAAACTGGCAAGTCGTATGGCAGATTATATGAAACAATGGTATGTCTTATCTGTAAAAAATTCGGATAATGTAAAAAATGGATTGGTTTTCCAACATATATCGCATCTTTTTTCTGGGGTTTCAGGGCATGTTGATGTTGTATATAGAAATTATTGGGGATCATTGTATGAAAGTGGTGATAATCTCAGAGCTCCTTATCAATCTGAAACACAATATGTAGTATCTGATATATTTCATTAAAATATTATAATAATATGAAGAATATAATTTTAGTTTTTGTATTATTGCTTTATGTGATGATGTCGTGTGGCAATGCAGTTATGGATAAGAAAACAAGTGACAGTGACACTATGCTTCGCATATCGTATAATGTTTATTCTTCTTCCCGATATTATTCGTTTTATCTGCAAACGGATAATGAACTGTCCAAGTATCTCGTTGAAGCAAAGTCAGGATATGACGACATCGTGGAAATCGAGGAAATGATAAATCATGTAGTAAGACGACCTCCGGTGGATGATAACGACACAACGATGGCATTTATCGGTGGTTACAAGCAGAAATATTTCAAGACAAGTTATGAGCAGAATTTCACGATGATGAGTAATGTGTTGGACTCTTTATCTCAGAGGGTAGGAATATCTGATACATGCAAAATTTATTTGGATCTCAGTTTCGGAGGGACGGCAACCGTTGAGATGACCGAGGAATACATAAGGCGCAGACATACGTTGTCATGGAATATCGACAAAGGCTGTTTCTCGGATATTGTAAAGAGCAGCAGAATGGTGAGCAACTGGAACAGCATATTAAGACCGTACAATGTGTATGTCGCGGATGTTGCGGTTGACGATGTCGAAATTATCTCTTTGAAACGGTTCATGAAGAGAAATGTGGGGTTGAGATCTGCAGTATCGCCGTCAAACATTATTATAAGTAAGAAAGTGTGTCTGTCTTTAAGGCGTATAGAATCGGTATAGTGCGCTGAAACGGATGTTAAATGCTGATAATGTAAAAATTAAGAATGTGTATATATTCATAATGCTCTTCTGTGGATAGAAATAATTTTAATAAATGAATGGAAATTTAATTATGAAAATACATAAAATAATCTTTCTGTTTATAATGCTGTTGTTTCTTTGTGGTTGCCATAAAGACAAGTTCCGTGATTTCGACCGCATGGTATTGAATAACAAAGTGTTGGAACGGGAGATAATAAAATATAGAGGACGGTCAGATCAATATCCTTTTTATGAGGGAATTAAAGTCTATACCAGCGTATGGTGCAAGACGATAAACGATTCTACAGTGAGATACACGCTTGCCCCACTATCATATCCTGATGCTTTAGATACGAGACCGATTTTTTTATATGTAATGTCGGTGGTGAAGATGTGTTCTTTTTATCCCAGTTTGGAGTATCGAGGATAGATTTTCGTAATAACCCTTTCAAATGGTCTGATGGAGACAAAGAGCGCTTCAAGAGAAAGTATTTTCCTGAGCTTTACGAAGATGGTCGTATAAATACAGGAGTAATAGGTATTTCCCATCCGGAACTGTGTCATCTCACATTTATCAAAGACAGTCTTGTAAGTAAGGCATATAAGCGAGGCATGCCTTTCGACAGAGTAAAAGTAAGAGTGGGGAACAAGGAGTATTTCTGGTAGCTATTGTATGACAAGTATAATGAAATGTAGTAAATCCGATGTATAATGTACTTTAATAGTGGATTTCTTTCGGCAAAGTGAAGGTAAGGGTCGGTGACAAGGAATATCTCAGGTAGCGTGGGATGGTTTACAAAAGATAGAGAGGAGGAGATGATAATGAACAGGATTTTTATATTAACGGTTGTGCTTGCATGCCTTTTCTCATGCGACAAGACTGAATACAGACACTCGCTGAGTATAAAGAACAGTGAGTTGGAGAAGGCAATAATAGATTTTGCCGATGAAAAGAAAAAGCTTTATGATGGCAGAGATTTTGTCGTCAACATGCGTTATTGGCAGGTGAATGATTCGATAAGCCGTTGCGGACTTTATTGTGATTTCTCGTCAGACTCATGGGATTATCCGTTTGAATTTGTGAGTAAGGCGGGAGATTATGATGTTCTCGTTACGATGATGGCGGGATATGACCGCAGACGTCCTCTGTTCAAAATGAAGAAAGAGGAAAAGGAATATTTCATGAAAAAATACTTTCCCGAAGAGTACAGCCTGTACAAAGCCGGAAAGAAAGTGTATCCGCCTCAGATAAGATACAAGAAGTGTATAATCACCTTACTGTATGGCAGGATTATAGATAAACGTATGGAATGGATATAAATATCATAATATGAGAAAAGCGTTGAAGACAGTTGTGTTCTTATCGGTATGTCTGTTACTTCTTGCAGGATGCAGACATGACGCGCGTCCGGAAGAATATTTTCTGGAGCTTGACAATAAGGAGTTGGAGCGTGAGATAATAGCTTTTACCAAAGAGAAGGAAAAGGAGAGCGGCAACAGGAATTTCATGGTGAATGTAGGTTGTAAGGATATTAATGATTCTATAAAAAGATACATATTGTTTTATAGTTCACAGGGCTGGAGCTGGCGTGTCTCACCTTTCCACTTCGTGTGCAGGGTAGGCGGACGTGACGTTATGTTCACAATGGTTGCTGCAAATTCTTATCCTGATATGCTTTTTGATATGGACGAGTGGGCTTATATGTATTATCTTAGGAAATATTACCCACAGGAGTATGAGGCACAGCGCACAGGCAGGGAGTGGTATCAGACAGTATATGACGGTGAGAACTGTTATCTGACGTTTCTGAACGGAAAGCTGATAGACAAAAGAATCAGCCGCGGATGTCATGTGGATAAGTTCAAGATAAAAATAGGAGAAAAGGAGTTTTATATTTAGACGGTTATTCCCTTTCACAGTTTGGTGGAGTTATGTATAATATGGTATATACATCATAATAAAAATACAGTATGATATGAAGAATATAATTTTAGTTTTTTTATTATTGCTTTATGTGATGATGTCGTGTGACAATGCAGCCTTCGAGAAGAAAACAAGCGGTAGTGACACTACGCTCCGCATATCGTATAATGTTTATTATTCTCCCCGATATTATTCGTTTTATCTGCAATCCGGCAATGAACTGTCTGAGTATCTTGTAAAAGCAAAGTCAGAATATGCAGATGAAGATATTGTTAAAATTGAGGAAGGAATAAATTATGTAGTACATCATCCGGTAGATTATAACGACACCACAGTGGCATTTATCGGTGATTATAAGCAAAAATACTTCAAGACAAGCTATGAGCAGAATTTTATGATGATGAGTAATGCGTTGGACTCTTTGCCACTTGAGGTGGGCATATCGGATACATGCAAGATTTATTTAGACCTCAGTCTTGGAGGGACTGCAACAGTAGAGATGACCGAGGAATACATAAGGCGCAGACAACCGTTGTCATGGAATATAGACAAGGACTGTTTCTCGGATATTGTAAAGAGCAGCAGAATGGTGAACAACTGGAACAGCTTACTCCGACCGTACAATGTGTATGTGGCGGATATTACGGTTGGCGATGTCGAAATTATCTCTTTGAAGCGTTTCATGAAGAGAAATGTCGGGTTGAAATCTTCCGTATCACCCCCAAACATTATTATAAGCAAGAATGTGTGTCTTTCACTCAGACGTATAGAATCGATATAGGACAACGATCCGTGTGCTATAA
>UMFR01078570.1_pt1 | contig 10035 bp, 6 predicted proteins | sample 1965041 | NCBI WGS metagenome assembly UMFR01 (sample SAMEA4836049, study PRJEB28245) | human gut metagenome | biome: gut microbiome; material: fecal sample | place: Denmark | collected 2008
ACTTGCCGTATTGATACTTGCGCGGCGTCATGCCGGTAGCGGCCTTGAAATATTTGCCGAAAAACGAGGCGTTCGAGAAATTCAATTTGTCGGCAACCTGCTGCACTGTATATTTACCAGACTTCAGCAGAGCCTTTGCCTCAAGAATCACAAAATCGCGTATCCAATGGCTTGCGTAACGCCCGCTCGTCTTCAGTACAAGTTGCGACATATATTTAGGAGTAAGGCAAAGGCGGTCGGCATAGAACGAAATCTCGCGCTGCGCGGTGCAATTCTCCTGCACAAGACTGATAAACCGCTCAAAAACCTGCGCCTGCCTCTTGTCGGCCACCGACAGCGATTCCGGCAAAGCATTTTGCATCTCCTGATAGACTATGCAGAACATAATGCTTATGTAGTCGCCGGCTATCTCCTTTTTAAGCAAGAAGTCGGAATCGGATATTTTTCCGTACAAGGCAAAATACAGTTCCTTCAGCTCCTTGAACACTTCATCTCCGACGGAAAGCAACGGATGATCATTTATCACCTTCAGCAAATAGGAAGTGTGCTCCGTGATACGGTCGGCTGGAAAAAACGAATCGGCCATAGCGATGATGAACATACGGCAGTCTGCGCTAACATCCAAGAATTCACAGATTGAGCCGGGCGCAGAGATGAAACAACTGCCCGCGCCCACTTCGTACTCCGCAAGGTTCATCCGCACTTTCATAGTCCCACTCTCACAAAATATGGTTATCGCGAAATCTATCTTGAACGGATACTTGAACTGCAAATAATCGAACGCGTTACCAACCGGCACGGAAAACGTATCGGCCAAAAACAATCCGCCGTCATAGACAATGGCATTGTCTTCCACCGGCAACATCCGGAAATTGAAAGTATTTAATAGCTGTTTTTGCTGCATAGTGTCACTTTTTGCCACAAATATACCATAAAAGCCATTTATACCAATCAAAAACAAGTAATATTACTGTTTAATCCACCTTTTAGAACATTACTCACTCCAGATAGGGCAGCAACGGCAAACCAAAAAGGATGAAATTTGCATCAGAAATTAAAATGCACAAAATATGAGAAACAGCAAGACAATGTTTATCCTGCTTCTTGCCACAGCCATTACCGGCTGCGGAAGCAAGGAAAACACGGCAGACTACCAGCGCACCGTAGAAGTGACCCACCCGATAGCCATAGGCAACGTGTATGAACGCACGTTCACCGGAGTGGTGCGCGACGCTCAGGAAATCAGCCTCGGATTCAAGACTCCCGGGCAAATCGAGGCCGTATATGTTGACGAGGGGGATTACGTCCGTTCCGGACAAATCATAGCGCGTCTCGACGATTCCGACTACAAGTTGGGGGCGGAAGGGGCTAAAGTGCAATACGAGCAGACCAAGCGCGAGGTGGAAAGGCTCAAGACCCTCTATGAAAGCAAAAGCATCTCCGGCAACGACTACGACAAAGCCGTCTCCGGACTGAAAGCTCTGAAAGTGCAACTGCAATCGAACGAGAACAAATTGAGCTATACCGTGCTCCGCGCACCGGCAAGCGGCTACATCAAGCAAGTGAACTTCGAGAAATCGGAAATGGTCGATGCCGGCACGCCTGTCGCCACATTGCTCGCTTCGGGCGGTATGGAAGTAGAGGTCGATGTCCCGGCATCCGTATATATGGGCCGCAACGACATAAAGTCGGTCACCTGCTCGTCGGCGTTCTCCGGCGGCATCCAAACGGCGATGAAAATTGCAGGCATAGTACCGTCGGCCGACGGCAGCCAGCTCTACCGCATGCGCCTCGCATTCAGCGGCAATATGCCGAAAGAATTCACGTCAGGACTGAACGTCGCCGTCAACATCAACTTCAACAATGCGACTTCAGACAGCACCGGATTCATACTGCCGATGAACTGCATATATGAAAAAGGCGGGAAATCGTACGTGTGGACCGTCGGCGGCGATTCCACCGCCATAGCACGGCAAGTTGAAATCATAGGCATCGGCGAAGGAGGCAAGGCCATAGTGGAAGGAGGGCTGAAAGAAAGCGACAATGTAGTAAGCGCCGGAGTCAACTCCATTGCCGAGAAAGAGAAAGTAAAGATAATAGGCAAACCTGCCAAAACCAACATAGGAGGGTTAATCTGATGCGCCTGACAAAATTTTTCGTTGACCGCCCCACCCTTTTCTGGTCGTTGGTAGCGGGAATACTGGTGGCCGGCGTGCTGTCGTATTTCTATATGCCCAAGCTGGAAGACCCGGCAGTGGCGGTGAAACAGGCTATGGTGGTAGTGCCTTATCCGGGAGCGAGCGCCCACGACGTGGAGCTTGAAGTGGCAATGCTTATGGAAGACGAGCTGCGCGCCCTGCCCGACGTGAAGAAAATCACCACCGAATGCCGCGACGGGATGGCAATGCTCACCGTGGAATTCAAGATGACAGTTCTCCTCGAAGACCTTGAGCAGCATTTCGACCTGCTGCGGCGCAAAGTCAACGACGTGCGGCAACGTCTGCCGCAAGGATGCTACGACCCTATCGTCATGGACGACATGATGGACGTTTACGGAATATTCTACGCCCTCACATCCGACGGCTACAGCTATCCGGAAATGTACAAATACGCCAAATACATCCGGCGTGAGCTGCTTTCGGTGGAAGGAGTGAAACGTGTAAACATCGCCGGAAACCGCGACGAGGTAATCAACATTGTGCTTTCGAGAGACAAGCTTTCGCGCAACGGAGTGGTACCGACACAGGTAATGACATCACTGCAAAACGCCGGCAAGAAAGTGAACGCCGGAGCGTTCCATAGCGGCGACGAACGCATCCCGGTGCGCATCAGCGGCGCAATGGAGAACGAAGACGACATACGCAACCTCCTTATAAGCACCCCTACCGGGAAACAGATACGCCTCGGCGACATCGCAGAGATCGAACGAGGGTTCTCCGAGCCCCAACGCAACGGATTCTTCGTTGACGGCAAACCGGCTCTCGCCATCTGCATTGCCATGGAAGCCGACGCCATCGTGCCGGATGTCGGGAAGGCTGTGGACGCGCGTCTTGCCGAAGCGATGAAAGACGTGCCCGCCGGATTGGAGACCGAAAAGATATTCTTCCAGCCCGACAAGGTGACGGAGGCCGTCGATTCGTTTATGGTCAACCTTGTGGAATCGGTCGCAATCGTGATTCTCGTGCTGATTTTCACCATGGGTCTGCGTAGTGGCGTGATAATAGGCTTCGGACTTATACTTACAATCGCCGTGTCGTTCCCTATCCTTCTGGTATGGGGCACCACGCTGCAGCGCATATCGCTCGGGGCTTTCATCGTAGCGATGGGTATGCTCGTCGACAACGCCATAGTGATTATGGACGGAATACTGATTGACCGCAAGCGCGGACTGCCGCAAAGCACCTACCTCTACCGCATAGGCAAGAACACCGCCATGCCGCTGCTTGGCGCCACTGTGATAGCCGCCTCCACATTCATGGCCGTATATCTTTCGCCCGATTCCGCGGGAGAATATGCCCACGACCTTTTCCTTGTGCTGTGCGTCAGCCTGCTGGCAAGCTGGGTACTGGCCCTGACACAAGTGCCTGTATGCGCAAAGGCATGGCTTCCCAAAACAGAAAAAGAGAAAGAGACGAAAGGAAGCGGCGAAGTGATGAACTCGCCAGTCCACCGCTTCGTGCGCCACGCCATTTCCGTGCTAATCGGGCATAAGAAGCTGACAATCACCGTGGCGGTATGCGTATTGGCAGTATGCATATTCGGAATGACTAAAGTGAAAAACCTGTTCTTCCCCGACTTCGACTACAAGCAATTCGTGGTGGAATGCTATATGCCTGCACAGACCGATCCAGACAAGGTGCGCGACAACCTGCTCGAAATGAGCGCGCTGCTGAAAAAGAATCCGGCGGTAGAGCGCGTGGCAGTTAGCATGGGAAGCGCGCCGGCACGCTATTGCCTTGTCCGCCCTATGACCTCCGGCGGCGACTGCTACGGCGAGCTTATCGTCGATTGCAAGGACTACGAGACCGTAGTGGAGCAGATTCCTTTAGTGCGCAAGCAATTGCGGGAGGCATATCCTAACGCATATATCAGGACACGCAAATACAACTTCTCGATTGCAACTTCGCACACCGTGGAAGCGCAATTCTCCGGCCCCGACCCGGAAGTGCTGCGCCGACTGAGCGCACAGGCCGAAGACGTGATGCGCCGGTGCAAATATGTCGATAAATATTCCGTTGAAAACAACTGGAAGCCGAAAGGGAAATCCTTTGTGGCCGAATACGTGCAACGCGACGCCCTGCGCGCCGGAATAGAGCGCGGCGATGCCGGGAATGCCCTGCTGGCAGCCACCGATGGTTTGCCTGTGGGAGTAATCAACGACCAAGACCGTATGGTAACCATCAACCTGAAAGTGCGCAACGCCGACGGCAGCCGCATTGAGGGAATCGGCGACATACCGGCATGGAGCATGCTCAACATGCACCTCGACGAGAACGACGTGAACGCGCTGCTCACCGGAGGGATGAGCGCGGAGGAGATGCAGGACAAGATGTTCCGCAGCACGCCGTTGAGCGCGGTGACAAGCGCCATCCGCCCGGAATGGGAAGAATCCGTGGTGTGGCGGGTGAACGGACAGAGGACAATCGAGGCCGAATGCGACCCCGACTACGAACAATACGATGCCACTCCAGCAAAGGTGCTGGCAGAGATAAAGGACGAAATCGAGGCGATTCCACTGCCCGACGGCTATTCCATGCGCTGGGTAGGCGAACAGGAACTGCAAGGCGACGCAATCGGCAACCTGCTGAAATATCTGCCAATCACAATATTCCTTATTCTCGGAATACTGTTGCTGCTGTTCAACAACTGGAAGAAAGTGATACTGATACTGATATGCTTCCCGTTCGTGTTCTGCGGCATAACCCCGTCGCTGCTGGCTTTCCGCGAGCCGTTCACATTCATGGCAATCATCGGCATGATGGGACTGATAGGCATGATGGTGAAAAACGCGATAGTGCTTGTCGATGAAATCAACCGCCTCGTCAACAAGGAAGGCAAGCATCCGTACACGGCCGTCATAGAGGCCACCGTGTCGCGCGTGCGCCCCGTGACGATGGCATCGCTCACCACCATTGTGGGAATGATACCGCTCGTGGGCGACCCGATGTACAGCTCGATGGCCATAACCATCATGGGCGGCCTGACGGTGGGCACAATCATCACGCTGATACTGTTGCCGCTGTTCTATACAGCATTGTTCAAGATTCATAAACCGGAAAAAGCAGAATAAAAAACGATATGAGGACAAAACTATATGCCATAATAGCCGCCACGGCATTGGCCGTGCCGGTCTCCGGCGAGAACATCGTGCTGACCGCCGACAGCTGCCGCACGCTCGCCGTGGCCAATAACGAAAGCCTGCGCAAGGCTTCGAACAACACACGCCGGGCGGAATTGGACAAGGAAATAGCCTTTACCGCCTACCTGCCGGATTTCTCGGCCACGGCTGCAGCCATGTATATGGTCGAGGATGCCGACATGATGGGCACAAAGCTGTCGATGAAAGGCACATATCTTGCGGGCGTGAGCCTCACGCAGCCACTGTATGCCGGGGGCAGGATACGTGCCGCCAACCGATTAGGAAAAATCGGGATGGAGAGCGCCAAGGAATCAGAGCGGAAAGAACGCATGCAGGTGATTGCCGACGCCGACAACGCCTACTGGTCGTATGTGGCCGTGCTGAAAAAAGTGGAGCTGCTCGAATCGTACGCGCAGCAGATGGATACGCTTTTCGCCCAGACCGAGAAATCGGTCAGCGCGGAAATGGCCACGTCCAACGACCTCTTGCGCATCGAGACGAAACGCAGCGAGATAACCTACCAACTGCAAAAAGCCAAGAACGGGGCCGAACTGTGCCGCCTCGCCCTTTGCAGCGTCACCGGCATGGATTTCGGCACCGGCATATCGCCGGCCGACTCCGAAATCAGCGTCGCTATGCCCGAATCCCTGGCCGACGACATATCGCAACGGCCGGAATTAATATTGCTGCAAAAACAGATTGAAGCGCGCGAAGAGCAGGTGAAAATGGCACGCGCCGACATTTTGCCCACGGTAGGACTGTCGGCAGGATACCTGTATCTCGGAAACATCAAGATGAAAGGCGTGTTCGACGCGGGCAACGGAGTGATGGCGCCGTTCACCAACACGATGAACGACGGATATACCACAGCATTGGCAACAGTAAGCATCCCGATATTCCACTGGGGAGAGGGACGCAAGAAAGTGAAACAGGCACGCATCGACGTTGACAACGCCCGGCTTGAGATGGAAGAAAATTCACGGCTTATGAAAATCGAAGTGCGCCAAGCCATACAGAACGTGACCGACAGCCACAATATGATTTCCACAGCCGAATTGGGTATGCGGCAGGCCGACGAGAACCTGAGGGTGATGCGCCGGAAATACGACGTGCAAATGTGTACCTTGACAGACCTGCTGGACGCGCAGTCGCAATGGCAACAGGCACGCAGCAACTATATAGAGGCGCAAAGCCAGTTCAAGATTTACGAGTCGGAATACTACCGCGTCACCGGCCAGCTCGACCTGTAAACGGGATTTGGTGAAAAATATGCAAAAAAACGGCGCGGATTTGGCAGGGATGAAGAAAATAGCTAATTTTGCGCCGTTTCCATAGCAATGCGGTAATAGCTCAGTTGGTAGAGCATCAGCTTCCCAAGCTGAGGGTCGCGAGTTCGAGCCTCGTTTACCGCTCTTAAAAAGCCAAGCATCCAGCTTGGCTTTTTTTTGCGGCCGCCGCAGGTTAGGGTTACCTCTGTCAGGATAGAGTCATAAGAAAACGTGTTGTCATACAGCCTTACCGAGGCCGCGCATAGCGCAATCGTCACAGAGCGCAGCCTCGACAAGGCTATAGTCCTACTCTTGCATCGGGCAAATGTTAAATATTACAAAATATGAGATTTTTTTGTGCGGAAAATGTGTTATAAAACATATTTGCGCTATATTTGCATCAAGTTTTTTCATGGTATTAGATTTTAAGGTAGAAAGGTTATTTGTCGGGAGATAAGTAATCTTTTTATTTTTTATATGTTTGAGGGCGCATCCAAAAGGTGCGCCCTCAAATATAAAGGTATGGCCGAAGCTTGTCAGCGGCGGGTACGCCGCACGGAACGTACCGCTCCGCTGGACGATTTTTTACCGACACTGCTGTTCTTGACCTTGGTCTTTTTCTTCTTGCTTGATTTTTCCTTATCTTTCTTAGAGTCGGAACTCTTACGGACCGAACGCTTGTTCTTAGGCTCCTTCGCCTCCTGCTCTTCCTCCTCCACGGCTTCCTCATCGCCGCCGTCACGCTCTTTCACGACAATGTCGTCCGTCTTGCCTTCGGCACGCAAGCGCGCCTCTTCGGCCGCGGCGGCACGCTCTTCCATCTCCTCGCGGGTAGGCACCCACAGATTCTTGTCGAAGGAGGCGAGACGGTTCTCTATGCTATCCTGCGCATGCTTCAACTCGTCGGGGTCGGGGAACATCTGCATCAACGACATATTGCGGAGGTTGCGCGTCTTGTAAATCTCGCCGTCGTACATCCCCATCTGGAAGAAATCGTCATAGTTGTAGCGGGCAAGATTATTATCGTCGTCTATGAAAATGTTCTGTTGCGTAAGGTATGGGCGCAAATCGCTCATTTTCACCCAGAACATCGGATAGCGAATCGGCTCGCCGCCGAAATCGTCGGAACGGTGAAGCACCGGGCAAATGGCCACGACGTTGTTGCGCAAGCGGTTCTCGTTGGTGTTGAACTCCCAATTCTCGATTGCATAGTAAGTAAGCACCTCGTTTGAAGGCACGTCGCTTTCCTCGATGACGAATTTGGGATTCTTCTCCGTGCTTCCCTTGCCCTCGGTGTAGAGGATGTGGAAACGGTCGAGCATATCCTTAACGTTGACCTTATACTGCTCAGTAAACAGCTCGCGCCCGTCGAGGTATTCGTAGACCGGCACCTGCCCGTCAGTGACGAGCTTCATAATCAGGCGGAACAAGCTTTCCTGATTCTCCGTAGGCTCTTCCGGATAATAAAGCGCCATATTCTGCGGCTTGGTGAGGTCAATCTGCCGGTAAACCACTTTTTCCCACATCTTGTTGGCATCGGATTCCGGACGAATGTCGTAGAATTCCTTCATACGGAAAGTGACACCCGGAGTGGCGGAATCGTCCTTTTCCTTTCTGTCTCTCTTGCGCACCACCTGCGAATAGGAAGGCATGACAGCCCCTATCAGAAGGCAAACCGCAAGTATGTTTCTAAAACTTCTCATATATCGTGGCATAAAATTTCCAAACAATTAATTAACAATCACTTCCATCGGCGCAAGGTCGCGCGTTATGCCGTCGGGGCCGATAGCCTTGACACGCGAGATATAGAACCGCTTCCCGCGTGACAGACGGCGGAAGCTGTTCTTCTGGCGCTCGGAGAACTTAGAGCCGTCGGAAGTCTCCGGAATGGCATTGCCCATAGAGTCGAACACCACGGTCTCGAACGAAACCACGCGGTACTGCACGTTGAGCAAATCGTCGTCGATGGCAGCCTCTATGCCCGGCACGCTGAGCAGCAGCGACTTGGCAAAAGGCCGCGAGCCTTTATAGCGCATCTCGTTGCCCTTGCTGTCCTTATAAGCAATGTAAGGCGTCGGGTCAGGCAATTTGCGCACGCGGAACGAAGTCGCCGACACTGTCTGCGGCCGTCCGTCGATGGTAGCGCTTACCGAAATCACGCATTCCGCCCCTACCTGTGTGGGATGGGCATTCCAAATATCACCGTTGCGCGTAAGCGAGCCGTTGGTCATAGTGGCGCTTATGGCATTCTGCGCCACACCGGGCACGGAGATGCTTATCGGGTTGTCGATTCCGGCATAAAGCACATTCATCATAGTAGCCGAGACGGTCGCCATCGGCTCAATCACGGTATAGTCGGAATGGAACTCGTGGCGCGAGGTTGTGCCGTCGCCGTGTGTCACTTCAAGATAGCCGGTATAGTCGAACGTGCCGGTGCTTCCGGCCGTCACCTCATAGACTCTGGAATCCTCCGGCAACTGGCGGCCGTTGATGACTATCGAAGGCCGTTGCGTGGTATCGACGGCTGCAAGCACTATGTTGGCCGAATATTTCCCACCCCTCATCACCAATCGGGAGTTAGGAATGACAAAAGCGTCGAGCTGGTTGACACGCACATCGCCGGCATCCACATTATTGAGCAGTGTCGACAAAGCCTCACCCTCGGCAAACAGCACGTCGTTCTGAATCTTCGCCAAGAGAGTGACAGCTGCCACCACAGGCATATTCTCGAACATCCCGATTTCCCAAGGGGTCTTGACCAGCGTGCCCTTCTGCACGATAGGGTCGGTGGAAAGAGCCTTGAAGATGGAATTGCGCTTCGTGGTATCGTTCACCAGCGCGCATATATAATTCTTATAATCAGCCATTCCGGCCTGCAATTTCTTTCCGTTGCCGAAAGTAAGCATAATCTTGGCCGCGGATTCCAGATTGTCCTGCCCCTGTATGTTATCCATGTCGGCATCGTCGCCGTCGGCATCCTTCACTATCGCGAGCTTCAAAGAGTCGATATACGCATACAGCTTCATAGTGCGTATGCGCACATCGGTAGCCCTGTCGTACCACACCTTGCCTTTCTGCGGATTCTGCTTGGCGAAATCCTCCAGTTGCTGGTAGAGGGCCGTGTTGCGGTCGCTCACCGTGCGGTTGGTGCGCACAAGCCCGTCCTCCACGAGGTTGAAGCCGTTGAGCACGTCGCTCGACACATTGAGCGCAAGCATAGCCGTCAGGACGATATACATCAAGTTTATCATCTTCTGACGGGGGGACATACGACCTATATTATTACTAGCTGCCATTCTGTTACAGTATCTCCTATATATCTAAAACCACAGTTTCTATTCTTCTTCAGGTTTCGCGCCGCCCTGCTCCGGCTGTTCCGGCTCCTGTTGCCGCACCGGCGCGGCAGGC
>UMFR01024612.1_pt1 | contig 10001 bp, 7 predicted proteins | sample 1965041 | NCBI WGS metagenome assembly UMFR01 (sample SAMEA4836049, study PRJEB28245) | human gut metagenome | biome: gut microbiome; material: fecal sample | place: Denmark | collected 2008
CCCACGAATGGCAGATTTCAGCCCTTTATCAGCGCGTTGGAAGTATCTTTATCGACGTAAAAGAGGCTCCGTTGTTCTGCAGTTTCACCTCAGATGCTATTTCTTTCTCCGAAACGACGGAAGTGAACCACTTCGACGAAGGCGGTAAAATAACCCAAACTACCACCGAAAACGTTGCTTGTGGTCAGTACACCTATTTAATAAAGGAGAACAAAATACAGATAGATAATCAGATATTCACCATTACGGACAACAACGGGACCCTCGTTCTGCAGAATGAGGACTGGAAGCTAGTGCTCGTAGAAAAATAAACATATTATGGCTAAGAAACAAGATACAATCAGCATTGGTTTTGAAGAGGAGATTTGGAAGGCTGCCGATATTCTGAGAGGCAACCTCAGCGCTTCGCAATACGAGGGCGTAGTGCTCGGACTCATTTTTCTGAAATACATCAGCGACCGCTTCGAACAGAAGTTCCAGGAGCTGCAGGGTGACGAATACGCCGACCCGGAAGATAAGGACGAATACACTGCCGAGAACATCTTCTTCGTGCCTGCTGAAGCCCGATGGAGCAAGATTAGTGCTGCTGCCCACACCCCGGAAATAGGCGTGATAATAGATGAAGCACTTACCGCCATTGAGCGAGAAAACGAAAGTCTGAAGGGCATTCTGCCTAAGAATTTCGCCCGTCCGGAGCTGGATAAGCGTCGTCTGGGTGATGTGGTAGATCTCTTTACGAATATAGAAATGCACGATGCTGGCGAGGAGAAAGACCTGCTGGGCAGAACCTACGAATACTGTCTGCAGCAGTTTGCCAGCCTGGAGGGCAAGAATGGTGGCGAGTTCTATACGCCTTCCTGCATTGTCCGCACGCTGGTAGAGATACTGGAGCCTTACGAGGGCAGAGTTTATGACCCTTGCTGCGGAAGCGGTGGTATGTTTGTGCAGAGCGCCAAGTTTATCGAACGCCACAAGGGAAACCTGCGCAAGATTAGTATCTACGGTCAGGAGGCAAACCCTGATACGTGGAAGATGGCACACATGAACCTTGCCATCCGTGGCTTGGATGCGAACCTGGGCAATATCTTTGCCGACACTTTCTATGATGACCAGCACCCTACGCTGAAGGCAGATTACATTCTTGCCAATCCTCCTTTCAATCTCAGCGACTGGGGACAGAGTGCGCTTCAGGAAGATGTGCGCTGGCAGTATGGTTTACCTCCAGCTGGCAACGCCAACTTTGCGTGGATGCAGCACATGATTCACCATCTGGCACCAAACGGAAAGATTGGTTTGGTGCTGGCGAATGGTGCGCTTTCGAGTCAGAGTGGCGGCGAGGGACAGATTCGCCAAGCCATTATCGAAGCCGACCTGGTAGAGGGAATCGTGGCTTTGCCTTCGCAGCTGTTCTACAGTACGGGTATTCCTGTAAGCCTTTGGTTTATCAGCCGCAACAAGGCGCAGAAGGGCAAGACCGTGTTTATCGACGCCCGCAATCTGGGCACGATGGTAACCCGCAAATTGCGTGAACTGATGCCTGATACGGATATTAAGAAGATTACCGACACCTTCCATGCTTTCCAGCAGGGAACTCTGGAGGATGAAAAGGGTTTCTGTGCCGTTTGCACCACCGAGCAGATTGCTGCTCAGGACTTCATCCTGACACCGGGAAGATACGTAGGAATCGCCGAAGACGAAGGCGACGGAGTGCCTTTCGAGGAGAAAATGACGAATCTCACCGGAGAGCTGAAGCAGCTGTTTGAGGAAAGCAAGAAGCAGGAAGAGAAGATCAGATTGCAGTTGAAGAAAATTGGATGGGAGGTGTAAGTATGGTTTTATCAGATTTAGTTGACGTAATAGGTGGAGGAACCCCGAAGACTACTGAGGAAAGTTATTGGAACGGCTCTATCCCTTGGTTGTCTGTAAAGGATTTCTGTGGCGACAAGAAATATGTATATAATACAGAAAAAAGTATTACAGAGGAAGGATTAAATAACAGTTCAACGAAATTGCTTCACAAGGATAATATAATAATATCTGCGAGGGGTACAGTTGGAGAATTAGCAATGATTCCATATGACATGGCTTTTAATCAGTCTTGTTTCGGATTAATTCCTAAAGGAAATAAAGATCCACATTTCGTATATTATTTATTAAAAGATAAGGTCAGAAGTTTAAAGTCACAAACTCAAGGCTCTGTATTTGATACTATTACAAAGGCAACATTTGATAGAATAGAGTGTGCCGATTATTCTGAGGAAGACCAGCGCCGCATTGTTTCCATCCTTTCTTCTCTCGACCGGAAGATAGAGTTGAACAACAAGATCAATGCTGATTTGGAGGAGATGGCACAGGCTATTTTCAAGAATTGGTTCGTTGACTTTGAGCCTTTCAAGGATGGTAAGTTCGTGGATAGTGAATTGGGAATGGTTCCGGAAGGATGGAAAGTAGGAACGCTGGGAGACATGGGTACTATTGTTTGTGGTAAAACTCCATCAAAAGCCAATAGTAACTATTATGGAGGTGATATTCCCTTCATAAAAATCCCAGATATGCACGGAAATGTCTTTGTTGAGAGTTCTGAGGACAGATTAACGGAACAGGGTAGTTTAAGCCAAATCAAGAAACTTATACCGCCTTATTCTTTAATGGTCAGCTGTATTGCAACAGTAGGGTTAGTGTCAATCAATACGAAGCCATCTCATACCAATCAGCAGATTAATACTGTAATTCCTCATAACAAAAGTGCTTTATTCTATCTTTATCAATACATAAAGAACAATGAAGAGCTTTTGAAAAATATGGGAAGAGGTGGAACGACAACATTGAATGTCAATACAAGATCATTTAGTAATATCAGATTATTGATTCCTTCTGAAATTGCACTAGAGCAATTTCATAGAGTAGTCGAAGGATTATTTAAGAAGATAGAGCTGAATCTGCATGAATCTCGCACCCTCTCAACTCTCCGCGACACCCTTCTCCCTCGCTTAATGTCAGGCGAGCTGGAAGTCCCGGAATAAGAAGAGCAACGAAAGAAATTAACGAGAAAGAAAATATAAAATATTAACATTATGGCAGACGACAAGAAATTCACCGAAGACGCATACGAGCAAACGCTCATTGCCCTGTTCCGGGACGAACTCGGCTATGCGTACGAATGTGGCTACGACGTGGAGCGCGACTATAAGGAGCCCTTCTATCGTGCCGATTTGGTCGCCTCGATGCGACGGCTTAATCCTCAACTGCCAGCCGATGTAATGGATGAAGGAATCAAGCAAATCGCCAACATCAGCATCGGTACTTTAGAACAGAACAACGAGCAGTTTACCCTCTGGATGCAAAACGGTCTGGAGGTGGGATTCCTGCAAGATGGCGAAGAACGAACAGCCCTGATGAGGCTCATCGACTTCGACCATCCCGAAAGAAACCTCTTCAAGGTGGTGAACCAGTGGAGAGTAGAAGAGTATAAGAACAAGCGCTGCGATATGGTGGTGATGGTCAACGGATTGCCCCTCGTGGTGGTGGAGCTGAAAAGCGCCATTTCCGAAGACGCAACCGTAGAAGATGCCTACAAGCAGATCAAGAACTATCAGCAGAGCGTTCCAAGCCTCTTCAGCTACAACGCCTTCAACGTAATCAGCGACATGAGCGAGACTCGTGCCGGAACCATCACCGCCAAGCTGGAACGCTACATGGAATGGAAGACCGTAGACGGTTCATACGAGTCAACCCTCTTTGCCGACTATCGCACCTTCTTCCTCGGCATGTTCCAGCAGCAGCGACTGCTCGACATCCTGCAGAACTTCATCTGCTTCGACAAGAACCAGGGCAAATACGCCAAGATTCTTACCGCCTATCACCAGTACTACGCCGTGGGCAAAGCCCTGCAGCGCACCCGTACCGCCGTGGAAGGCAACGGAAAAATCGGCGTGTTCTGGCACACGCAGGGTTCGGGCAAGAGCCTCTCCATGGTGTTCTACGCCCACCAGCTGGTGCAACGGTTGCCCGAAGTTACCATCGTGGTGGTAACCGACCGTAAGGACCTCGACAACCAGCTCTTCGGTCAGTTCTGCCGCTGCCAGGACTTCCTTCGCCAGGAACCACAGAACGCCCAGAGCCGTGAAGACCTGGGCAATCTGCTCCGTAACCGAAAGAGTGGGGGAATCATCTTCACCACCATTCAGAAGTTTGAAGAAGGCGACTCGGCACTCTCCACCCGCCGCAACATCATCGTGATGACCGACGAGGCGCACCGCTCGCAATACGGCGAAGAGCACTGGGACAACAAGAGCCTGACGATGAAGAAGGGATTCAGCCAGAAGATGAGAGAAGCCCTGCCAGGTGCCTCATTCATCGGCTTCACCGGAACGCCTATCAGCGACCGCGACAGAGACACGGAGGAAGTATTCGGCAACTACATCGACGTTTACGACATGAGTCAGGCGGTGGATGATGGAGCCACCCGTCCGGTCTATTACGAGAGCCGTGTGGTGAACCTGAACCTCGACGAAGACACGATGAAGCTGCTGAACGATGAGTTCGACAACCTAGCCGATGAGGGAGCCACCGAGGAGCAAATCAGGCAGGCAAAGCAGGAGCACAGCCGGCTGGAAGTACTCCTGGGCGAAGACGCCACCATCGACACACTGGTAAGGGACATCATCCAGCACTACGAGCAGAACCGTGCGCAGGAACTCACCGGCAAGGCAATGATCGTGGCGCTGACCCGAAGCATCGCCATCAAAATCTACCGCAAGATGCTGGAGCTTCGCCCCGGGTGGACGGAGAAAGTAAAGGTGGTGATGAGCGGTTCGAACCAGGACCCCGAAGACTGGCAGCCGATTATCGGCAACGAAGCCTACAAAAAGGAACTGGCAAGAAAATTCAAGGACAACGACGATGAGATGAAAATCGCCATCGTAAGAGACATGTGGCTCACGGGCTTTGATGTTCCGTCGCTCGCCACCATGTACGTATATAAGCCGATGAGCGGCCATAACCTGATGCAGGCAATAGCCCGTGTGAACCGAGTGTTCCCGGGCAAGGAAGGCGGACTGATAGTGGATTACGTAGGCATTGCGCAGGCGCTGAAGAGTGCCATGCAGCAGTACACCAACCGTGACCGCCGCCGCTTCGGAGACCCCGACATCGCCAAGACCGCCCTGGTGAAATGGAAGGAAGAGATGGAAATCTGCCGAGACCAGCTTCATGGTTTCGACTATTCCGGCTTCTTCGAGCAGGACAACTCGAAGCGTGCCTTCGCCATTACGAGCGGAGCCAACTTCCTGAGTTCTCCAGCCATGGTTCAGCGCAAGAAGAATTTCATGGAGCACAGCAATCTGCTTCACAACGCCACCACGCTCTGCCGTTCGCTTCTGAATGAGCAGCAGAAGGCAGAGGTGTGCTATATGGATGCGTTGCGCGTGATGATGCTCAAACTCTCGCAGAAGGGCAAGATCAGCCGCCATGAAATCAACGAGCGCATCGGCGAACTGCTCCGTCAGAGCGTGAAGACCGACGGAGTCATCAATCTCTTCGGTGACCGCCAGATAGAGTTCTCGCTCTTCGACGACGCCTTCATCCAGGAGGTGAAGAACATGAAGGAGCGCAACCTGGCGGTGGAACTGCTCACCAAACTGATGAAAGAGAAAATCAAGCAGCAGCAGAAGACCAACGTGGTTCAGAGCGACCTCTTCTCCGACATGCTCAGCCAGAGTCTCTCCAACTATCTGAAGGGCTTGCTCACCAACGAGGAAGTGATAGAGGAGCTGTTGAAAATGGCTCAGCAGATGAAGCAGGCAGAGGCAGAGGGCAACGACCTGGGACTTTCGCCCGAGGAGAAGGCATTCTATGATGCGCTCTCCACGCCCGAAGGAGTGCGGCAGGCTTACTCCGACGAGGAGTTTGTGGCGCTGACCCGGGAACTGACAGAAGTCTTGCACCGCAACCGCACCATCGACTGGAACCGGAAGGAATCGGCGAGGGCGAAGATGCGAGTGATGGTGAAGCGACTGCTCAAAAAGTATAAGTATCCACCAGAGGGTGCAGAAAAGGCGCTGGAAACCGTGATGCGCCAATGCGACCACTGGGCGGATGATGAAGAAAACGTAGTATAAACCCTTTAAAATTTGAAGTAAGAAACAGAAAGTAAACAAGAAAAATAACATATAGATATTGACGCTGATTATCTGCACTTCTACAGTATTTAGAACCTGCAAAATTCAAAAACGACAAGAAGAAGGTGACAGCAAGGCGTCCACTCCTCTACGGCGTGGGCAGTACTTGTTTGTACCTTGTCGTAGGTTCTTGCAGGTACCTTAATACTGGTACTTACAGGGAACCCCATGCCGCTTATTTAAACAACATAACAAATCAAACCTAGAAAAAGAATATGCAGACAGAGGAAATACCAAATACTGACAATAACTACAATTCTCTTCTGAAGATTTCATCAGAAGAAGATCTTTTTGTGGAAGATGAAGTAACAGGAGTCAAGAAATACACTCCAGTAACAACTACTGATGTGGGTCAGTTTAAAAGAGAGGCAGAACATTTGTATAAGGAGATTCAGTATGCTAAAGATGAATTTAAATGGAATGCAGGAAAGCATAAAGGTCTTACCTGTTATTTTCATATTTACCAGAACCTTGCCGAACAGTTGACAGATTTTCTTAAATATATTCATACGCTCCATAAGAAAGTCTACATTTCCATCTACAAGAGCTACGATGATGAATTCATGGGGATTTATACTGATGTTTTAGAGAAGGTGCTCCAGGATATTCAGACCATCGCCCGGAAGCATTCAGACTATTTGCTCGATAAGGAAGAGGAGTATGGTCAGATTCCCTATGCCAAGGCTATTTTCGAGCAATGCGAGAAGCTTAAAGTTCCTGCCGGAGACGATTTTCCCCGTTTTGATTCCCATTTCAAGAACTTTGTCTCTACCGGTTTGCAGATGGCTTTGGCTGAAACCATCTCCACAGTTACCGCTATTTGTGCTGATTTCCTAGCCTTATACAGAACCCGCCTTTTCCGCACCGACCATGAGGCTGTGATTATTTACCATTATATCAAGCGAATTTTCGACGAGGGCACGCTACCTGACCATCTGAAACATGAGGTAAAGGTAAAGAAGCACCGCATGGAAAGCAGGAGAATAGCCATTACCAACGACAGCTTACAGAAAGTGATGGATGAGGTTGAGGATAAATACAACAATTATACGCTTTGTTCTGACTGGTTTGAGCGAGAGGAGGATGAGGAAGAAGAACTTGTCCGTACGCTAGTCAGGGAGCAGGCTTCGCCCGAGGATTTTGAAACGCTATTCAAGTATCAGGGTGAGCATAAAATGTGGGAGGCTGAAATAGCCAGGGCTGATGATTTTGAGCGTAACAGCGACTCTTTCTTTGTGAACTGGGTAGATTCTATAAAATTGGAGGAGAAGTTGAAGTTCTGGATAAAAGGCAACATTACGTCTCAGCAAAGCTGGTACATAGTCTGGTGCCTGATGAAATATACGTTCCACATGGTGCGTGATAATCAGGACAAGGCAGCCTTTGCCGCCCGCATGAACCTGATGTTTCCGGATGCAGAAAAGAAATGTGTGGTGGAGTCGTTCCGCAAGCAGGAAACGCAGATGAACCACAACCACCACTTTTCGGAGTGGCTTGAAGGCTCAGACCCCGATTATCATACCGCCCAGGATCTGTATTATAAGCTGGCGAAAAGGGATGGTTATATGAGAAGTATTTGAGTTGGTATAGGAAAGTAGAGAGGAAGATTTAGAGATAACTATCGTCCCTGGGTATAAAACAAGGATAATTCCGGTAATATTCTACGGCTTTTTTGAAAATATTCCGTAGAATATTACCGCTTTTCAAAAAAATATTGTATTTTTGCAGCGACAATGATATTAATATAAATGTGATATGGACAATATAGTTTGTAAAGTGGAAGCACTAGGAGGCACAATCTCTACTACTGATATTCCTCATATAGCAGAGTATAAGCGATTGTTGAGAGCTAAGGAACGTGGCGACTTGATCAAGTTGCGCCAGGGCATTTATGCTGTTCCGGAAGCCCTGCTGAATACAATGATAGATGTGGAGCGGATTGTACCTAAAGGTGTTGTGTGTCTATACAATGCCTGGGCTTATCATCAGCTTTCGACAACTGTTCCACCAGCTTTTTGCATTGCCATCGCCAATAAACGGAAAGTAGAGATTCCTGAAACGCTTCCGATAGAATTGTATTATTGGAAGAAGGAAAATCTGGAGTTTGGCATTATGGAAGCAGAAATATCCGGTTTTCATGTTCGCATAACCGACTTGGAGCGAAGTGTTTGTGATGCAGTGAAATACAGAAACAAATTGGGGCTGGATGTTTGTGCGGAAGTGATTCGATCTTATCTGAGAAAGCCCAATCGCAATCTCAGTCGTTTGCAGGATTACGCCAAACGCCTCAGAGTGTTTAATACATTGAAAAATTATGTTGAAATAGCTATAGAATAAGATGGGAAAGAAAAACTACGGTAAGTCTGTTAAGACCCGCTTGCTCAATCTGATGAATGAGACAGGCTATAAATATATGTATCTCTTGGCAAGATATTTCAACGAGAGGTTGCTTTACAGAGTATCTGTAAGCCAATATAAGGACAATTTTTTGCTGAAAGGTGGCTCTTTGCTTTATGCTATGAACGGACTTGAGGCACGTCCTACAGTAGATGTTGATTTCATGGCAGATAGAATTAGCCGTGATAGGGATTTCCTTGCGCACGTGTTCCAGGAAATTTTGGGCATTGTATGCGATGAGGATGGAGTCTCGTTTGATGTTAACAGCATTAAGTTGGAGCCTATAACTGTTGAAAAGAAGTATCCTGGCACAAGATTTTACTTTACGGCCCACATGGATACTATCGCTTACAACATGTCTGTTGACATTGGCTTTGGTGATGTTGTAACTCCATATCCAACAACTATTGACTTCCCATTGCTTTTGCCTGACATTCCATCTGTGAACATACAGGCATATTCCTTGGAGACTGTTGTTGCCGAGAAATTCCATACGATGATAGACCGAGATGTGCTCAACAGTCGCATGAAAGATTTCTTCGACTGTTACCAACTCCTGACAAAGAGAGACTTGTCTGATGACACATTATATGATGCGATTAAGGCGACTTTCGATAATAGAGGGCTTACATACAATCCCGAATTGCAGTTGTTTACAGAAAGTTTTGCGACAGACGCAGCACGTATAGTTCGCTGGAAAGCATTTCTGAAAAAGATTCAATGGAAAGAAGCTCTTGATTTCAAGACTGTTATGGAAGTAATAAAGGAAAGGTTGCAGCCTATGGCTGAAAGATATTGGGGAAAGTAATGCGTTGTGGAATCGTCTCGCAAGCAGGAAACGCAGCTGATGACTAGCCCCAACACGCCCTGAAAGGGCAGAAGCTCCTAGCCCAGGGCAATCGCCCTGGGTTATTACGGACGCAACCCTGACGCCCTGAAAGGGCAAAAGCTTTAAAATACCTTGTAATTTTCATATTTTCTTTGTTGTTTTTCAATTTAATGTGTATCTTTGCAATGTCGAATGAAAATACGACTTAAGATAGTTAATTAATAATCGTGTAAGCTATGCAGTATCCAACAAAATCAGAATATGTAAAGGCAAGTCAAGATGCTAGTGATAATCTTGAAATGTCTACAAAGGCAACAGATGAAGAGTTGAATGAGGCCATAATAGATGAATATGGAGTGAAATATAGCAAAGATGGAATAAAATTGCTAAAATCACCGAGAGAACTCGATGGTACTTATTTTATTAAAAAGGAAACTAGGATTATTTGTGATGAGGCTTTTCGTTGGAGAAAAATTACTGGCTGCCGTTCCTTGACAGATATTGTTATTCCTGATAGTGTTACTAGTATTGGGGATTATGCTTTTGCTTTTTGCCGGAGAGTGTAAACTAAACTGTGTCAATCTACAATAAAAGTA
>UMFR01026626.1_pt1 | contig 9964 bp, 11 predicted proteins | sample 1965041 | NCBI WGS metagenome assembly UMFR01 (sample SAMEA4836049, study PRJEB28245) | human gut metagenome | biome: gut microbiome; material: fecal sample | place: Denmark | collected 2008
ACAATTTCAAATAACAAGCAGATCAGGACACGTCACGAAATAATGACCTCCCACCCGAGTTCTTTCCATCGGCCAGTTGTCATTATTTCGACTACCTCTTCATGAGTATAACCGGGTAGGGTGTATGTGGATTCAGGAGCGAAGAGTCTAATCACATCCACTAAAACAGGCTTTTTCTCCGGTTGTTCGGCCTTCTTGGCTTGCGGTTTCGAAGCAGCTGACACAACCACCTTATCCGGATCCCACCATTTGCGGACGGTTGGCCGTGATAACCCTGTTTCTTTAGCGCACTGGGACTTATTGTTGTTGTTTGGATTCTCCTTTCTCCAAGAAGCCACAAGAGCACATTCTTTTGAATTATCGGGTATTGCATAAGGCCTTCCATTTCCATCTCTCCAACAGCGTTTTCCTCGCTGTTTTGACACAATATCTCTTGTGGCTCTAGCTATCATCAAGTGTTCTTCCTGAGGTCGCCCATTCCTTCTGTTTCGCTCGATCCGGAACAGTGTAGTATCTTCGATGGTCTTAATCGGCCACTTGTTGTAGTTCTCGTCATAGGCAAGCATGGCATCATGCACATCATCCTCGGTAAATCGGTTGTCTTCCGTATCTGTGTACGAATCCATCTTGGGCACCAGAGATAGTGCATCGGCCAGCACTTCATCACGCGGAATGTCGCACTTAACGGCATAGATTACGAGTGTCAGAATACACCAGTAACGGTGATGCACCTTGATTTCGTCACCAGCACTTAAAAGCGTGTTATGCCACCAGTCATAGACCGCCCGGTTGACGTGCCACTTCCTTCCGACACGTTTCTTCTGGACAACACGACTGAAATACCATTCAGGCCACATTCTTTCGGCCTCTGAGAGCGTAACACCCTTCGGGTTATACTTTGCCTTGCCCGTGCAAGAAGAAAGCTCCTCGGGGCTTAATTTGTACGTGTATAGGTATTTGTTCAAGTCTTCCAAGGTATATCTGTCCACTCCATGGCAGACGAAAGCCCGAATACGCTTCCCGAACTTGGTCAGTGTACCGGGCAAACGGAAGCTTTGCAGGATCGACTGGTACTGTCGGTCTTCCAGCTCCGATGTACCCATGTTCCAGAGAATGTTGGTCATTCCATGCTTGAGTCTGTTCAGCAAGGGGACAATCACCGGATGCAAGGGAACAGGATCCTCCAGCAGGTAATACAGGTGGTAGCCATGACCGCTGTTGACAATGAGGTTGGGCATGGGCATCATCCCTCTTTTCACAAGGTCGAACATCTTGTGATGCTTCCGAAGCGAAACTCCATCAAGGTCAAAGGCCATCGCATACAGATACCGGGCATTCTCCTGTGTGTTGTTACGCCCGACATACGTGATGGGTGACATGATCGCAAACTTGCGGCCACTGATGAATAGCAAACTGGCATCGTCATCCTTCAGTATGATGCGGTGACGGTTCTTCTTCTGGCCATCCACGACCTCCTGATAAAACACGATGGGGTTGTACCTCCAGCAGCCGTAGCCTCTGTAGTCCATGACCAGCTGCTCCTCCGGCACACCCTGACTGCGCTTGACCGCCAACTGCTGCTTCTGCTTCCTCCAGTTCTGGTACTCCGCTGACTGAACCTCCTCGAAAGGCTGCACCCCCATCTCTCCAGTCCGGGCATCCTCCCTCTCGAACACCTCCCCCAGGAACTCCTGCAACCCTACCTCGAAGAACTCATCCGACAAGGCCTGACTCTTAACTTCGAACTCCTGCTCAATCTCTTCCACCGGAACAACGACCACATCCCGTCTCTTGACCGGATCCGCATCACTCACAACGACCACTTTCTCTTCTTCCATACCTAAACCAAATTTTCCCCACAGGTCTGGCCCTCGCTACCGCTCGGGCACTCTCGGGGGGCATATATTATCAATATATTTTTTTTTCCACTTTTAAGCCAACAAAAACCGGAACAAAATCCGGCAAAATTTACAGATTCAACCCTCGCTACGGCTCGGGCAACATTCATATCTTGTGCAAAGATAGAAAAAGCATAGGAGAACAACAATATAATTCCTGTAGAATATGTAGATTTTAAAATATAATCTTTATATCTTTGTATTTATATTGTTATATTACAGCATAATGGAAGATATAAAGACAAGTACAATAAGAGTACCCAAGAATATACTTGAAGATATAAAAGTATATTGCAGAAAAGCCGGAAAACCTATCGGTGAATGGGTTGAAACAGCTTGGAACTTCATTTCAAAGAACGATTTTGATATATACGACACCGAATCAACCCCTTTTTTAGCTGTTCCAAAGGAGGTAGAAAAGGAACGGTCACAAGTTGAAGTTCTCTGCAAACTGATGGCTGAATTCATAACTGCGCAAAAGCAGAGCCAACTTCCTGCTCCCGAACTGATAGCCCATGCTTCCGAAGAAAAAGCCAGGACTGAAGCCAAGATTCAGGAACAGGAAAAAGAGATTCTGCGGATACAAGAAGAGAATATTAGATTACGTAACGAAATCAAAACCCTTCAGGAATATAAGGAAAGGGCACACCGGGAACTTTGCCGGGTGCGTGATGAACAAAAAACAATAGGGAAAATAAAAGTGAATACGGATTTATAGCTATGGTACAACACTAATCATTATAAGAACCTGTGATTCGGTTATTGATTTACATAATCTAATATTTTATCTAAATATTCTTTATCACTAAGAAAAAAACCTTTCCTATCTATTACCAAATTCTCATTTTGCAATAAATAGGAATAGCATTTACCTATTTTCAGAGCTCTTGCTAACAAAACCTCCTCTATCACAGAAATTTCATTCTTCGTAAAAAACACGTTTAAAACAGTTTTATCAAATGGAATACTTCCATAATCATCTAAAAAAGCTACAGAGATGTCATCCCTTATTACATTTTTAAGAAAGGAATAAATATCTTCGTATTTTCTTTCATCAATATTCAATTTTTCTCTTAATAAATTCATCAACCTACTGAAAAATAAATCATAATTCTCTATTATATTTGTCATATAAGGGAAACAGAAATCATCTAACAAAGTATTTTTTGCATCAATGATACTACTGCATTGGTATATTCCATTCTTTATTTTTACATTATAAAACAAAGAAATGACACTATTAGTATAATTCTCGATGAATTTTTGAAGCGAACCAAAATCTTTAGAGATAAGAGAATCAATAGAACTATAGATAATATTTTTTCTGGTATTATAATAATACACACTGTCATTTTGAATATATCCAATATATTGTATTGCATTAGGAAAAACGACACCATTATATTCTCCATAATCCATTCTTGGAGAAAAAACGAATGTACTATCTTTAGATATAAGAATAGCAGATATATTCTCTTTTATATTTATCTCGTCATATTCAAATTCACCTTTTTGAAAATCCGAATACAAATATAGCTTATTGTTCTGCTTAATAATACAAGGACGAGCAGGATTAAACAAGAAACTTCCTCGCAAATTTCTCTCAAAATCCACAGGAACATAATATATAAAAGGCACAACCGTTATTTGCGATAAAGCCTTTAAAGTACATAGACAAGCTAATAAAAACAAAAATTTTCGCATAAATATAAGTAAAAAACCGGTAAGAGTTTTAATCTTACCGGTTAATATTTAGAATCTAATTATTTTAAGAGAACTGGGTCATGAACGACACTTGTAGAACATACATTATTTTCGCCTCCTAAAACCGGATCGTAATAAGTCATTGTTTGTTTTACCAAATCATATCCGTTTAGTACTACAGCATGCGCACAAGGGCCAACTGAATTGTCTATTCTTGCAGCTACAACATCTTTGTTATCCAAAGAGAGCATTAAATCCCTACTACTTCTTATTCTTGTAACACTAAACCAATTAGACAACAAATCAACCCAAGTATCTGAATTTAATTTCATTCCAGAGATGTTACCCTGAGAATCATAGATGATGTAAGGACTTGCTGCTTTAATTATAGCGTCCCTACTGACACTTTTGCCCAATTTTCCTGCTGCATACTGTATAACACCTATCACACATTCTCCATCAGCAACTTCTCTTGTATTACCTCTTGTCGTTGAAGAAAAAGAAAAATCAACATTAAGAACATCTTTATGCTCTATGGTTGTTTTGCTATAATCATCAAATGAATCATCAGAAGAACAAGACCAAAGCCCAGACATAGCTAAAGTCAACAGTAACAGATAGAAAGAGTTTCGTTTCATGATATTTTGTATTAAGTTAGGTATCTACTGCAAAAATACTAAATTAAAAGATACGGGACTATATTCAAAAACAATTTAACACATATAAGAACTTCACTATAAAAGCATTATATTTGCAATCTAAAATACACCAATCATGAAAATAGGAGACAAGGTTTTGATTTCCCCAGACCTGACCCGGATGGAAGGCTGGATAACAGGAACAGTCATAGAGGTTGAGGACAACCCCTTTATCGGTACTGTCATTTCCGCCGAAACGGAAGACAAGGATGTCTTCTTCGGCAAGGAAGATTTGTTTAAACCACAAACGGAAGATGTATGTTTGCCATAAGTTTCGATATGTCGGTTTCAGACCTTGAAAAGCACTACGGAAAACCGTATAACCGGGCTTACTTTGAAATCAAGGATCTGATGAGGAAAAACAGTTTTGATTGGATTCAAGGCAGCACCTACCTCACGCAGAGCGATGATTTAGGCAATCTATTTAGAGCAATTGAAGCTTTGAAGAAGATAGAATGGTTCAGAAAATCAGTTCGAGACATAAGAGGCTATAAAGTCGAGAACTGGTCAGACTTCACCAGTATTATAAAAGAGCAATAATACATCAGCAATAAAGGCGGTATCTTGAAGAACCGCCTTTATTGCTATATTCTAAAACAGTTTCAACTGCCTTTTATCCTCTTTCTGCTGCTTTATCAGATTACGGGCTCTCTCCAGCCGGGTCTTCTCATAGAGAATAATACACTCCAGATCCTGCACCAGTTCTTTACGCTTCTTCTCCTCCGCTTCGTCCAGATAGCCGACAGGCTTCTTAGTTTCATCCTCCGAAAGCCATTCCGCCTGCACCCGAATCAGGGTCTCAATGCGGCCTTTCATATAGCTCGGCACTCTCATTACCTTGGTCACACATCCCTCTGTCTTGAAGGGCCGTCCGGCTCCCGGACGTTTCCCTCCGCTCTTTCCTTTTACTCCTGCCATAGCTACCATTCTAATTTGTAAGACAATGTAGCCACGCTGCTATCAAGCCGGATGGCCGTTTCAAAATATTCGTTCTCACCGTAAATGTCGGCAACCTCTCCGGCCTTACAGTTCTTTCTCATGTACTGATACACATCCAGCAATGAACCGCTAACTTGCTCCTGTCGTTCCTCGTCTTGGCCGATGGCTGATATTTTCAAAAGGTATTCCATAAGACATTTGATTTTAGTTACACATTCAAATCCATATGCAAATATACTTATTTTTGATAACGTAACAAAATTAAATAAAAAGATTTTTCTCCGCATCAATGACTATATCAGTGGGGCGCATGGTGGGGAGATTTTTCAAACCGCTAAGCCTAATTAGCGCTTTTTGCAAAACCACGATTAGGCTACCACTCTAAAGAGTTCCTTCGGGGAGCAAGCTCTGGTAGAACAAGAGGGAAGACAATGCTATTTATTTCCCTCTTGTTTATCATATCATTTCTGCTTATCCAGCCATCTGTTGAAGTCCTCCGGATGTTTTCCGGCATTCAAGCCGACCAAAGAGTCTTCAAATAAAGTAAAATACAGTAGTAATCAGATTTTTTTAGTACCTTTGCTATAAACAAAAAGTAGAAACTCTAGAAGCATTTCCGAGTATATTAAAAACCAGATTCAACACGCCTGTGCTGTTCCGGCTTTCATTACAAGCATTATTAGTTTTATTCATTAACAATTTAAATCATGCAGAATAGACATATTGATAGGTATTCTTATTTCTGTGAGTTAGCAAAAACATCCCAAGATTTTTATTTAAGCTATATTGGAAAGTTTGTTTTAATAGCTCCAGGAACTAAAGTGTTAGAAATAGGATGTGGAGAAGGCGGCAATCTTCTTCCTTTTGCTCAAATAGGATGCTCTGTTACAGGTATCGACTTAAGTTCAACCAGAATCAAAGAAGCGACAGATTACTTTAAAATAAAAGGACAAATGGGGGGGGGAAATTTATATACGCTGATTTTATAACAGCTGAAATATCCGAAAAGTTTGATATCATTTTAGTTCACGATGTCATTGAACATATAAAACCATATCAAAAAAAAGCCTTTATTACAAAGGCTAAATCACTACTCAATGATAATGGATGCATCTTTTGGGGGTTTCCTGCATGGCAAATGCCTTTTGGAGGACATCAGCAAATTTGTAGAAGTAAAATCATATCGCATATCCCTTTCATACATTTGCTCCCTAAGTTTCTGTATAAAACGGTTTTAAAGATATTTAGTGAAAATAACAACTGCATTAATGAGCTATTAGAAATTAAAAAAGATAAAGTTACAATCGAGCTCTTTGAATCTTTAATGAAAGAATCCAAGATTGATATCCTCGACAGATGTCTATGGTTCATTAATCCTCATTACAAACAGAAATTTAAATTAAAGCCAAGAAAAATATATCCATTCATTGGTAACATTCCCTATGTGAGAAACTATTTCTGTACTTCATGTTTCTATGTAACTCGATAAAAGTTATATAGCTAAGAAAACAAGAATCGGTGCATTTCATGAATTAAAAGAAAGAATTCTTGTTTCTTCCGGGAAAAGTACTTATCTTCGCTGGCGTGGTAACCTGCTCACAGGTTGATAGCGCACTATCAACTTTGAACGCCTTCGGCTAAAGTTGGTGCGCTCTCCGAGGGGGCAAGGGGCAAGCCCCCTGCCGACCCCATGCCGCCCGTAACCCAATCCGTACGACCATGGCGAAGACATCCATCCACATCAAGGCCTGCGACACCGCAGGATCCGAGCTGCACAACAAGCGCGAGCGGCTGCTCTCCTACATCCGTCAGGACCTGACGCATCTCAACGAATCATACAGCTATACCGGGCAAAGCCTGGCCGCAGAGCTGAAGCACATCCAGCAGGACGTGAAGAAGCACACCGGACGAAAGCTCCAAAAGAACGCCATCCCGCTCAAGGAAGGGGTGGCGGTCATCAGCGACACCACCACCCTGTCAGACCTGAAGGAGTTCTGCGCCCGGTGCCAAAAGGAGTTCGGGCTGGTACCACTGCAGATCCACGTCCACCGGGACGAAGGACACACGGCAGCCAGACAATGGAAGCCCAACCTCCATGCCCATATCGTCTGGAGAATGTACAACGAGCAAGGACGGAATGTCAGGCTCTCCAACGTGGACTGCTCCCGGATGCAGACCATCCTGGCCGAATGCCTGGGCATGGAACGGGGGCAGGCGAGCAGCCGGAAGCATATCGATGCACTCCAGTACAAGATAGAGGCCAAGACCTCACAGGTCGAGCAGCTGACGGAAGAAGTGGCGGAACTCAGCACGGCCAAAGCAGCCAAGGATGCCACAATAGACACCATCAAGACCGTAGGTTCGCACGTCGTCGATGCAATCACGGGTAAGACCAAGCGGAAAGAAGAGGATTTAAGGGATGAAATCTTACGTTTAAAGAAAGAACTGGCCAAAAAGGAAGCAGAGATAGCCAAAACAAAGAAAGAGGCTCAGGGAGCCTTAGATTCGGTCAGAAGCCGATACGAAAGCAAAGTGTACGGTCTCCAGCAGGACAAGCAACGGGCGGAACGGTGGGGGAAAGCGGCTGAAGCCAATGCCGAACGCTGGAGAAACAGATTCTTTTCCCTCTGGCCGGCTGCAGCGGATGCCATCGAGGCGATTGTCAAGCGGTGCACCACAATGATACGTTCATTCACAACCGCACACATCGCCTCCATCGAGAAGGCCTTGCGCAACGCCCGGTCGATGGAGGAACGGAAGGAATACGCCACTGACCTCTGGAACATGGCCAAGGACGAGATGCCGGGCACCACTCCAAAGATATGGATACAGGAGGGAAAGAAAGATCTGGACCTGCTAGTCGAGTACGGTCCAGAACAGTATCTGAAGCAGGAACGCAGCCGGACGCAGAACCGGGGAATACACCTGTAACGGCACAAAAGCTGTTCCTGAAATACTCGGCAGCTCGACTGCCGCAAGGCGTTTTGTGGCTACAAAACCACACCTTGCGTGTGATTTTTATCGCAAGACAGAAGGTTTACAAGCCAACAGGTTAACCAACAAACCAAGTAACCAGTCAGCAAACCAACTTTATCACTACGAAACAAAGAAAAGTCCCACTTGCTGGACACACAAAACAACAAGTGGGACTTCCATATCAAAATATATGATTCACTTTCGGAAAAAGTCTCCAACTCTTATTTTACGAACGACCAGTAATTTTCCGGAGTAATGACTTCATAAGTTGAATTGGGATAAGAATTAGCAAAAGCTTTTGGCTGGCTGCTCCTTGCCTTGCCACTCCATTTAAACTCAAAAGTACGCAACAACCCATCCTGTTCCTCGATTAAATCTATTTCCTGCTGCTCATGGGTACGCCAAAAGAAAAGTTGCGCGAAATTTCCGAGATACGAATTTCGTTTAACTCTCTCGCTTACCATAAGATTTTCCCATAAAGCCCCTGCATCGTTCCGCAGTTCCAGAGGTGCAAAATTGGAAAGAACAGCATTTCTTACGCCGTTGTCATAGAAATAAATCTTCTTCCCTTTCTTGATTTCATTCCGCAAATTTCGGCTGAATGAATCCAAGCGGAACACTACAAAGCATTTTTCCAGCAGATTGATATAGCTTTCTACCGTACCCTTATCGACCCCAAGAAGATTGCTCAATTCATTGTATGAAACCTCACTGCCCAATTGAAGAGCCAATGCCCTTACCAGTTTCTGAATAAGATCCGGCTTCTTTATCCCCCTATAGGAAAACAGGTCTTTATAGAGATAATTATTGGTCAGTGTCATTAATGTACGCTTTGCATCACCCGGCTCTGTCACCACTTCCGGATATAATCCGTAAATCATGCGGTTTTCAAGCAGTCTCCGTTCTTCCCTCTCTGAACTGCTTTCCGCCAATTCCGGCAGTGAAAACGGAAAGAGGTTATACTCTATCAGACGCCCTGTTGCAGGCTCGTTTATCTCATCTGCCATGTCAAGTGATGAAGAACCTGTTACCACCACCTGCGTTTCTAGCTTCAAATCCCCAATCATTTTCAAGGTCAGTCCGATATTCTTAACCCTTTGGGCTTCATCTATAAACACTAGCTCGTAAGGTGAAAGCAAGTATTTCAGTTCTGTAGATGTTCTTCCTTCCAACAAAAGGACATCATCCACATTATCACAATTCAGGGATAATATTTTTCCTTTTCCCTCCTGTAATTCTGCGAGCAGTGTGGTTTTACCAACCTGCCTTGCTCCTAACAGAACAATTACTTTTCTACGGCTGTAGTCCGCTAAAATTGAGTCTCTTACTATACGCTTTATCATAGTTCTTTTTTCGTGCAAAGATAACGACAGAAAAGCATAATCGCAAAATTATAACAAATTTAGCGATTTACTTCACAAAATTAAAACGAAATTACAGTTACTTTCACCAGAGCTTGCTCTCCGGAGGAACTCTTTAGAGTGGTAGCCTAACGAGGTTTTTTCAAACCACTAATTAGGCTTAGCGGTTTGAAAAAACTGCCCAACGAACGTACGGCTCAAGAAATCGTTAGACAAAGGAACAAGCTTTTTTCCGAAAGTAAACATATCAAAGCCTACTAACAATAAACAAATGTAGGGAAGCAGGGCAAATCTTCGGTAGTTTCACTTCATTCGTTTTTCCATTCTGCTTGTTATTTGATAATGTTACAATTTCAAATAACAAGCAGATCAGGACACGTCACGAAAT
>UMFR01024848.1_pt1 | contig 9917 bp, 20 predicted proteins | sample 1965041 | NCBI WGS metagenome assembly UMFR01 (sample SAMEA4836049, study PRJEB28245) | human gut metagenome | biome: gut microbiome; material: fecal sample | place: Denmark | collected 2008
CGGGTTCCCATTCGGCCAGAACTTCGGAGTCGTCGGACCATGCTGTCCAAAGTTCATCGCCTGCACTTCCTGAATGGCAACTACCGTGCCAGTCAGTTCGGTAGAGAACCCAGGCTGATTGGGTCGAGAGTAGTTCCAGTTGTGTTCATTGCGGTTAGAGCTTTGTCCAGGATTGAGTGCCATGTTTCTTTTCCTTTCTATAGGGTTTACTAATTGTACTCTACATCGATGAGCAGAGATTCGAGAGTTTCAAGATCTTCTTCAAGATAATAGTCTGCAACTCTCTTGATCTTGTCTTTCCAATCATAGTCATTTAGATCATCTATCTGTTTGTCTCGAAGTCCGAGCATGAATTGCTCGAAGTCGTCAACACAAGTTTGTGCGTTTATGGCATGGTTATAATCATATGTTGCAATATATGCCAAGGTCCAATTGACCAAGTCATCGTTGCGTCGTCCTTCAGTGAACGAGTCAGGATAGTTTTCTATCCCTTCCTTGTATTTGTTCCAATCCATTATTCCGAAATCCCTTCATATCCTTCTGCCAACATAGCTTCGATGATGTCTTTGTCAGTAATGTTGCCCTTGCCAAGTTCTGCCCAGTCTTCCTTTGAGAATCCTTGGCTCATGATGAAATCGTACAGGCTCATTTGTTCCTCTCTTCCTTTCTCATTTGCACGTATGTCTTGAGGTCGTTCCATATCTCATCGGTTAGCATCAACCGATTGATACCGTTAGACTGCTTGACTTTCGTATAGACAGCAGCATTAGTTTGGTTTCCCATAAGGTCGATGTGAGCGTATGGGAAATGCGATATCGGTACGATGTGCGGTGTTGAGAAGTACAGGTGAAAGCTTCCAGGTTTTGATGGATGGCTCCAACATTCAGTGATGTTCCTGTACTTCTCTCCCCATGCAATCGTCCTCTCGTCGAACGTACCATGTCCTTCGCCGTCAATGTCAATGACAATGAACGGCTGAGCATACATGTTCTGTCCGACGTAACCGCAGTCCGACAAGGCGATGGCTGCATCCCTGGTGTACAGGTTAGGAATATAATCCTTGCTGTACCCCCATTTCATCATGGGCTTGTTATCCCATGAGCAAGGGAACCATCGCTTGTCGGTACCCTTCCAACCATCAGGAAGCTTCTTCAAATCAGATAGCTTCGACTGCATCACCTGCTGTGCTGCTGTCGGCTTCCTGATAGTTGGGTTGAAGTTAGACTGAGGTCTTACGAAACTACGCTTGAATGAACCATCGTTATAGTTTCGTATATCCTTTTCTCGAACAGGGATATTGAGCTGTCTGAGATGATCGAGGACATCATCCAGTGGAATCCCGTTCAATCCGCATCGATACATAGCGAAGTAGGGAGACTCACCGAACGCGAACAGGTTTCTCCAATCAAGCATCTTCGCTCACCTCTTGCTTCTCTGGTTTGTTCAAGATACCTTTGGTAATTACATAGCCGTAAAGCCTGCAGCCAACATCATTGTATCTGCCATTGAGACAATCTTTGAGCAGCTCCTGGGTTCCTTCGTTTGGTACCCTGTTCTTAATTGCAGAGCGAAGATCAATTATGGAGGACAAGCTATATCCTCCCGACTTTGAGACATGAGTCAAAGCTTTTACAAGCTTGTTCATATCCGCTATGTTCTCAGTTGCATCACTCTTAATGCGCTCAAGAAACAATGTATGCGTATCAGGTGGATTCGATGATTCCTCAATATTCTTCAATGTACTCTTAATGTCAGACATCGTCTTGCACTCTTGTATCCATACTCTTATCTTATTAAGAGAATTAAGGTTTACGTTCTGTTCATGAGTAAGCGATTGGAGAATCGTACACAGACCATACTTTAGAAGTTCCAAGTCTTCAAAGCCATTCTGACTGTTATTGATCGAAGCATACAATTCATCAATAAGACCTTGGTCTACTCCATACATGTTGCGCCAAATAGCATTGGAACTATCAACTGTCTTCGCCAACTTCAACAGATTGGTTACTGTTCTGGCTGTCATATAGTTGTAGTCTTGAATCCCAAATCCACTTTTATATGTGCTCTTGATTATGTTGATGAGCTTCTGTGTAGGAACTACATTGAGTTCCTTCTTGATCCAATCGCACCAAGTTTCCTCATCGAACTTAACGTTAAGCCATAGGAACCTCTGCTTGGTTTGCGGAAGCATATCACATTTACCTTGAGGATTACCCATGGCTACGATGAGGATGCTTGGAAGTTTCCTACCTGACATCATGTTGCGTTCCTGAATCAGAGTCAGGCACGCATTGAGAGTCATGATGTTTCCATTAGTGAACTCGTCGAATGCAAGGACATCTCCGTCCTTCATATCGAGCAAGTAATCGAAGTCGTATATCTTCATACGCTTCGTGTCTGCATCAGGCATAGCCATGCCCGAGATCTCGGACGGCATTCTTTGACTAGTAATGAACTCAAAGTATTGCCGGCCGTGTTCTTCGCACCATTGTTTGCATTGCGAAGTCTTGGACAATCCTGGGTCGCTCATCAATGCCAGCGCCATCTCATCTCGATGCTGATCTAGGATGTCCAGATAAGTCTTGATGTTCCTCACTTTTTCTAACCTTCTTTCCATGTGTCTTGATATAGTTCACGAAGTGGTTTAGGTACCAGAAGGAATGCCCGTCGGCACTCCATACTTCCCAATCGTTGATACCTGTTTGCCACTTCGCAATAACCAGGTAAGCCTTGCGAACCTTAGCATTGTGCATCTCGGTTCGCGTTTGCTTCAGCCATTCTTCTTTAACCTTGCGGCTGACTGAAGCTGTTTGCTTTCCTGTCTTCACTTCAAAGACGATCTCCTCGGTGCAGATGTTACCATCGTACATCCTGAGGAGAACGTCTCCCTGATCCAAGCTGCCGTGCAGAGCTTGGCGAAAGGCTTCCAGCCCTGCACTTTCAAGATACTTTACCAGATTAGTTTCGGCTCTTGTGCCTTTCGCCTTACTTTTATTCATAACTGTAATACTTCTTGAACAACTTTGCCCAATCGTAGCAACGATGGACTTTAACACTCGGGCAGTTCTTAGTAACCCATCTTGCATAGCCGGTACCACTGGTGTACCTAGCTCCATAGACATCGTACTCTCCGATGAAGAAATCGTAGAGATGCTTTGTATTAATCTTCTGTTCAAGGTTAATGAGTCCGGGGTTGTCTGAATCTCCGAACGAGATAACAACATCGTAGTCCATGTTGTTACTTTTCAGAATCCTTCTGAAGAATCCGGATTCATTACTACGAGGAATCTCTTCTCGTTCTTTCTTGATATCCATCTTCAGAACTTCTTCGTTCGTATAGAACCTGGAGATTCCTCCAGTCAGAATCAAATCCGCATTAGTGATGTCGGTGATGGTCTTGATGAGAGTCATCATGCCAGCACTCAAGCCATCGGGAATGCTCGCTGAGATATCGAGGATAACCAAAGATCTTTTCCTCGGTTTCTCTTCAAGATAACCGCAGCAGATACCGAGCTTCTTGTTGTAACCATCAGTCCACTGATAGCTATTAGTCAGATTCACCTTGATGATATCTGCTAGCTCGCCGAAGAACTTTGGCACAAGCCTCATCTTGAGAAGCAAGTCCATGTCAACAGAGCTACCAGTATCCATGGCTAGTTCTTCAAGAGTCTTGTCGCAAGTTCCTTCGTCAGATTCATAGTAAGAGTTGTTACCATGATCCTCTTTCGGCGGATCGTAGTTGAGCTTAACAGGTTCATATCTCTTGCCTACTATCTCTGCATAGACGTCGCGCCATTTGAAGAAACCGAACTTCTTCTCAAGCATCGGCAGCATCAGCCTGAAAATCAGAATCTTATCCGAATCGTCATCCCATCTGAGGTAGGGGATTCCCTCAGGCGGTTTCTCACGTGGACCGACGAGGACAATCTTCGGCCAGGTTACACCTCTTCGAGATAATTCGAACGGAGTCTCTAACATTCTCATCTGTTCTTTCCTTTCCGTAGAAGAAGGAAGCCCAGCATTATTCGCTAGGCTTCCTTCGATTGAACTGGTTAGTGCCAGAGTTCAGGGAACATATTGGCAACACGTGGAGCAACAGCTGCGATGTAGTCTTTCGCATCCAGAACTGAATTGACGAAGTCAATGATATCTTCATCACTCAGATTCAGAGGATTCATATTCATCCTACGAGTCGGATTGAAATCATCTGTCAGCAAGACGTCATCTTCATGAGCGAACTCAAGAAGGTTAGCGAAGAAGTTCTCAACGATCTTATCTGCCTTTGCAAATGTTGTTGTTGCTTCAATCTCATCCATAATGTTCGAGATCTTATCAACGTACTCATCAAGCATCGGCGTGTTAGGCGTCTGCTTAATCGAGACTTTAGCCTCGGGTACAAACTTCGGCATCTCTTTCTTCTCCGATGCCGCCTTGATCTCATCAAGATTATCCTTGATGAAACCCATGACGTCATTCAGTTCGGAAAGCATGTTTACTTCTGAAATGACATCCGTCGAGGGCATCATAATCTTGCCGTCCACAACAAAGTATCCGCGCTTAAACTCGATGTCCTTCTTGTTTACGAACTGCATGGTTTGTTCCTTTCTCTTTCTACTTTTCTTCCTTATTAACAGCATCAAGCCATTGCTTAATGCGGTTAACCATCACAGTATGCTTGAGCTTGGTTGCTTCCCAGGAGGAGTTCTGCCCATAGCTCATCTTATAGATAAGCTCGGCTACCTCCTGCTCCATACCATGCTCAATCAGCGGTGCTATAGCATCCATCATAGCACGGTTCTTATACTCCCGTGTCTTGGATGCAGCTCCTTTATCTCCAATCTTCAGAGATGTTTCGATCCAATCGATATACTGTTCTGCGACTGGACGAGTATCAATACCTCGACTCCAACCTTTTGGACAGCGATCGAACTGACGATACCAATAGGATGGCTCGGCGTCATATGGATTGAAGTGAGGGTTCAACTTATTGACGTGAGCAATCCTCTTGTTCTTCGGTCTCAGATCTGCAAAGACTCTCTTGTCCACGTCCATCGATACCATCAGGTAATCCATATCGAATACCTTGATGACATCGAGACAATCCTCACAGCCCTTTCGCCAACTGATGTTGAGCTCAGGGTAACCATCCTTGATAAGCTTAACCGTTTGCAGGTTGTACTTACCAGGATCCCAGAATCTCACTCGATCAGCCTTGAACTTTTCGATTGAGTTCTCGGGTTCCCATCCGTCAGACAAGAACGCCTGGATGAGAGCGGACTGGGATTGCGGAGAGTATGCGAACAGATCCAAGTCTGTCTCATTCTCCCAGGTATTTACCTCATCCCAGCTAAAGGTTGGATCATCAACGTAAGCTAGGATGGACTGCCCGGTGTAACAGCACCGTGCACCAGTTGGCACGGTGTTAAGGATGTCGTTGACCAACTCTTCGTTAATCATTGTTGACCTCCTTAGCCATGACAGCAAGCGTTGACAGAGCATCCTCAATGTCTGCCAGGGATTCAAGAGCTTGCTCTTTCTTTCCGATTCTCACTAGGCATTGAAACTCTGAGAGCCTAGCTCGAACAATCTGGCACCAGTTGTTGAGCAAACTTGGTGCAATGGTAACCCTGATCTCTTCCATGTCTTTTCCTTTCTAACCTATTCTTTGGTGTACATCGTCGGCTCGTCCGGTATCAATCGGTACATAAACTTATCGACGTTATACTTACGGAGAACCAGGAGCTCGCCTGTTAATGGAAGCTCCTGTACTACTTCCCAGTAAATACCTGGGCGTTTCTTTAGGCGAATCCTATCGCCTACCTTGAAGTTACTCATCGAGGTTCTCGATGAATTTACGAAGGTGAGCTTTCAAAGCTTCCTTCTCGATGTCGGATTTGAGGGGCTTGTATAAGATGACTCCCATTGGATATGTCTCGTCTTGCTTTACTGCAAGCATGACATAACCCTTGCACTCATCAACATCTTCTGGATAGAGGATTTCAATAGCATCATCCATCATCTTGTCAAACTTCTCGAACTCGAAGTTGTAGAGCTTCGAGTTCTTAACCTCAACGGATTTCGGTTCTCCCAGTTTCATTTCTTCTTCCTTCTTTCCGAGTTCGTAAGCCGACACTTAAAGCATCGACAACCTGCCGTGTAGCCAGTCAAGGTTCCATGTCTCGGGTCATCCTTGTTGGCTTTCATTTCTTCTAGTACCTTCGCCCTCCATTTCGCTCGTTGTTTTTTTGCAGCTTCAATGCACTTGTCGCATCTGCATCCTGCGTTATAGGATGTGATGGTTCCGTGTCGCGGGTCTTTAGGATCCGCTTGAAGCTCCTTGAATCTCTTGGCTTGGTTTGCTTTCGTAGCTTTGATATAAGCTGGAGCATGTTGCTTATAGTAAGCCTGCTCAGCAAGCCGAACAGATTCCATATGACCTTGCCGAAACTCTTTGCGATAAGCTTTAGCAGCGGCTTTGCACAAAGAGCATCGGCACTTGCCCGAGGTATAGCCAGTCATAGTGCCATGTCTCGGGTCATCAGGCTTCATGTTTAAACTCCTTTGTTCGAAGTTCGTAACTTGCATTCAGGCAGTTACATGTCAGACATTCTTCACTGTCTCCATCACACGGAGTACAGTAAGGTTTAAGCCGAGAGCATGAATCTTGATATTCACAGATGAGACATTGTTCCATGTGTCTCACCTCATTCGAGAACTTGGACTCTGACTCCATAGTCATTCAGTCCTGCGACATAACCTATGCCGCAAACATCTTCAACCATTTCTTTGATGGTCGAGTACTGTTTGATGGTTGGGCGATTAGATTCATCAAACCATACCTTAATCTTGTATGGATAAAGTTCATTTATTCGCTGAGTCATTTCATTCCACTCAGCATTCTCGTCCCAATCAGGAAGTTGAGACGAGAGTCCGCATAGCCTACAGTTCTCGCAAAAGAAGTAGCGGTCATTCAACCGCAATGTCTGTGCATATTTGCCATTGCATTTCGTCTTCACTTTCTTTTCCTTTCTAATCGATGTTCATATTTAACCAAGCCTGGCAGTTACCAAAGAAGTCACAGTCTACTGCGACTGGACAATAATAATCAAAGCGATGGAATCCAATGCCATCTGGTGCGGCCTTGATTTCTTCTCTAGTTGCGTGCCTTAAATATTGTTTAGGAGTGCTGGCAGCAGTGCATCCTTTGTGGTAGCACACATGAACAAACTTATCTTTGTTTTCCGTGACCCTGCCTATTTCTTGCTTGTAGCCTGGGTCATAGATAACCCAGTCGCCGAATTCGAATTGATCGCAACTCATTGTTCTTTCCTCTCTAACAACGATAGGACATAGTATTCTTTGGGGACGGAAAAACCCGAACACCCAAGAAACACAAGGTGATAGAGAGATCCCGTAGAATAGTTAGACAATAGGAGCCCAGGAGGAATTGCAGGTTCCGACAGGTCAAGGTCGGTGTCGAAATTCTTTGATAAATTCTTGAACGAACCCGACCACGCCTGCATCGTACAGAGTCACAACTAGCAGCACTATGCCACAGATTCCTACTGCTATTATCTGTAATAGCTCCAAGGTTTTACCTCCTAAAAATAAGGGAGCCAGCTATGCAGCCAGCTCCCAAGATGTTACTGCTCAGCGGTCCCGTGGTACTGGCTGGGCTTTCCTTCTTCCTGCCTGCGAACAGCTTCTTCACACTGCTCGTGGCAAGCTTTACGATGAGGGCAATTGTCGCAGCTTACGTATCCTGCCACGTAGTCCTCATCATACACATCGAACACTGTAAACATTTTTCTAACCTTTCTAACCAGGGGAGAGCAGCAGGTTGCCACTCTCCCGACTAACTTACGATTACAGCACAGCCTCACAGAAATACTGGAGATGTACCGTGCCATCAGACCAGGTAGTGTTACGCCAACCGACGTTTACCACTTGTCCCACTTCGGGGATAAAGCAGCGACTCTGATGCGGTCTTGTGACGGGCAAGAACTCACATCCCTTCTCAGGATTCCAGAAATGCTGCACCACATTATGGCGTGTCGGGTCGAACTCCTCAGGATTCACGTTCTTGGGCAGTGAATAACCCATATAGACGGCATTGGTGTAGATGGTTTCGCCGCCGGTTGCACGGAACGGGTTGTCAGTGCGATAGGTGTTTGCAGTTTCGGGCAGGTTGAACGTCTTCATTTTGGTTTCCTTTCTAACCGGTCTAACCTACTATTCTTTGGGAAGCATATACACTCCCCAGGGAACATAAGGTGAAATCCCCAACGGCTACGAGCACGTGAACCATTGGGGACAACGACTCACCCGTACTCCCAGGGAACACAAGGTGAACCCAGGGAGATGTGCGAGCGGGAGAGCCTAACGATAAATGTGAGAGCCGCAAGCAGAATATTCTCAGCCTGCGGCTCGGTTACTGTTACCTAAATCTGCTTTGGGTCTAACTCAGCATACATATCGATGCTGAATGTACCATCCTGGTTCACCCAACAGGTGAAATTGATGTACAATTGACCGTTGTCGAGGAGGACTTCATACGCCTCCTCGCCAGGCTCATCATGAGCGTTTTGCCACGCCCAGATGAGATTCCGCTGCAACCATATATCCCAGTATTCAAACTGGGTTGGGTTCCAGATGTCCAGGAAATCATACGCTTCCTGGATCGTCTTAACGTCGATTTCCCACTTGTAGGCATAGTTGCCATTGGAAAGTGTTTCGATGTTCTTCAAATTCTTCTCGGCATTGTTCTTCATCGTTCTAATCCTTCTAACTAGGGGAGAGCAGCAGGTTGCCACTCTCCCAATTGACTTTCTGTGACGATTACCGACGACCAATGCGCCAGCAATCGTTACAAATGATGTTTTGCCCGTCGTGCCAATGGTTATGGTCAACGGTGACTTCGACGGGAATGCCGCAATAGCAGCAATCCCTAAAATCATGGACTGGTACGACGGCAACTGCGATACAATAAATAATCGCAGCTACGATTGCCAGGCCAATCAAGATGTCTCTCATCTCACACCTCCTTTCAGGTCTAGTGTTGTGTTCTTTGGGAAGGACATATTGACCCCCAGGGAACACAAGGTGAAATCTATTAAGGTTACACGCACTGCAAACACTTACTCTTGCAAGCGCATATAACTCTGGGAAACACGAGCAGCAAAAGTTACTCACATTTCCCAAGGCACACAAGGTGTAAAAAAAAGGAGAGCCACCAAACTGGCAGCTCTCCTAAGAGTTAGAACGGGATCTCGTCTTCCGGATATGGAAGAGTTGGTCCTTCGAACTCAATATGTTCTTCGAGGACAAAGTTCCATTCGTAATCGTCTCCAATATTTCTGGCAGTTACAATAAGCTGCCGATTCTGAGGTAAGGGATGCGAAAAGGATTTCGCAGCCCAGCACCAATAATAGGGACGATCAGGATGGTCCTGATCTAGCTCGACATCAAGCCTTTGTACGAGCTGGGCACGGGTTATGCCCAAAATACGTAAGGCTTGCTTCATATGAAGTGTTGTCGAGCGATACCACGAACCAGTATTGTACTGGCTCTGTACTGGTGTAGGAAGTGGATAAGTTTCCCACTCCCACGTATCGTTGCAACCATAGGTATACGCAACGAAACGCTTGTTGCCGAGCTCTCGCTCCAGTTCATACGGATACCAACCAAATTGGAATCCGTTGTCCTCGCCCATCTCGAGATCGAGTTGCTCGGCAGTCAGGTTGAAGAAACGCAGGACAAAGTTGGTGTTGCTGGTAGCCACGATGTGCTCCTTTCAGGTTGTGTTTCGGGAAGCCCTTTACTTCCCAAAGAACACAATGTGAAATGTTGCGCGCTAGGTGAACTTATAGTTCTCATCAATGTTCCAACGCGAGAAGGCGAACTGCGGACAAGCCGGT
>UMFR01024336.1_pt1 | contig 9908 bp, 9 predicted proteins | sample 1965041 | NCBI WGS metagenome assembly UMFR01 (sample SAMEA4836049, study PRJEB28245) | human gut metagenome | biome: gut microbiome; material: fecal sample | place: Denmark | collected 2008
CTCGGGCAATGCGTGGACTTCAACTCATATGACCCGACAAGCGTTTCCTCATATAAGTGGACACGGATACGCGGTGAGGACGGAGCGGACGGAAGTGACGGTGAACCCGGCACGGACGGGCAGGACGGATTCTCGTGGGCACTTGACCCTGCCGCCATAACATTGGAGGCTGACAGTGACGGTGTGGTGAGCATGCAGGATGCGACATCACGTCTGCGCGCATGGCTCGGCACACGCGAGATGACTGTCACCATTACCGCCATAGAGCCTGTGCACTGTCTTGCATCACGCAACGGAGCACAGGTTACAATAACCGCAATAGGGACATATACGGCAGACTGGGGAGGTTCGGTGCCGTACGGAGCGGGATGGGTGCAGATTACGGCACAGGCAACACTGGGAGGAGAGACCCGCAGTGTGAACTGCCGCCTGTCCTTCACAGTATCGTCCATTGCACTCTCATCGCAGATTAAGGCTGAGACGGACAGCATAAGCCTTAAAGTCGGCTATCTTGGGGCAAAGGACGGAAACATGGTGACCACTCCCGACATATTCCTGACAGGGAACGGGAACAAGACATACACAATCGGGGACGTGTCAAGCCTGCGCGGAAAGACAATAACGGTATCATGCCTTGTCAAGACCGTATCCGCGGTTCCGGCGGCATCTGGCAACAGACGTATCGGCATGGAGCCCATGGTACGGTATGCCGACGGCAGCACGCAGTATCTCGGAACATGGAGGCAGATAACATCCACGGATACGTTCGAGGGACGCATAAGCTCCACGCACAGGATACAGGATAAGGCTGTGGCGTCGGTAGAACAGTGTAACCTGTATATACAGGGCATATCATCAGGATACTCGTCCGTGTCGCGTCCAAAGATAGAGACCGGTGCGGACGCGACAGACTGGGGACTCAGCGCGGAGGACAGGCTTAAAAGACCGAATCTTCTTCCAGGAACATCGGACTTCAGCCAATGCACCGTACAGGATACCGTAGAGGCAGGAGCATACACGACACCTTACGGAGAAAAAATAAGCGTGGCACACGGTGTGAACGAAGCCGGGACATCATACAAGGACGTCATCACATGGCGCAACGTGGTGCCCGAGCCGGGCGTACAGTATACGCTCTCATTCTGGGCGCGCGGCACAGGCAGCATCGGCTCGTACTTCTATCCGAACTGCACCGACTGGGTCACAAGTCCGGGGACGAAGAACCAGACAGGTGTGACAGACGGATTCGTGCAGTTCACGCTTGAAAGCGGATGGAACCGTTATCAGGTGACATGGAGCACTCGCAATGACGTAAGCGGAGGGAAGAGCCTGATAGCGGCACGGCTCATGCCGGACAGTTCTGCACAGGGAGAGGTATGGATATGCGGAGTGAAACTGGAGAAAGGCAGTGAGGCGACCGACTGGCGTTCGGAGACAATCACGCGCGACGAGCTGCAGGCGACAGGGATAGACATTGAACACAAGCGCATAAAGGTCACTGCCGACAACTTCGAGATACAGAACAACTCCGGCGAGACAGTCACCACAATCGACGAGGCGGGCACCCTTACAGGTGTGATGCTCCGTACGATGGACGAAGGACAGGGACATGTGGAGATAAAAGGCGGACTGATTGAGGTAAAGAACCCTAACGGGGTGACCAACATCAAAATGGGATATAACGGCTCATACATGGTACTGTCATATTATGACAATGACGGTACGTTCCTTTATGACCTCGGACCGTGGGGACTGTCCGGCAAGGATGTCTCGGAAGAACGGTGGGAGACCAGCAGCAAATACGGACGCCTGCAGCTGACAGGGACCACATTCTCCACCGTAGGCGACATCGTTGGCAACAAACAGATAATGAACACCATATTCCAATATGGTCATGTGTACACGAAAACACCTTTGTACATGTATCTTGCAGGGCGCGTAAACGACACATATCTCAGCGGTGACTACGCCTCCACTCCGGAGATTGCAAGAGCCGCGAACGGCAGATGGTTCATGGAGCAGGGTAATGTGACCACGGCACAGGCTGTCACAGGAATGTGGGCGCAGGACAATCCGGAATCGTTCATGATAGGCTCGCCTATGGACACACCGCCAATGGACTATACGCGATATGAGGATGACTATGCGGAAAAGGTGGATTTCTCCAGACAATGGTGCTCGCGCAATGTATACAGATTCTCGAACATCGGAATCGTACAACCGGGAAGCGGCACCGTATACTACGGCAGCATGATAACGACAACAGCCGTATACATGAATTATGACAGGGTGCTGATGATACAGATTAATCGCATTGACGATGATGACACGGACACGAACGGAAACATATATTTATGATAAAAAAACAGGAGGACAGTATATGACATTGACAACATTGAACTTTTCCAAAACCGGAGGAATGTGGCATGCGGAATGGACACATGGCGGTGAGGGAATATTACAGATAGACTGTGAGCCGGAAAGCGGTATCACACTGTATGCAGGACTGCCGGGCATGGGAATGACCGTGACGCATACTTGGTCGAGATACGAGAGGCGCGAAGGAAGCGTCATGCTCCATATGCAGGAAATTGACAAAGGGCTGCGGATGCGCCTTGAATGCGAGAGCCTGCCGGATAAGGCGTGCGTGCGTGACAGCACATCCGAGCTGATTCTTGACGAGGAGTCCGAGACACCCGTAAACGCGGTGGAAGGCACCGGACTGACGGTAAAGGTAAAACGGAGCGGTGTCAAGAAGGACATCTACAACACGTTCGTACTGCCGTTCTCTTTAAGCACCGCACAGATTGCGGCTGCGTTCGGTGAGGGGACAAAGGTTTACGCATACGGAGGTCTGACAGACGACCAGAACCTGCGGCTTACCGAAGTGACGGACGGCATGGATGCCGGACAATGCTATGTCGTCGTCCCGACAGCTGACCCGCCATCAGACAGTGTGTATGTGTTCGAGGACATAGACTCTGTCGTGTCTGCCGCGCCTGAGCCTGCTTACGGCTCACTTAAGTTCCATCCTTCATACGGCAAGATATACGCTCTGCCCGAGGGATGCTATCTGTTCAGCTCAGGACAGCTGTACCATTCAAACGTGAGCGTAAACACGATGAAAGGTTTCCGATGGTATTTCACATATCCTCCGGAGAACATTGCCGGACTGACAGCCTCCTCCACCCCACTCTCTGCCGTCACTCTTGACCAGTCGTCTGACGGACATTATAATCAGACCGTGATAGAGAGCTGCGCAAAGCTCGGGCTGACAGTGTCCGTTACGCTTAAAAGGACGTTCGGTGCGGGTGTCTGGAACTCTTTGTGCCTGCCGTTCAACGTGACGGACATAGCGGGCGTATTCGGTGAAGGGACGGAGGTTTCGGAATATACTTCAATAGAAGGGAAAACCTTGCACTTTACCAAAGTCACATCAATTGAGGCTGGCAAGCCGTATCTTTTTAAACCGGGCGGTGACAGTCCCGCTTCCGAGTATATCATAGCCAATGTCTCACAATGGGAGACGGAACCGCTGCCGGTGACATATAATGGGGTCACAATGAAGGGATTCTACTGCAAAACAACAGTGCCTGCCGGAGCATACACGCTTGGAACAGGAGGTCTTGTGTATCATCTTCAGGAACCGCAGGAAGCGAACGGTTTCAGAGCATATATAGAGGCAGACACAGATATAAACGGCTACGGTGAGCCGGAACAGTAAAGAAAGGAGACAGACTATGAGACGTATAAGAATAGGAAACGACATCATTCTGCGCATAAGGCTTACACGCCGTGGCGGTGCTGAGAACCTCGAGGGAAAGAAAATCGGTCTTATGCTGCGCAACATTCTCGGCAGTGTGAGCCTTCCTGTAGTACAGTCAGGAGAGGAGCTGATAGCAGGATGGCAGGGCACACAGCAGCAGTGGACAGGCGCGTATACAGTGACACTTACAGAGGATTGGGGCGAGAACAACCGCAACACCGTGGATGAGGCATGCGCCTTCGAGCTTGTGTCAATAAGCAGCGACGAGGGTGTGGAGACCGGCACCGTGAACATCGAGCTTGACATGGACATCAGCGTGCCGGGCAACGGTCTGTCCGCCTATGAGATAGCTTTATTAAATGGCTTTGAAGGAACAGAAGAAGAATGGCTGGAAAGTCTAACTCCGGACGCTAATTACTACAACAAGCAGGAGATTGAAGAAAATTATTATAACAAGCAGGAGATTGAAGAAAATTATTATAACAAAGGAGAAATAGATGAATACATAAAAGAGCATCAACATGTTATACCACATCCTAAATATGTAGTTGGTAAAAATTCAGATAGCGAATTTCTGATAGACGTTTCTGAGTATGACGGATTTGATGACAATGACGAAACTAAAATATTATATTTTTACGAGGAGGAAGGAATAACCATTAATTCCGATGGTACATATAAGCTGAATTCACGCTATCGCGATAGGTGGACGTCTGATGAATTTTATAAAAGAGACAGAAACAAACGTTACTATACAGAAAGTGACTACATACCTCTGGGATTTATTAATGAAAATAACATTTATAATGATAGAATACTATCATTTTATAAATTATTATCAACAAAAGAAGCAATAGAAATTGGTCAACAGAATGGAGAATATGTACAGTCTTATTTCTATTATAGAGATAATTCTAATGGGTATTTTAAAGATAAGTGGTGGAGTATATATGCAGGAACTCCGATAAAAAATGCAATTTTAGACATTTCAAAGCTTAGAACTTCAGAGTACATTCCGGACATAAAAAATATGCCTGGAGATATAGATCGTGTTAATATATTTGCAATGTGCAGAAATTTGGAAACTGTAATTTTATATAGTAGTGATCCGAATGTCACCGAAATAGAAGAATGTTTTACAAAATCTATGTTTCAAGGTTGCAAGAACCTAAAAAAAGTAGTATTTAGAGGAGTAAAACCTAAAAATAGTGCTTTTTTGTTTGATAGAATTGATAATAAAGATTATTCGGACATTTATAATAAAAATGAAAAAAATGAAAGTTCTTTAGAAATAATATCTGACACATTAATTTCTTTTGGTAAGGGAATTTTTCAATTCTGTCCTTTTGGAGAAATAATAGGTTTAAATCTCTTTAATATAGATGATTCTGTAACAGATTTATCATACTGCTTTGGTTCCACTTGTTTTAGTAAAGATTTGTTATTACCCAGCTGCTTTTTAAGGCCAAATAATGTAGAAAAATATAGCTATTTTATAAGAAATTTTCTTTCTGGATTAGAAAAGATAAATGTAGTATCCGAAGATGGAACTATAAAAAATCAAGAATATGGTATATATATTCCCATAATCCCATCTGAAAATGTAAATTCTATACAAGTAGATAACTTAGTTGACCTACGTGATATAAATTATCCTATGAAAGTAGAATTTATTGGAAATTATGTTGGAGACAAAGTTATAAAAATAACATCCACTAAATATATTCTACCAAGCAGCAATGTAAAAAAAGAAATTTACGCGGATGAACATTTTGAGTTTACAGATTGTAGCTATATGCTTTTAGGAAGGGATATATGTGCATATTTTAAAACGTCTTTAACGGCGAATATGCGTATTGTATTTTTAGACTTACGAAAATTTAAGTGCTCACCTGAATTTTTTAATACTAAAAATACGATAGACTTTAGCAGAGGAATTAATTCAGCCGTAGAAGGATATTTTGGATTTAACGACGATAATTCTACAAGTAACGGTAGTTTAGAGCATATCGCTGAAACTGCACCAACTATAGTTGATGGTAATAAGCGAATATTAAAATTTGCATCATATCTTAAAGAAGCAGAATGGGCAGCACCCTATATTGCGCAATTACAAGAAAAAGGATATACAATAGCATAAAATTATGGAAAAGAAAACACTTACATTTACAAAATTAATAGCCAGCGAGGGTATGTGGCTAACAGATGGTAATGGTACATATTCTAAGGAAGTATTCCTTGGAAGTCTTGACAGCGAAGAAAATTGGCATGAAGAAGCCGATGAAATTGTACAACAAAAATTGAAAGAAAAAGAAGAAGCAATTAATAAGGATGCTAATGCTAATGCGTCTGTAATATAGTAATAAACTTTAAAACAAAAAAATTATGAAAGAGAAGGTAATTAAATTCGTAACAAACAGATGGTTCGGCTTCGTGGCAGGACTGGTAATCGCAATGCTGTACATGTGGCAGGAACAGAGCCTCGGCAGCGTCAATGCGTGGATAATGGGAATCATCACACCTATGCTCTTCGGAGCGTTCGCCGAAGTGGTGAGGTACGTTACCACGGAGGACACGTACAAGTGGAAGAACCTGCTGTGGTGGCTCGCGGGAGCTGTCGTAGGAGTCATTATTATGTGCATTCTGTGAAGAATGCCTGTTTTTGTTAGAGTGTGGCACGGAGGAATTAACGGTTTTCTCCGTGCCTTAAAAAGGGGTATCATGGAAATATACTGTTCTAACGACATTCCTAATACGGGCATTCAGAATGACTTATGGCCGGGTCTATAAATTCAAGTCAATATCAGATTCATGGAATTGTATAGACGGTATTTTCTTTACTACATAAAATATGAATATGGAATTGAATGGAATATTACAGGTCATTATCGGAGCGGTCGCCTCCCTCGGAGGATTCAGTCTGATAAAGTTCCTTTTCTTCATGAAACCTGAGAGGCGCAAGGCTCAGGCGGAAGCGGAGATAAAGGAACTTGAAGCTGACGAGAAAGAGATAAGCGTGATGAAACAGCTTGTTGACAGCCTGAAACAGCGTATCGAACAGCAGGACAAGAAAATAAGCGAGCTAAACGAGCGGGTTGACAAACTGTATGTTGAGAAACACGAACTGGAAAAGCTCAATAACGAACTTACGCGTGAGAACAACGAGTTGCGATTAAAACTCATGGAAGCCCGGCATAATCTCTGCGTCCGTCCTGATGACGAATGTCTGAAACGTATGCCCCCGAGGGACTACTGCCGCCTCGTAAAGCTTGCGAACCACGAATATGACAAGTATTATCCAAACATCAACGAAGATGAAAATAGCGGAGTATCTGAAAAGTCTGATAAAGGCGAACAGCCTTGACAGCAGCAAGTCATTCGCCCTTGTGCTTTCAAGCGTTGTCGGGGCTTTGGTCGGGCTGTGCGTGTGTTTCTGTCTTGTATGGGACGTATGCACCAACGGCTATCTGAAAACCGACCTCGACGCTTTGGGGCTGTTCATGCTTTGCATAGGCGGTTTCATGGCAGGAGGCGGAATAAACAAGGCTTTGAGCGAAAGAAAAAGAGATAATGTTAAACCAATAAACAAAGAGGAGGTTTCAAAATGAAAGAGAAAATCTTGAACTACATCGGACAGGACGGTCTGCTGCACATTCTATGCAGTATCGTCCTCGTGAGAGTTATTGACATTTTCTTCCCGCTGTGGGTTGCAATTATCGCAACAGTCGTTATCGGCTTGGCAAAGGAGCTCATATGGGACAAATGGCTCGGCAAGGGGACTTTTGACAAGAAAGACCTGCTGTGCGATTTAACAGGAATCATTATAGGTTGTATGTAAAATTATGGAGGATTGATTCATGCTGGTATTGATTGACAACGGACACGGAAAGGACACCGCAGGAAAGCGGTCGCCCGACGGGAGATTAAGAGAGTATGCCTATGCGCGTGAAATAGCGGCAAGGCTTGAACAGGCGTTAAAAGAGCGTGGCATTGAAGCCATAAGGATTACGCCGGAGGAAAACGACATATCATTGGCTGAGCGTTGCCGTCGGGCAAACAGATACGGAGCAGACGGAGTGATTCTTGTCTCCATACACTGCAACGCGGCTGGTGCCGACGGCAAATGGCATGACGCCAGAGGATGGTCGGCTTATGTCTCGCGCAACGCTTCAAAGAAGAGCAAAGAGCTCGCCTGCCGTCTGATTGACGCGGCAGAAAAAGAAGGGTTGAAAGTCCGAAGATACTCACAGGATGAGCCGTATTGGACACAGAATCTCGCAATATGCCGTGACACAAACTGCCCCGCAGTCCTGACAGAAAACCTTTTTCAGGACAACCGGGAGGACGTGGACTATCTGCTGAGCGAGAAAGGCAAGCAAACCATTGTGGAGCTGCATGTGCAAGGCATCGTGGCGTACTTCGGGAAAGTGTGAACTCGTTTCCAAAATGGAAATAACTGACGACGATTGCAAATTCCGCAACCGTCGTAAAGGCGTTCTTTGACATTGTGGGTTGCCGTTAAAAATACAATATTTTCGAAAAATTATATACAATTATTTGAGGAAATTATATATCTTTGCACCATATAAGAAGCCCTTACGGCAATAAGGGCTGAAATTACAGACGGTGTGCCCGTCTTAAATTTAAATCATATGGCAAAGATAAATAATAATTTTGAGAAACGAAAACGCATCACGAAAAATGAAGCGTTGGAACTGCTAAAAGATTGTTATGAGGACATCTTCAAGGCGTATTACGCAGGTTTGGCAAATTACAATGAAGAAGTAAATATGACCATACCTGAAGCAAGGACAAGGCTTGTAGGTCCTTTGCTTAACGCAAAAATAACAGAGAGTTTCATTCTCACATTTCCCGAGAACTGGAACAAAGGCAAATACGGAAGGATAATATTCAGATGGAACGGTGTGCTCATGCTCATCAAGAAATTGAACAAGAATGACAAGCCGTCTTACATTCCGACAATACTTTCAGATTCGATTGTCAACCAATACCAATTGCCGCTTTTCCAAGGCGATGAAGGCAAGGAAGAGCCGATATTGATTTTCGGATATACAAAGGACGGTTTCGGGCAGCTCATAAACCCGAGAATTGTCTTGTATGACGATGGGGTTCAATGGACTGCCTATATGGAAGACGGTGTGAATGTACCGGTTGCCAATACAGACACGCAGGAGATTGTTGTCCGCCTGAAAAAGAAAGAGACAGGAGAAAAGAAAGCAGAATAACAGCAGGGCACACCGTCTGTTAAAAAAAAGAACTATAAAAGCAATGTCTTATGAAATGTGAGCAGCTTACATTCGCAAGGGAATACAGGGGATTCACGCAAACCGCACTCGCGGCAAAAGTCAAAGGGCTGTCGCAATCCAACCTGTCAAAATACGAAAAGGGGTTTGGCGGGCTGTCTGACAACATGCTTGGTTTGATTATGTCCACGCTTGATTTTCCGATGAAATTCCTTGACATGAATATTGTGAACAAGGTTGACAGCAAGCATTACAGGAAAAAGGCAACCATAACCGTAAAGACACGCAACGAGATAGACAGGACAATATCCCTGATTGCGTATTGTTTTGATTGGCTTAGTGAATTTGTCGAGATACCTGACTATTCATTTGGATACTACGACATGGACAACGGCATAAGCCCGGAGGAACTTGCCGGGCACATAAGGAACAAATACAGGCTCGGCATGTCGCCTATATCCGATATTTGCAATTTCCTTGAGCGCAATGGGGTATTCATTTACATGTGGGACAGTCCTAACGACGAGTTTGACGGGGTATCCCTGATAACTGACGCAGGCAATCATCTTATCATTGTGAACAGGAACAGAAGCAACGACAGGGTAAGGTTTACGCTTGCACATGAGCTGGGACACATACTGATGCACGAGTGCCCAAGTTTCCCGGTATTCAGCATTAGAGACAAGGAGAAAGAGGCGAACGCTTTTGCATCAGAGCTCCTTCTCCCCTCCCAGGCTGTCAGAAACGCCTTGCACAATGTCAGGCTCGGACAGTTCCCTGAGCTGAAACGGTATTGGCTTGTTTCCATGGCATCACTTTTGGAAAAGGCAAAAAACATAAACGCCATTGCAAGTGAGAAGTACAAGTCTATGAGAATG
>UMFR01085539.1_pt1 | contig 9857 bp, 6 predicted proteins | sample 1965041 | NCBI WGS metagenome assembly UMFR01 (sample SAMEA4836049, study PRJEB28245) | human gut metagenome | biome: gut microbiome; material: fecal sample | place: Denmark | collected 2008
TTTGCTGCATCATAAGGAGGCGCTGGTGCAGTTGGAAAAATACCGTGCCGGAGGTAATATGGGCGGTATGATTTATGACGGCAAGGATGAGCTTACCGGTCATACGCGCGGTTACGGTGCGCACAAAACCAAGCCCGGAGATTATCTGAACGATTTTGCGGCGTATTTAAAGAGCCACGCCAACGAAATTGCTGCCCTGCATATTATTTGCACCCGTCCGAAGGATTTGACGAAGGCGCAGCTGAAGGAGCTGCTGCTGACGCTTGATGCCAACGGCTTTACGGCGCTGCAGCTGAACGATGCCTATTCGGAATACACGAACAGCACGATGGTGGCAGGCATTATCAGCCTTATCCGGCGCTATATGCTGGGAACGGAGCTGGTGAGCAAAAATTCACAGCTGAGCCGTGCCTTTGACAAGCTGAACAAAAACCACAAATTTACGCCTGCCCAACAGAAGTGGCTGGATATTATCCGCAGCTATATGCAGCAGCAGGACATTTTGAGCGTGGAGGCCTTTAAGGAGGACAAACGATTGCAGCGCTTGGGCGGTTATGCACGGGCACAAAAAATATTCGCCGACGATTTGGATAATATCGTGAGCGAATTCAACGGTTATTTATATGAAGATGGAGGCAAAACTGCGTGAATACACAGGAGATTGTAGCAAAGCTCTGGAATTTGTGTAACGTGCTGCGTGATGACGGCATTACCTATCATCAGTACGTTACGGAGCTGACATATATTTTATTTTTGAAAATGGCCAAGGAAACCGGCAGCGAGGAAAATATCCCGGAGGGCTATCGCTGGGATGATTTGCTGGCGCGCAAGGGATTGGAGCTGAAGAGCTTTTACAAAGAGCTGCTTGATTACCTGGGCGAGCGGTGTACGGGACGCATTCAGGAGATTTACAAGGGCGCGGCGACCAACATCGACGAGCCGAAGAATCTGGAAAAGATTATCAGGACGATTGACGAGCTGGACTGGTTCAGCGCGAAGGAGGAGGGCCTGGGTAATCTTTACGAGGGACTGCTGGAGAAAAACGCTAACGAAAAGAAGAGCGGCGCAGGACAGTACTTCACTCCACGTGTGCTGATTGACGTAATGACGCGCCTGGTGGCACCCAAGGCCGGTGAGCGCTGCAACGATCCTGCCTGCGGTACCTTCGGCTTTATGATTGCTGCCAGCAATTTTGTGCGTGAGCAGACGAACGATTTCTTTGATTTGGATGAGGAAACGGCGGATTTTGAATATACGCAGGCCTTTACAGGCTGCGAGCTGGTGCATGATACGCACCGCTTGGCGCTGATGAACGCCATGCTGCATGACATCCAGAGCAAAATTATTTTGGGTGATACGCTTTCCAACGTGGGCAAGGAAATGCAGGGCTATGACGTGGTGCTGACCAACCCGCCCTTCGGTACGAAAAAAGGCGGCGAGCGTGCAACGCGCGACGACTTTACCTATCCCACGAGCAACAAGCAGCTGAATTTTTTGCAGCACATTTACCGCAGCCTGAAGGCTGACGGCAAGGCGCGCGCTGCCGTGGTACTGCCGGACAATGTGCTTTTTGCCGACGGTGACGGCGAAAGGATTCGTGTCGATTTGATGGATAAGTGCAATCTGCACACTATTCTGCGCTTGCCGACAGGTATTTTTTACGCGCAGGGTGTCAAGACCAATGTACTTTTCTTTACGCGCGAAAAAACGGATAAGGACAGCACCAAGGCCGTGTGGTTTTATGATTTGCGCACCAACATGCCCTCCTTCGGCAAGACGAACCCGCTGAAGGCGAGCGACTTTGCCGGCTTTGAGGCGGCCTACGGCGCGGAGGACAGAAGCAAGGTAGAGGACGAGCGCTGGCAGTGTTTTACGCGTGAGGAAATCGCACAGAAGGGCAACAGCCTGGACCTTGGCCTGATTAAGGATGACAGCGTGCTGGATTACGAGGATTTGCCGGACCCGGCGGAAAGTGCGGCGGAGGCTGCGGAAAAGCTGGCGGAGGCCGTGGATTTGCTGCAGAGTGTGGCGCAGGAGCTGAGGAGCTTGCAAAGATAAGAATAGAGTGAAGGATGAAGGAAGAAAGAGAAGAGCCTCTCCTTGGGGAGAGGTGGCATCGCGTAGCGATGACGGAGAGGGGTTCACTATAAGAAAGCATAAAGACAGCAGACCCCTCTCAGTCGCCCTGCGGGCGCCAGCTCCCCCCGAGGGGAGCCTTTCACTACATCCTGAGCACAAATTCAAAACTTGCAAAGCTATGGATTGGGTGGTATACTAGATATATAGATGAAGACGGCCCACAAGGTGGGTTGCCTAGGAAAAAAAGTTTTTAGAAAGCCACTTCTTAACCCGCAAAGTGTAGGAGTGGTTTTCTTTTTAGTGAGCACAATTCAAAACTTGCAAAGCTATGGATTGTGTGGTATATTAGATATAGAAAAGACAACCGCCCACAGAGGTGGGTTGCCTAGTAGGTTAAGAAAAATCCGCTCCGTACTCGTCAAAGTCTTGGGGCGGTTTTTCTATGTCCGTAACTTTTTTATTACTTTTTGTTCTTAAAAATGAACGTAAGTAATGCTACGATAAAAACTCCAAAGGACATTAAATCCTGAAAGCTGAAATATACCATAGACATCACCTCCATTCGTAGAGAATGAAGGCAACACCACCCTGCAACACGGTTGTCAAAAACATTTTATCATAAATTATACATTAAAGCAATAGCATGTTTGTTTATAAAGGAGATCTTGCAATGCCAAAGAAAAAGACAGCATTGACAATAGAAGAACGCTTGCAGCAGGCGCTAGTGTCTGCGGAGGAACAGCCTTACGAGGTGCCGGAGAATTGGGTGTGGGTAAGGCTTGGAAGTCTTGCTGATGTAAAAGGTGGAAAACGTTTGCCTAAGGGAACAACTTTTTCGGAAAATATTACTAAACACCCTTATATAAGAGTAACAGATTTTAATGCTATTGGAGTTTCTTTGGAAGGGTTGAAATATATTGACGAAGATGTATACGAAAAAATTTCTAGATATACCATTTCTTCAGACGATATATATGTTTCGATAGCAGGTAGCATTGGTAAAGTTGGTATTATTCCGTCATGTATTGATGGTGCTAATTTAACGGAAAATGCAGCAAAAATTACTAACATCAAGGGGATAAATCAAAAATATCTTTGCTTGTTTTTGAAATCTGAATTTGCTCAATATCAAATGCAAAGTGCAACGATTGCTACAACACAAGCAAAGTTGGCATTGTTTAGAATAGAATCCCTTACTTTCCCTCTCCCTCCACTCTCCGAACAGCAACGCATTGTCGAGCGCATCGAGGAGCTTTTTGCCAAGCTCGACGAAGCGAAGGAAAGACTGCAGGAGGTTGCCGACAGCTTTGCCGTGCGCAAGGCAGGAATTCTGCACAAGGCGTTTACGGGTGAGCTGACAAAGCAGTGGCGCCGTGAAAATGGCGTGAGCGATGAAAGTTGGGAAGAGAAGAAGCTATCTGAAATAACTGAGAATCAAGATTCTAAACGTATTCCTTTGTCTAAGTCACAACGTGATAATATGAATCGAATATATGATTATTATGGTGCTTCTGGAATTATTGATAAAGTTGATGACTATATATTTGAAGGCAAGAAACTTTTGATTGGAGAAGATGGTGCTAATCTGGTTACTAGAAGTAAGGATATAGCTTTTATTGCGGATGGTAAGTACTGGGTAAATAATCATGCACATATTTTAGATGTAAAGGATACAGTGTTGCTTATGTATTTATGTCATTATATTAATAATATGGATTTGATTCCATATGTTACAGGCAGTGCTCAACCTAAACTTACTCAAGCTAAAATGAATAATATAAAGATTTTTCTCCCCACCCTCTCCGAACAGCACGAAATCGTGCGCCTCATCGACGACCTGCTGGCGCGCGAGCGCGCAGCCCAGCAGGCAACGGAGCAGGCCTTGGTAAGCATCGACCTGATGAAGAAATCCATCCTCGCACGTGCCTTACGCGGTGAACTGGGCACGAACAAAGCGAGCGAAGCGAGCGCGCTGGAGCTTTTAAAGCAGGTGCTGGCGGAAAACTGAAGCTGAATAAAAATCAAGACCTTGGCAGCGGCAAAAGCTGATGCTAAGGTCTTTTTTAGCGTCTTACAGCTAAACATTTGGATATCCCATAGCTGTTCATGCAAACCTTAGGCATTTCAGCTTACAGTTAACACCAACCTTAGTCACGTCAGTCTGGGCATAAGCTAACCACAGATTTGTAAACACTACCGCGTATACCGTTCGGCAGAACTACGAAAAAATAGCTATTTCCAGCAAAGCGATTTAGCTTATTTAAAGCTTTTTGGTAAAACTTTTTTCCAAAAGAATTTTTGCTTTGCCGCGCTTTCCGAAAAGCGCAAACCTTTCTCGCAACTTCTTTCAGTTATGAAAGAAGTTGATATTACGTAAGCGATGTTACGTAAGCGTCAAATCACGCCGGTAATTTTGTTTGAAGATTGTCCGCAGCCTTTAGCAGCATAAACTTTAAATTTACTTCAAGCTTTTACTCTGCTATACTATAATTGTATAAGCGTTGAGGAGGTGCAGTCATGCCATTGGAATATTATTTTATGCTGGCGGGCCTTGTCCTGCTGCTGATAGAATTTGTTGTGCCGGGCTTCGGAATTTTCGGTGTCAGCGGCATGGTGTGCCTGACAGTCGGCGGCTTTTACGTTTTGGGCGGTAATGCTTGGGCGGCGCTGGTGCTGTTGGCAGTGTATCTGTTTTTGGTGCTGGTGATTACGCTGTTGTGCGTGTATCTGCCCAAGGAAAGCAAGTATAATCCCTTTGTACTGTGGACACGCCAAAAAAACAGCGAGGGCTACACCGGCGGCAAAAACTGGAGCATGCTGGTTGGCAAAAGAGGCACGGCCTTGACCACGCTGCGTCCTGCAGGTACGATTCTGGTGGACGGCAAGCGTCTTGATGTGAGCAGTCAGGGAGATTATATCGAAAAGTCCGCGCCCGTGATTATCGTGCGGGTAGAGGGCAGCAAAATTTTTGTAGAACAGACAAAGGAGTGACGTTATGGATTTATTATTCAGTATGGTTTTCGGCAGTGGCTTTGCAGTAATCATTGCTATTGCCGGTATAGCGATTTTTCTTAACTTTGTGCCGTTGGGCCTGTGGATTTCGGCCATTGCCGCCGGTGTTAACGTGGGCATCTTCAACCTTATCGGTATGCGCCTGCGCCGTGTGCCCGCGTCACAGATTGTGCTGCCGCTGATTAAGGCGAACAAGGCAGGTCTTGACGTAAATGTCAACCAGTTGGAGGCGCATTATCTGGCAGGCGGTAACGTGGACCGCGTTATTGATGCTTTGATTGCGGCTCACAGAGCGCAGATTGAGCTGAGCTTTGAGCGTGGCTGTGCCATTGACCTTGCGGGACGTAACGTGCTGGAGGCTGTGCAGATGAGCGTTAACCCCGAGGTTATCGAAACTCCGGTAGTAAGCGCTGTTGCCAAGGACGGCATTGAGCTGAAGGTAAAGGCACGCGTAACCGTGCGCGCCAACATTGACCGCTTAGTAGGCGGTGCCGGCGAAGCAACGATTATTGCGCGTGTCGGCGAAGGCATTGTAACCAACGTAGGCTCCAGTGCCGACCACAGCAAGGTACTGGAAAACCCCGATTATATTTCCAAAACGGTTTTGGATAAGGGCCTTGATGCAGGCACTGCCTTTGAAATTCTTTCCATTGATATTGCGGACGTAGATGTAGGCCGTAACATCGGCGCTGCGCTGATGACCGACCAGGCGGAGGCAGACAAGCGCATTGCTCAGGCACGTGCTGAGGAACGCCGTGCGATGGCTGTTGCCAAGGAGCAGGAGATGAAGGCCTATACGCAGGAAATGCAGGCGAAGGTTGTGGAAGCACAGGCTAAGGTGCCGACAGCTATGGCGGAGGCGCTGGCCAACGGCCGCTTGGGCGTAATGGATTATTACCGTCTGAACAACATTCAGGCAGATACGCAGATGCGCCGCACGATTGCCGAGGTAAGCCCGGAGGGCGAGGAAAAGCCTGAGGGCAGTAAATAAGCGAGGTGCAGCTTATGGGCGGTTTATTTGACAGTGATTTAATCCCCCTGCTTTTTGTCCTCGTAATGCTGGCCAACGTATTTTTGGACCGTCGAAACCGTCGGCGCCGCAGGCCGCAGGAGCTGCCGCAAGAGCAGCCGCAGGAAACGGCGGAGCCGACGCAGGCTAAGCCTAAGGATATTGCCGCCGAGTTTGAACGCCGTCTGAAAAAGACGACGGAAGCGGCACAGGCACGCAAGCGTCAAAGCAGCCAAGGCGTAGTGCATGACGGAATACGTGTGCGCCGTGATGACGACAGCAGAGTTCACCGTGACGGCGAAGCACTGCATGACCACACTGGCAGGATTCACCGCGAAAACGAAGCCCTGGTGCATGACAGGGGCAAGGTTTATTATGATCCCCGCGGTGATTACAGCTACGACGAAGCAAAGATGAACGCTGCTGCGGCAGCGTTTAATGCGCACTACGCACAGCAGGCGCAGCCTGCGCCCAAAAAGCGCGTCAAGCTGAAGCATGCGGCGCTGGTCAACGGCATTATTATGGCAGAGGTATTAGGAAAACCGCGCGCTCTTAACCCCTACGAGGAGCGCTGATTTAAAGATTCTCGCACACAGTAAGGAGATGTTGGAGAATGCTGGAAAAGCTGGATTTGAGTAAAAAAGTGTCCAAGGAAGAATACAACAGGCAGATGGAAGTGCTGGGTGAACGCCTGGGAAAGGCGCAGCGCATGGCCCGCGACGCCAAAAGACCGATTATCATCGTGTTTGAGGGCTGGCGCGGTGCACGCCGCAGTGCGCTGATTAACGAAATGATGCAGCAGATGGATGCCCGCGGCTTTAATGTTTATTCCAGCGTGCGTTTGCGCGGCGTAATGCAGGAGCAGCCGTTTTTCGGTGCCTTCTGGAAGCGTTTGCCGGCGTTGGGACATATTGCCGTTTATCACCGCAGCTGGTATTATCTGAAAAACGCCAACGAGCTGGCGGATAAAGAGGATAACACCAAGTATCCTGCTGTTTCTTTTGAGCATATCAACAACTTTGAAAAAATGCTTACGGATGATAATTATCTCGTGCTCAAATTTTTCCTGCATCTGTCAGCGGAGCAGCAAAAGAAAAATATCGCCAAGAATGCCAAAACACTGGGCAAGGCGTGGCGTGACCTGAATCCGGCTCTTGATGAAAGCGAAGATTACGATAAATTTTTGCCGCATTACGAAAAAATGCTGGAGGCCACTGATACGGTAAATGCTCCCTGGCATCTGATTGCCGACGATGATCCTCGCAGCGCGCGTCTGGAGGTCTTCACCAAGATTGCCGATGCTATCGAAAAGGCCGTACAGATGCCTGTTGAGCCTGCCTCTGATAAGCGCACTGCGGCAACCTACGATGTGCTGAGCAAGATTGACGCCAATAAAGAGCTTACTAAAGAAGAATATAAGGAAAAGCTCGATAAGTACCAGAAAAAGCTGACACAGCTGCAGATTGAAATGTTTAAGGCACAGATTCCGGTAGTAATCGGCTTTGAAGGCTGGGATGCCGCAGGCAAGGGCGGTGCTATCCGCAGACTGACGGCGGCATTGGACCCGTTGGGCTTCCATGTGCATCCGATTGCGGCACCGAACGTGGTCGAAAAGCAGTTCCATTATCAGTGGCGCTTCTGGACCAAATTGCCGCAGCCGGGAACTATAGCAATTTTTGACCGCACCTGGTACGGACGTGTCATGGTAGAGCGTATCGAAGGCTTTGCCAAGCCGCAGGAATGGCAGCGTGCCTACGATGAAATCAAGGATATGGAGGCGCAGTGGAGCGAGCACGGTATCGCCATCGCCAAATTCTGGCTGCAGATTGACAAGGATGAGCAGCTGCGACGCTTCAATGACCGTCAGAATGACCCCAACAAGCAGTGGAAAATTACGGATGAGGACTGGCGTAACCGTGATAAATGGGATGCTTACGAAGCGGCAGTCAACGAAATGCTGGTGCGCACCGATACCTCGTATGCACCGTGGACCGTGGTTGAGGGCAACAATAAATATTATGCCCGCTTAAAGGTTTTGAAAACAGTTATCGATTTGTTTGAACGCAAATTAGCAGAAAAACAGCAGTAAAATACAAGAGGATATCAGCGTAATTTTGCGCTGATATTTTCTTAATACATTATAGATACTCGGAGAGGAAATGCTTTGTCCTGGATAATCAAAAACTACATTAAAGAAACAAGAGAAAATGAAACCGGCGCACAGGTGTATCCGCCGGGCTTACGCCATCCGGTAGCGTTTATTTACCCCAACGTCTACCATCTGGGCATGTCGAACCTGGGAATGCACATTTTGTATCAGATGATTAACGAGCGCGGCGACAGTGCCTGCGAGCGCTTCTTTTTGCCGGATAAACGCCTGCAGCAGGAGCATATCAAAAGCAAAACACCGCTGCTGAGCTTGGAAAACCAGCGTCCGCTGGCAGATTTTGACGTTATCTTCGTCATGCTGTCCTTTGAAATGGACTATGATAATCTGCTGACGGTGCTGGATTTGGGCAATATCCGCCTGCGGGCGGCGGAGCGCAATCAGTGCGAGCCTTTGGTGATTATCGGCGGTCCCTGTGCTACCTTTAATCCCGAGCCTTTGGCTGCTGTGGCTGACGCCTTTGTTATCGGCGAGGGCGAGGAAACAGTGCAACACGTTCTGGATACCATCTACCGCGAGGAAAGCAAGCAAGAGCGCTTGGCGGCGTTGGCGCAGGTGCCGGGCGTTTATGTTCCCAGCCTGTATACGGCGCAGTACGATGACGAGGGCGAGTTTACCGCCCTGCTGCCGCAGGAAGGTGCGCCTGCGAAGGTAGCGCGCCAGTGGGCGCGTGATATCGACGCGTATCCGCACACCTCTGCTATCGTTACGAGCGGAACGGAATTTGAGGATATGTTTATCGTCGAGGTGGCGCGTGGCTGCGGTCGTCACTGCCGCTTCTGCATGGCAGGCTATTGCTTCCGCAAGCCGCGTCCGCGTAAGCTGGAAAATATTTTGGCAGATATCGCCAAGCGCCCCGAGCGCACGAAAAAGGTGGGCCTGATGGGCGCTGCCGTATCCGATCATCCGCAGATGGCGGAGCTGACGGAATACTTGGTAGAGCATAAGATACCGTTTTCCGTGGCCAGCATGCGTGCCGATATGCTCACGGAGCAGATTGCGCATGCGTTGGCACAGAGTGGACAGCGCACGATGACCGTAGCACCGGAGGCAGGCAGCGAGCGGATGCGCGCTGCGATTAACAAGGGCATTACGGAGGAGCACGTTTATAATTCTATCGAATTGGCGGCTGCTGCCGGAATGCGCAACATCAAGCTGTATTATATGATCGGTCTGCCGGGAGAAGAGGACGAGGATATCGTCGAAACGGTGGAGATGATTAAACGCGTGCGTACCAAAATGGATGCTGTGGGCAACAAGGGCGAGCTGGTTATTTCGGTCAACGGCTTTGTGCCCAAGCCCTTTACGCCGTACCAATGGGCGCCGCTTTGCAATGTGCGCACGCTGAAGAAGCGCTTTAAAATTTTGGGCGATGGCTTAAAGAAGGAAAAGCGCATCAAGCTGATTACCGAATCGCTGAAGGAAACCGTGGTGCAGTCCGTGCTGGCGCGCGGCAGCAGACGTATCGGCGAAGCGCTGCTGAAGGCGCATGTGGAAGGCCGCAGCCTGAAGCAGGTGCTGAAGGAGGAGGGCCTGGATGCCGAGGAGCTGGCGGAGCGCGAGCTGCAGGTAGGCCAGCCGCTGCCGTGG
>UMFR01079830.1_pt1 | contig 9855 bp, 4 predicted proteins | sample 1965041 | NCBI WGS metagenome assembly UMFR01 (sample SAMEA4836049, study PRJEB28245) | human gut metagenome | biome: gut microbiome; material: fecal sample | place: Denmark | collected 2008
TACCGAAGTCACGGCCACCCTTGCGGTCGCTCTTGAAGCTGCGGCTGCCACGCTTGTCATCGTCGTCATCATTGCGTCGACCGCCACCGATACGTGAACGGCCGCCCTTATGGAACTCAGCACGCTTCTTCTCGAAGTCTTCCAGACGGTGAGTATGGAACTTGAAAGAACGGATATCGTCCTCCTCGTTTTCAGTCTCCTCGCTAACACGCTTCTTGAATTCACGCTCCTTCTTGAAACGGTGCTTCTGAGCCATCTCGCTCTTCTCGCGCTCCGTCTTCACAATACCGCCTTCAGAACGGAAGTCCTTCATCTTGCCGTCGAACATCACATACTTGCGGAATTCGCACTCCAAGCTTCCGTTGAATACAGGAATCTTGATAGATGGTTTCAGACCAATCTGCTCGAAGCACTCCTCGCGGTAGCTCAATACCCAAGCCTCGTTGCCGGCAAAAGCCTTCTTGAAGCGCTCACCTATCATCTTGTAGGTGTTCAGGAGGTTAGGGGTAGAGATGCGCTCACCGTATGGAGGGTTCATCACGATGATGCTCTTCTCTGCTGGCTGGGTGAAGTCCTTGAAGTCCTGCTGGGCGATGGTGATGTCCTTGCTAAGACCGGCAGCACGAACGTTGAGATTAGCTGTGTTTACAGCCTTCATGTCAACATCGTAACCATAGATATGGTGCTCAAACTCGCGCTCCTGAGAGTCGTCGTTATAGATCATGTCGAAGAGATCCTGGTCGAAATCGTTCCATTTCTCGAAGGCAAACTCCTTGCGGAATACACCTGGAGAGATGTTGCGGGCGATGAGAGCTGCTTCGATGGCGATGGTACCTGAACCACACATCGGGTCGATGAAATCGCATTCGCCCTTCCAACCGGTCATCAGAATCATACCTGCAGCGAGAACCTCGTTCAGAGGAGCCTCTACCTGCTCCTGGCGGTAGCCACGGCGGTGCAGACTCTCACCACTCGAATCGAGACTCAAGGTGGCATTGTCTTCTGCAATGTGGATGTTGAGGCGGATATCCGGGTTAGATACGCTGATATTTGGACGTGTACCCTGCTTCTCGCGGAACCAGTCAACAATCGCATCCTTTACCTTGTAGGTTACGAAGCGTGAGTTGCGGAACTCCTCTGAGTAGACTACTGAGTCAACAGAGAAAGTCTTCTTCACGTCTAAGATGTCATCCCACTTGATCTTCTGGATCTGATCATACACCTCTTCAGCGCTTTTAGCCTTGAAGTGCTTGATAGGCTTTAAGATACGGATGGCTGTGTGCAACTGGAAGTTAGCACGATACATCATTTCCTTGTCGCCTGTGAAAGACACCATGCGGCGACCGATCTGTACATTATTGGCACCCAACTGGGTGAGCTCTTCAGCCAAGACAGGCTCGAGGCCCATGAAGGTCTTGGCAATGAGTTCAAATTCCTGTTCCATTATTGAATTCTATATCTAATAAACTTTGTTTTTCTTTTTTATATTTCTTTGTTTTCGGTTTCATATCCTTGGTAACCCATACGTTGGCTCCCACTACGCAGCCTTCTCCGATGGTGATGCGACCGAGGATGGTGGCATTGGCGTAGACGATGACATCATTTTCGAGGATAGGGTGGCGAGGGATTCCCTTGATAGGATTGCCGTCCTTATCGAGTGGGAAACTCTTGGCTCCGAGGGTTACACCCTGGTAGAGTTTCACATTGTCTCCGATGATGCAGGTAGCTCCAATCACCACACCCGTACCGTGGTCGATGGTGAAGTGCTTGCCGATGGTAGCCTCCGGGTTAATATCAATACCGGTTTCCGAATGCGCCAGCTCAGTCATCATTCTCGGAATGAGCGGCACTCCCAGTTCGTGCAGCACGTGAGCGATGCGGTAGTTGGTAATCGCCTTGATGACCGGGTAGCAGGAGATGATTTCTCCGTGGCTCATGGCGGCCGGGTCGCCCTCGTAGGCAGCCTCTACATCGGTAGCCAGAATCTTGCGAAGTCTCGGAAATTCCATGATTACCTTGGCTGCAATCACGCCTGCCTTGGCACGCTGGTGCTGCAGTTCAGCCTGGGTTTCCGTTTCGCAGTCGTTGGCGAAGCAGAGACCAGCGAGAATCTGCTCCGACAGCATCTCATAGAGTTTCTCTACTCTTACTCCAATATGATATTTGATGGTTGAGATATTTACCGAAGAATTGCCGAAATATCCCGGAAAGAGGATAGAACGGGACAAACTGATGATTTCTTCGAGCGCCTTGCCCGAAGGAAGTGGATTCCCGTCTCGATGCTGATGAAAGAGACCCTTCAAAGATTCGGCGCTCGAAAGCTCCTCGATGGTCTCTGTCAGCTGATGAGTTAATGTATCTTTACTCATTTTCTTAATGTCTCAATAAAATTTGAGTGCAAAGATACGATTATTTTCTTGAATGACAAAGAAATAGCTACGGTTTTTTGTATTTTTTAGAGTGATTTTTTGAGGGATGAAAGACGGAAAGACCCATATACGGTGTTTTACCGTACATGGGTCTGGCTTGTCTTATTTTGCGATGCTGTCCAGGAAGAGGAGCAGTCGGTTGGTGACGTTTACCTCTGAAACACCGGAATCGAAGTCGAGCGATACGAGGTTGATCATTGGGAAACGGTCGTGGAGACGTTTCTCGATGCCCTTGGAAATCACGTGGTTAGCGATGCAGCCGAAAGGCTGGAGCGAGATGATGTTGTTCACGCCATCACGGATGTAACCTACGATGTCGGCAGGCAGAAGCCATCCTTCGCCAAACTGGGCTGCGAGCGAAACCAGTCCCTGTACGTCCTTCGCATCATCATAGATATTGGTGAACGGACGGAAGTAGCGGAACTTGCCGGCTGCCTTGTTTACCTGGCGCAATCTTCTGCCAATCAGCGCCTGATAAGCGCCCTTGATGATGAAATCGGGCACTTTGGTGCAACTCAGCCGCATGTGTTTCTGTATCTCTACATTCACAAATTCCTGCAGGAAGAAAGGGGCAAGCAGAGGCGGAACCACCTCAATGCCGCGCGAAATGATGTTCTGCTCCAGGAACTGGTGGGCGAAAGGATTGAACTTCAGGAAGATTTCGCCTACGATTCCTACCTTCGGCAGTTCTCTGTCGAGGGTCATCTGGTTGAATTCTTCGGCTGCCTGTTCCAGGAGTCGGATGAGTCCTTTGGCTGAATTCTGGGCGATAGGTCCGTCTATCAGCTGCATGTATTTATCGCGCAACTCTCTGGCAATGCCCGGTTTACGCTCTCTTACGATGCAGGCGTTGTACATCTCGTTGATTGCATCGCCATAGAAAATGGCGGTAACGATAATCTGACTGTATTTCAGCCAAGGCACATTGAAGCCGTCCTGCTCGTTGTAGTCTTGCTTGTCGTCTGTTGAGCCTGATGCTTCGCCTGTTGAGGCTGTTACACCGAGCGTGAGCAGCGGAATGTCCTGGAATCCATTGGAAACCATCGCACGTTTGATGAGACCGGCGTAGTTGGTTGCGCGACACTGGCCGCCCGTCTGACTCATCACTACTGCCGTATTATTCAGGTCGTATCTGCCTGATTTCAAGGCTTTGATGATGTCGCCGACGATGAGTGTTGCCGGATAACAGACTTCGTTGTTGGCAAACTTCAAGCCGAGTTCGGCGCTTACCTCATTGCTCATCGGAAGTACCTCTACATCATAGCCTATCAGTTTCAGGATAGGCGGAATGATAGGGGTGAGGTATTCGGTCATGAAAGGAGCGAGAATCTTGCGATGAATGTCCTGCTTGGTGAATACCTTGGTCTGCTGTAAATGTTGAATGTTGAGTGTTGAATGTTGAATTTCTTCAGCTGTTGAATTTTTCACTCTTCGTTCTTCACTCTTCACTTCCTTTACTCCCTTCAGGCTTTCTATGAGCGAGCGGACACGGAGCTTCAGGGAGCCGATATTGCTCACATCATCTATCTTCAACAGCGTGAAAGGCTTGTTGTGGCGCTTCATGATGTCGCGAATCTCGTCCTGGATAAAACTGTCAGGACCGCAGCCGAAGCTGGTCATCTGGACGAAATGAACCTCATCGCCCTGTTCGGCTGCCCATTGCGCTGCCTTCAGAATGCGGTTCATATACGCCCATTGCTTCACGAGATAAGTCTCTGGCTGACAGTTGTATGCTTCGTTGTTGTCCTGGCTGGCTAATGCAGCCTCATTTCTTTCTGCCGCCAGGTTCTCCAGATTGAAGTCTTTGAAATCTGCAAAGAGATTACCCCGGGCGATATCTTCGCTGATGACGTTGACTCCCAGATTGGCAATCATCTCGCTCAGCTTGTGCTGAATCAGCGGGTCTGTATGATAAGGACGGCCCGCCAGCAGAATCGTAAGTCCCTTGTTTGGCTTCAGAATCTTGTCTTTGTTCGTTTTCTGAGCCTCTGTTTCTTCATTTTTCAGAATCTCCCAGCCCTGTTTCTTAATCTCAGCTGTATATACTGCCTGAGCATAGAGGGCCTCTCTCAGCGCTTTACGGGCAGTCTTCTTGCTTACTCCCAGTTGCTTGAGATAATCGGTAATCTGCTTTTCCAGAGCCTTAGGCTGGGCAAAGTTGATGACGGGCGTATCGATCGGTTTCTTCAGATTGATGACCGACTTGATGACATCGCTGTAGCCCGAAACGACTGGACAGTTGAAGCTGTTCAGCGTATTCTTCGGGTCGTCATTATGCTCATAAACCACGTATGGCATGAGGATGCGGTCTACCTTCGGGTTCTCGTTGAGTTCCTTCAGATGACTGTGAGCCAGTTTAGCCGGGAAGCAGATATTGTCGCTCATCACCGTATTCAAGGCTCCTTCATACTGGCTGAAAGTGGAATCGGAAGAGAGAATCACGCCCAATCCTGCTGCCCGGATCAGCGCATTCCAGAACGGATATTCCTCATACATGTTGAGGATGCGAGGAATGCCTACCCATGTACCGTGAAACGCGGTAATAGGTTGGTTAACTGCTTCTCTATCAAATAGTAAACTGTATTTGTGTTCGTAAATATTTTTGCCTTTTATCCCGTTTGCTCCCTTGTTGTTGAACACACGCTCGCACTTGTTTCCGGAGTAGAATCGGTTGCCGCCGGTAAAGGTGTAGCGGGAAACATAACAATGGTTTTCGCAGCCTTTGCATTGCAGCTGCTTGGTTTCATAATGAGCCAGATTCTGGAGATCATCGATGGATCTTGATGAGGCAGGGTGCTCGTCTTCTGCAGATGTGCGATGCTTGTAATCTGCCGCCGCATGAAGGGCACAACCGTAGGCGCCCATCAGTTCCGGCATGTTGCTTCGTGCCACTTCGGTATGGGTGAGCAACTCAAATGCTCTTACCACCGCATCGTTTCTCATCGTACCACCCTGCACAACGATTTTGCCTCCAAGGTTCTCATTACCATGGAGTTTCAATACCTTATAAAGACAGTTCTTGATGACCGAATAAGAGATTCCGGCAGAAATATCAGCTACAGATGCGCCCTCTCTGAGCACCTGCTTCACCTTCGAGTTCATGAAGACGGTGCAGCGGGTTCCCAGGTCGCAGGGAGCCTTCGACTGGCAGGCGAGTTGGGCAAAATCGCCTACAGAATAACCCATATTGTTGGCAAAGGTCTGGATGAATGTTCCGCAGCCCGAACTGCACGCCTCGTTGAGTTCCATGCGCACCACAGCCCCTTTCTCCACGAAGATAGCCTTCATGTCCTGTCCGCCGATGTCCAGGATAAAACTCACGTCGGGCATGAGTGATGCAGCCGCTCTTTCGTGCGCCATTGTTTCGATAATGCCGCTGTCGAGCCCGAAAGCCGCCTTGATAAGTTCTTCGCCGTAGCCTGTAGAGCAGGAGCCTACGATTTCCAGTTCAGCGCCTCGCAATGCAGCTTCCTGCTTCAGGGTGTTCAGTCCATCCGCTACTGCCTTGATCGGATTTCCCAGATTCAGGCGGTAATTTGTAAAGACAATATCTCCCGTAGGCGTCTCCGCATTCACCCTTACCGCAACAATCTTCGTCGTAGTAGAGCCCGAGTCAATACCAATCACAACCTGCTGTTTTCCTTTATTCAGCGGTTGGGTTTCGGTAGCGAATTTCGCCTTTGATTTGAGCCATTCCTGGTGCTCTTTCTCGTTTTTGAACAGAGGCAGCAGACTGCTGGTCCATTCCGTTTGTATTTCTTTTTTCATCCGGCTTCTGAGGGCAGATACTGAGGCTGCAGAATCTGCCGATTTAGCCCGGTAAGCACAGCCCAGAGCCGGGATGAGATTGCTGTTTCCTGATACGATGAAATCGTTTGGTGAGAGATGGAGATAATCGCAGAAAGCCTTGCGGAGAGCCGGAAGAAAGGTCAGCGGACCGCCGCAGAGCAGGATAGGAGCCTCGAAGCTGATGCCGTGAGAAAGCGTTACCACCGTCTGTACGGCGATGGAATGGAAGATGCTGGCTGCAATATCTGCTTCGGGCAGATTGCGTGCCATCAGGTTCTGGATGTCGGTCTTGGCGAACACGCCGCAGCGGGCAGCCATCGGATAAACGTGCTCTGCCTTCATCGCCAACTCGCTCATCTTCTGGTTCTCTACGCCCATCAGCACACTCATCTGGTCGATGAAAGCGCCCGTTCCGCCGGCACAGTTGCCGTTCATGCGCAGTTCCATATTTCCGTTTTTCTTGAAGAAGATAACCTTCGCGTCCTCGCCACCAATATCGATGAGCGCCTTCGCCTCAGGATGGGCAGTACGGGCATAGACTGATGCAGCCACCACCTCCTGTACAAACTCCGCCTGGAGCTGTTCGGCAGTAGCCATTCCTACGCTTCCCGTTACGCAGATTCTAGCCTCTGCATCGCCCGTGAGGGCTAAAATCTCATCGAAATATTGCGACACAAGTTCGTTGACACGAGCGTTGTGGCGTTCGTATTTTGAGTAAATTACCCGGTTATCGCTGTCGATAACGGCTATTTTGGCTGTCGTAGAGCCAACGTCCAATCCTATGTAATATGTCTTCTCCATTTCTCTTATCTCAAGTATTTTCTCTTATCTTCTAGTATCTTCTTATCTTCTAGTGGCTTTTCCCAAGTTCCATCTTCTCTCTTCTCATATCCCTGAAAGCGCTCCAGGCTATCGGAACCGCAACGGCAAACGAACAGCAATCTGCCCACATCTGACACATCTCCACGCCCAGCAGTCCGAAGAAATAGGGGAGGATGAAGATGAGCGGAATGAAGAAAAGTCCGCTGCGTGCTGCCGCTACGATGTTGGCTCTCACCGGTTTACGGATGGTCTGCATCAGCATGTTGGTGAGCACGATGCTGGCTACGAGCGGAAAACTGAGCACCTGCCATCGCAAAGCCACCGAACCTACGGCTACAACCGCTGCATCATCGCGGAAGATGCTGATGATGGAAGTTGAGAAGATGAAGCCGAGAAGGGCACAGACGCTGAGGAAAACCGTGCCGCATTTGATGCAGAAAAAGAAGGCTTCCTTTACGCGCCCATAGAGTTTGGCGCCGTAGCAGAATCCGCAGAGCGGCTGGAATCCCTGACCCAGACCGATGACCATCGCATAGGTAAAGAAGGAGATGCGGGTAACGATGCTCATGCCCGCAATGGCTGCATCGCCAAACGCACCTGCTGCCACATTGAGCATCAGCGTAGCGATACTTCCCAGTCCCTGTCTTGACAGCGAAGGGGTTCCGCCGAAGATAATCTCCTTGGCAAAGGCGCGGGTAGGGGTGAAATTGCTGAGATGGATGCGGATGTTCTCGCCTTTATGCGTCATCCAAAAGAGCATGGCGCAGCCGAAACACTGGCTGATGAGGGTGGCTACGGCGGCTCCGGTAATACCCAGCTGGAAGTAGAGGATGAGCAGAGGAGCCAGAATCAGATTGAGCAGCACACCCGACATGATGCCCTTCATCGCATACATCGTATTGCCCTGAAAGCGCATCAGATTATTCAGCGTAAGCGATGTGGTCATAAAGGGAGCACCCAGCAGGATAATGCCCAGATAACGCTCTGTATAAGGAAGAATGGTGGGCGTAGAACCCATCAGAAGACAGAGCGGTGTGAGGAACACATGACCCAGAATGGCGATGAGAAGACCGGTAAGAAAACTCAGCACAAAGCCCGTGGTTGCCATCTTCTGTGCCTCTTCCGTATGCTTGGCGCCCAACTGTCGCGAAACATAATTGCCCGCTCCGTGACCGAAGAAGAAACCTATCGCCTGGATAACAGCCATTGCTGCAAAGGAAACGCCTACCGCTGCCACACTCTGCGTGTTGATGCTGCCCACGAAATAGGTGTCGGCGAGATTGTACATGCTCGTCGACAGCATACTGATAATCGTTGGTATGGCCATCGTAAAAATCACATGATGCACAGGGGCATGTGTGAGGAACGTATAGTTGTCTCTTTTCTCTTTCTTCATAACTTTATGATGCTCTTTTGGGGCATTTCAACCTGCAAAGGTACATAAATATCCACAAAGTTGGACAATTATGAACAAACTTTTATAAATTTATAAGAAAAGAGTTGCATTATTCATAAATTTATTGTATTTTTGCACCGTAATTGAATATATATACATAAAACAATATACTAATGAATGATGAGATAAGAATCATACCGATAACGACTAAAAAAGGGCTGAAAACCTTCATTCAGTTTCATTATGATCTCTACAGAGACCATAAGTTTGCCATTCCTTTTTTGCGTTTTGACGAGATGAATACGCTGGACCCAAAGAAGAATCCTGCCTTTGAATTCTGTGAAGCTCAATACTTCCTGGCGGTTGACAGCGAGGCTCGTATCGTAGGTAGAATTGCTGCCATTATCAACCATCGTGCCAACGAAGAGTGGAACAAGAAGCAGGTTCGCTTCGGCTGGTTCGATTTCGTGGATAATGTAGCGGTTTCCTGTGCCTTGTTGCGCGCGGTAGAAAACTGGGGCAAGAGCAGGGGAATGAACGAATGCGTAGGTCCGCTCGGATTTACGGATATGGACCGTGAGGGCTTGCTCATCGAGGGCTTCGACCGGAAGTCTACGATGTATATCAATTACAATTATCCTTATTATAAGACGCATCTGGAGAGTTATTCGCTCTATGAGAAGGATAACGACTGGCTGGAGTACCGCATCAGGATTCCGGAAGTGACGCCGGCTAAGTTTGCCAAGACTGCCCAGATGATAGAGAGCCGATATAATCTGCAGGTTCATAAGTTTACCCGCCGGGAACTGACCTCGGGAGGAATGGGCAGGAAAGTGTTCGAAATAGTGAACGAAACTTATAAGAATCTCTATGATTTCCAGCAGCTTACGGAGAAGCAGATAGATGAATATGTAAATACTTATATCAAGAAGGCTGACTTGAACCTGGTAACGGGTGTGGTAGATGGCAACGCTGGCAACAAGCTGGTAGCCTTTGGTGTTTCCTTCCCTTCGTTTACCGATGCGCTGCGCGAGATAGGCGATGGCAAGCTTTTCCCTACGGGTTGGCTGAAGGTGCTGAAGGTTCTGAAGTGGCACAAGACGGATACGGTAGATTTGCTTTTGATTGGTGTTCTTCCGGAATATCGCAAGAAGGGAGCCAACGCGCTTATTTTTGCCGATCTGATAGAGCAGTATCACCGTTATGGCTTTAAATGGGCTGAGGCAATGCCGCAGATGGAGACCAATACCGGTGTTCAGAGCCAGTGGCAGTATCTGGAGAGCGAACAGCATCGCCGTCATCGCTGCTATAAGAAGAAGATTTAAAAGTCTCTGTTTTGAGCCGTTTAGGCGCAAAAAGATAGAAAATGGGCTAAAAAGTTAAAATTACTAACTCGCTCTAAATTGGACTTTGATTGAA
>UMFR01051528.1_pt1 | contig 9806 bp, 8 predicted proteins | sample 1965041 | NCBI WGS metagenome assembly UMFR01 (sample SAMEA4836049, study PRJEB28245) | human gut metagenome | biome: gut microbiome; material: fecal sample | place: Denmark | collected 2008
AAGATCGCGGTATGCGACAGTCCATCCTCTGCCGCGTACTTAGGGTGCTGTGTCGTTAATTCGTTGACTATGTCTGGCTCTCCTCTCTGAAGCTGAGCCGTCGAGCAAGCGCCGGAGGCGTTTGTAGGCGAAGGCGAGGCGACAGCCGAGCGGACAAAGCTCGGCCCACAAGGCCGTCCTTGATTGCAGGCCGAGCTGGCCGCGCAGCGGTCTGAGGGGAGTGAAAGCAATGGTCCGAATCAGGTGAACGCTGTTCTCCACGGCCGCTGCGACACAAGTTCCATCGTATGGAATCGTCGTGCTCCCGCCGGCGGGAGCTGGCTCGCGCAGCGAGACTGAGGGTGGTCGATACGGTACCGAAGGGCCTCATACGCATGCAGTCCGCTGGGATTGATGTCGCACGCGAGAGCATCCGCACAATACGCAAAGCGGCTTCATGCCTTTCACAGAGGCATGGATCCACTTTGCGCTATAGGACGGATAACCGGACGGATCCAGACGCGAAACTTGCTGTAATAATGGGGTTGCCTTGGCTTGGCAAATCTATAAACCGAGTTACACGATATTTATCCGCAGTTTGTTCTGCGTTTGGCGTGTACGAACAATACAGGAAACATTATCGCGTCTTCTCCAGGGATCCGGTCAAAGAGTCGGAAGCGCAAATGTTTGCAAACAATGGCTCGAGCACGCCTAACGGCAATATGAACGTCGGTTGAATCGATCCCGAGACAGAGTTCTCGGAAAGTTTCGGTGCATGGCATGTCGAAACGGCTTCGCGTTCATGTACCGGTGTTTTCCTTTCCTCCGGTTGCTGAAGAAACGGCGACCCAATCCAGTGGAAGGAATAACTTATGAGCATCAAGCGTTGTGGCTCAGCCATTGCGTTCTTGTGTGCGGCTGGCCTGCTGCTGTCCGGTTGCGGGGCGACCGCAAGTGATGGCAGTGATCAGGCCGCTTCGACGTCCGACGGCAAGAAGACCATTACCGTGTTCATCTCCGGTGATACGAATGTCGATGATTTATGGAGCAAGGGCATCATTCCTGCATTCGAGAAGAAGAATCCCGACATTCAGGTCAGGACCCAGTTGGATCTTCACGGTGAACACGACCAGCAGACCGTGGCCAAGCTCGCCACCTCAGTGAATGACCAGAAGGATCCCGGATACCAGCTGATCGACGCGGGTTGGGTTACCGGTCAGGCCGCGAAGGCCGATCTGCTCGACAAAGTGAGTGAATCCGATGAGCCGGCTTTCGCCGACATTCCCGCTGATACGGTCGCCGGTGGCAAGGGGGTCGGCATCCCGTACCGTGCGTCATCCGTACTGCTTGCGTATGATTCCACCAAGGTCAAGGATGTTCCGAAGACCCTTGCCGATCTAATTGCTTGGATCAAGAAGAATCCCGGCCAATTCGCATACAATTCCCCGGCAACCGGTGGCTCCGGCGGTGCTTTTGTCACCACCGTGCTCGATAGTCATCTGGACAAGGAGCAGCAGGACAAGTTGCGCCAGGGACAGGATCAGGCGTCCGAAGCCGCATGGAAGGCTGGCTTTGACGAGCTTGCTTCACTCAATCCATACGTATATCAAAAGGGCGTGTATCCGAATGGCAACGATCAGGTCATTCAGATGCTTGGCAATGGTTCCATTGCAATGGCGCCGGTGTGGTCCGATCAGTTCATTACCGCCCAGAAGAACGGCACCGTTCCCGAGACCATCAAATACACGCAGATTTCCGATCCGTCACTCAATGGCAGCGCTTCTTACCTGGGGATTCCCAAGACCGCTGACAACAAGGATGCAGTCAAGAAGCTCGTCGATTTTGTGCTCAGTCCGGAAGGGCAGGAAATCGTTTCCGATCAGGTGTCCGGCTATCCGGTCATCAATCTGGACAAGATGGACTCTGCCGTAGCGACGAAGTTCAAGGATGCCGACCCATCCGCTCTCCGCCCGTCCTATGATTCGGAAGTCACCTCCGATATGAATAATCAGTGGGACAAGCTGGTTCCAGGCAAATGACGGTTTCGCAGACGTCACCGGCCGACGCTGGCATGGCGGATCAGGGGAGGACGACGAAACGTCGTCTGCAGAATCGCAGGAATCTCATTGGGTTCCTTATGGCTCTGCCCCCGATCATCGTGCTGGTGCTTTTCGTCGGGCTTCCTGTTGTCCTCGCAATCCTGTTCAGCTTCGGATATACGGGCGGTTTGAATCAGGTTTCCGCTCAGATCGGTCAGCATGTTCATGCCGGCACGCCGTTTACCGTGGCTGCGTATGGAGACATCATCTCCGATCCGCGATTTGTTCGTGACCTGTGGGTCACGCTGTTGATTACCGTGGTGAGTACCTTGTTCGTGCTCGTGTTCACGGTGGGAATCGCAGTGTACGCACGGCTGACCAGATCAAAGGTCGGAACCCTGCTGACCAGCATGGCGATCATTCCATTGTTCATTCCGGTGGTGATTGCCTCGTGGGCCAACCTGACGTTCTACTCATCCAACGGTTTCATCCGATCGTTGTTCGCCCAATTCCATGTGGAAGGTCCCACGCTTGGATTTACCACTGCCGGTGTGATCATTGCATCAATTTGGGTGAATCTGCCGTTCGCGACTCTCATGGTCACGTCAGGAATCGAGGGTATTCCCGACGCGTTGATTGAAAGCGCGAGAGATGCGGGTGCCTCGACCATGCGTATCGTCTGCGAGATTCTCATTCCACTCGCCAAAGTGCCGATCCTGATCGCATCCACGTTCACCGCCATCGGTGTGCTCGGCCAGTTCACCGTGCCGTATTTCACCGGGCCGAACGCCCCAAGCATGCTCGGAGTCGACATTTCCAAATATTTCCAATCATTCAACCAGCCGCAACAGTCGGTGGCGATCGCCTGCGTGATTTTTGTATTCGCTATCGGCATCGCTGTCGCATACATCAAAGTATCAGTTGGGGACAGTGGAAAGAAAGAAGGTGAACGATGAACGGGCAAATCCGGCATGTGCTGGGAACGATCGTGAAATGGCTGATCGTCCTGTTGACGGCATTGTTTATTGTCGGTCCATTTCTGTGGCTCGTCGTTCATGCATTCGCCACGTCTTGGAAATATCCGAATCTGTATCCGGACGGTTTCACGCTTAAGTGGTGGAACGTCGTATTCGCCGACGACAAACTGGAATCCGCCATCGGCAACAGCCTGTTCTTCGCGCCACTGACCGTCGCCATCAGTTCCCTGATCTGTCTGCCCGCCGCGTACGCGTTCGCGCGCTTTGACTTTCCTGGTCGCCGACTGTTCCAAATCAGCCTGTTTGCGGTGAACGCGTTCCCGAAAATGGGATTGTTCGTATCCATGGCGGCCATTTTCTACGGTATGCATCTCATGGAATCCGTGACCGGTATCCTGATCATTCATGTCATCAGCACGTTGGTGAACATGACTTGGATTCCGGCCGCCGCATTCGCCAGCGTTCCGCGAAACCTGGAAGAGGCTGCGGCTGACGCAGGAGCTGGTAAATTCCGCGTATTCCTCTCGGTGACCTTGCCGATGGCCGCGCCTGGCATTCTGGTCGCCGTGGTCATGTCGTTCCTTGCGTCGTTCGATGAATCCCAAGGAACGTATCTGGTCGGAGCGCCCAAGTACATGACCATGCCGACGCAGATGTATTCCATGGTGCTCAATTATCCGGAACAGGTGTCAGCCGTATTCGCGCTTCTGCTGGCGATCCCGTCGACGGTGCTGCTGCTCGCATGCCGCAAGTACATTGTCGGCGGGCGGTTGGCTGAGGGTTTCCAAATCCGCTGATGACCATGACAACCACGTTGAAAGAATAATCATGAACGATATGACAGCGAGCGATGCCGGAGGCCTTCGCCTTGAAGGTTTGCACAAATCATTGGGCGGGCGTCGAATCATCAAAAACGTTACTCTCCATGTGCAGCCTGGTGAACTGGTGTGTTTGCTCGGACCCTCCGGATGCGGCAAGACCACCACGTTGCGCATGATCGCAGGGTTCCTTCACCCAGACAGAGGCAGCGTATGGATGGACGGAGTCGATGTCACCGATCTCGGCGCGGAAAAACGCCCCAGCGCCCTTGTCTTTCAGAATTATGCGCTCTGGCCTCATATGACCGTCGAAAGGAACGTGAGCTTCCCGCTGCGCGTAGCCAAACGTCCCAAGGGCGAAATCGTGAAACGAGTCGACGCCGCGCTTGAAATGGTCAATCTGACCGCTCGGCGCAATGTGCGTCCCTCCCAAATGTCCGGTGGCGAGCAGCAGCGTGCCGCGCTGGCCCGAGCGCTGGTCCAAGAACCCAGCATCCTTCTGCTGGATGAGCCGCTGAGCAACCTCGACGCGAAACTACGAGAAAAAGTCCGTGAGGACATTCGGGAGATCCAACAACGACTCGGCATCACCACGATTATGGTCACCCACGACCAGCAGGAGGCCATGGCGGTTTCCGATCGGATCGCGGTCATGCACGATGGTGTGCTCGAGCAAATCAGCAAGCCGGAAGACCTGTACACACATCCGAATACAGAGAACATCGCGCGTTTCATCGGCACCATGAGCGAATACGACAAAGCCTTCGATCCGAAAGGATACGGTGTGAAAGATCACTGGCTGGTCCGCCCGGAAGATGTGGTCTACGCCCCGCAAGGCCAATTGCAGGTGACTGGTCAACTCCCGTCATTCACCGCCCGGCTGACTCGCGTCATTCCCCATGGCCGCTACGAGGACATGTGGTTCGACGCATTCGACGGAACAACCATCATCGGGCTCCGCCCACTCGGCGACACAAGACTCCATATCGGCGACCAGGTTGACATCACTGCAAGCAAGGCCTATCACTATCACGACAACCAGCTCAAGGAGATTCTCGCATGAATATGCGTTTCGCCGCGCATCGCGGTGTACATGACGCCGACAAAGGCGTCAAGGAAAACACGCTCGCCGCATTCAAGGTCGCGGTCGCAGAGCATGCCGATCTGATCGAACTTGATATACGACTCACCAAAGACCGACGAGTGGTTGTCAATCATGATCCCGATCTGGAGCGGGTCTGGGGAGACGCTCGCCGTGTCGAAGACATCACGCTGGCCGAACTGCAGGAGGCGAACCAGAATCCCGACAACCGGGTTCCTCTCCTGTCCGAGGTGCTGACGCTCATCCACAACAGCGGATCCTTGTTGCTCATCGATATGGACAATGCGCAGGTTGCCGAGCCCGCTTACCAGGTCGTGCATGATATGGGCATGGAGAAGGAGGTCGAATGGTGCGGGCTGCCCGAAGGCATGCAGGTTATCCGCGATCTGAGCCCCGAGGCGATCATATGGCTTGCATGGGAGAGCGGCCGACTGCCGCAGGAATCGGATCTGCAAGCCATGAAGCCGCAGGTCATCAATCTGCCGTATATCATCGTCGGTCCGCGGCTTGTCGGGCGCGCTCATGAACTTGGGCTCAACGTTCATTGTTGGACCGTCGATGAGCCGGTCTTCGCCGAGTATCTTGCCGGCATTGGTGCAGACGGCATCACATCCAACCGTATGGGTGCGATTCGTGCCGCGGCACTCAAAGCCGCCGACGGCCCCCGTACCGATGAGGTTGACGAACTTCGGGCGCTGTATACGGCACGGCATATTGCGCAGGCGGCAGTCACGCTGATTCGTGAATCCGGAAGCGAATACCGTACCAATATACATGGCAAAGCCACTCCCGCTGACCTTGTCACCGATCTTGACGGACTCATCGAATGTCAGGTGCGCGATGCCTTGGCTGCGCAATTTCCCGACATTCCCGTCGTCGGGGAGGAAATGGGTGGCAAGGAACCTGATAGCGGGTGGTGCTGGTTCGTCGATCCGCTCGACGGTACCATCAACTTCGCCAACGCAGTGCCGTGGTTCAGCTTTTCGCTCGCACTCGTATGCAATGGCGAGCCTGTAGTCGGAGCGACCATCGATCCAGCCGGTTGGCGCGTCGTTACCTCATGGCGAGGCCACGGCGTTTGGATCGATGACAGGCAATGGGAACTGCCGGAGCGGACCGTCGACGAGCGGGATCCCATCAGCGGAACCATTGTTTCCGTTGAGCTCCTGAACAATGTCGCATGGCCGTGCCTGCCGCATATGTTCACAGAACTCTCCGATCGCTTCTGTATGCTGCGCATTCCCGGGACCGGAACCAGCACGGTCGCCGGGGTCGCCTTGGGACGCGGCGTAGCCAGCCTGATCGGTCGATTCGGTCCAGTGGACCACTATGCCGCAATCCTCCATGTGCATGAAGTCGGAGGCGTCGTCATGGATGAATATGGTCGGGAGACCATGAACCCGAGGGGCAGGGCTTCTTCGTCGCCCGTGACCATGAAGTCGCCGGCATCATCGCGCACATGTGGCATCGGGCACGGACGGAGCTTGAAGAACAGCGGTGACAAGAGCGTTTCGCGAAATCCTCCCAGGCGCGCGAATCGTGCAAGAAGGCCGTTGGATGCCTTGGAAGTTAGGGCATTCAACGGCCTTCGGATGCTTACCGCCCGTCGCCCGTCTGCCGCCTACTGGATATCGGAGATGGGCTTGCCGAGTTCGCCCCGTATGCGTGCGGTGCATGAGATGATCGCGGCGGCGATTGTGAACACCCAGATGACCGCGAATCCGACGGCCACGTTCGAGGAGAGCACCACGCCGACGAACAGGGGCACGAATACCTCCAGCACACTGATGATGGTCTGGGAGATGCCCGTCGCGTAGCCGATGAACCTCTTGGGCGGAATGATGGCGAGCAGCGAGCCCGTGGACTGCTTGTTCATGAACTCGCCCAGAGTCTCCAGCACAGCCGCCGCAAGCAACGCCTTGGTGTGTTCGCTGCCGGTCCCATAGTCGATGCGTGAAACGTGATTGACGGCAGCCAGTTCGATCGGCCTGTAGAACAGCACCTCGAAATACAACGGCACAGTGCCCTGCATCGCGTAGTCGAACCCTATGACCATACACCGCCGCCACGCAGCAGGATCACGAATCCGGCGATCAGATCGTTGTTCTCACGCCAGCCGTCGCGTCCGATGACGCCCGCCTGCGCGTCCGGGCCGAACATCCGCCAGCCGCGCTCCCTGAGCAGCCCGATGAGTGTTTCGGACGTATCGGGAAGGAACGGAAACGCCATCGACCTGGCGCCCGGCGAATGTGCCTGAACTTCCGCGGCGTCGAGCAGCCGTTCCAGCATGGCGGGCTTGTCCGCGACCTTGTCCGACAAGAGCACGGCGCTGTTGCCCATATGCCGGCCTCCCAACACCAGCGACGGCAGCAGGTCGGCGGCAAGATCGTCATGCAGGCCGACCATGGCCGCCGCCTTGGCGTCACCCATCTCGTTCGCGGCCCGCACCACCATGCGATCGGGACGGCCCAAGACCCATACCGAGCGATCGGTGGCCAACGCGCACGGCAAGCCAGCAACCCATGCGCCGGACCCGTCCACATCGACCAGGTACCGCATCTCCGTGGCAGCGTTGCGTTCCTGCAACGCCAATCCCACCGTGCCCAACGCGATATCCGGCAACATCGGCATGATGCCATTCCATGTGCCCACGTCCAATTCAGACGCACGCTCGTACGTCTCGATCACTGCTTTCCCCTCCCGCACCGGCAGATTCACGATAGTGGAAACCGCATAACAAAATCCCCTCTCGGGAAAGAACCCGAGAGGGGATTTATCTCAATTCAGCTGCCTTGTGGCTGCCTCATGAGTATGGATCGCTGGAATTCCAACGATCTCAGCGCTCTGCAACTCAGATGTGGAAGTACAGCTCGTACTCCAGCGGGGTCGGGGCCAGACGGGCCTGATCGATCTCGCCGCGCTTGATGTCGATCCAGGTCTCGATCAGATCCTCAGTGAACACGTCACCGGCGGTCAGGAAGTCGTGGTCGGCTTCGAGCGCGTCCATGGCCTCGGCCAGGGAGCTCGGCACCTGCTTGATGCCGGCGTGCTCTTCCGGAGGCAGCTCGTAGAGGTCCTTGTCGACCGGCTCCGGGGGCTCGATGTGGTTGAGGATGCCATCGAGGCCGGCCATGAGCTGGGCGGAGAAAGCCAGGAACGGGTTGCAGGACGGATCCGGGGCGCGGAACTCGATGCGCTTCGCGGCCGGGGAGGTGCCGGCCAGCGGGATGCGGATGGCCGCGGAACGGTTGCGGGCGGAGTAGACCAGGTTGACCGGCGCCTCGAAGCCCGGAACCAGGCGGTGGTAGGAGTTCAGCGACGGGTTGGTGAAGGCCAGCACGGAGGAGGAGTGCTTGATCAGGCCACCGATGTACCAGCGGGCCAGATCGGACAGGCCGCCGTAGTTCTTCTCATCGTAGAACAGCGGCTTGCCGTCTTTCCACAGGGACTGGTGGCAGTGCATGCCGGTGCCGTTGTCTCCCGCGAGCGGCTTCGGCATGAAGGTCGCGGCCTTGCCGGCCAGAGCGGCGGTCTCGTGCACGACGTACTTGTACTTCATCAGGTCGTCGCCCGCGTGCTGCAGGGAGTTGAAGCGGTAGTTGATCTCCTGCTGGCCTGCGCCGGCGACCTCGTGATGGGAACGCTCGAGGATCAGGCCGACCTTCTGCAGGTTGGCGACCATGTCGTCGCGCAGATCCTGGGTGTGGTCGATCGGCGGAACCGGGAAGTAGCCGCGCTTGACGCGGTTCTTGAACGCGATGTTCGGGGTGCCGTCCTCCTCGGTGTCCAAGCCGGTGTTCCACGGGGCCTCGATGGAGTCGACCTCGTAGAAGGAGCGCTGCATCGAGTTCTCGTAGCGCACCTTGTCGAAGATGAAGAACTCGGCCTCAGGAGCGAAGGAGGCGGTGTCGGCGATGCCGGTCGCCTTCAGGTAGGCCTCGGCCTTGCCGGCGACCTGGCGCGGATCGCGCGAGTACGGCTCGTCGGTCAGCGGGTCGACGATGGAGAAGGCCACGTCGAGGGTCTTGTGCTTGCGGAACGGATCGACGAAGGCGGTCTCGATGTCCGGGACCAGCTTCATGTCGGATTCGTTGATGGCCTGGAAGCCTTCGACCGAGGAGCCGTCGAACGGCATGCCCTCATCGAACGCATCCTTGAGGAATTCGCTCGCCGGCACGGTGAAGTGCTGCTGAACGCCGATCAGATCGGTGAAGCGAACGGAGACATACTCGATGCCTTCCTTGTTGATAAGGGCCTCGGCGTCAGCCTTGGTTTCAAGTGCAGTCACGGGACCGCTCCTTTCGTGAAGTAACTTACAGGCTATAAGTCTAGAAAGGAGCATTTCGCAGGCTCGACGGTTCGGTTACGAACATGTTTCGGATTGTTGCACGGCATGCGCGTTACGGCGGAATGACGCGGGATGCCGGGTTTGGCGGAGCATGAAAAAACCCGCCGGACCGAAGGGGCTGGCGGGTTGGAACGGGTGGAACGGCCTTCCGGGGCGGTCAGCGACCGCGCATCGCGCGGCGGCTGACGTGCTGCGGGCGGTTCGGATCCACGCCCTTGGGGATGCCGTAGCCGGCCTTGGTCTGCAGCGTGCGCAGGCGCGCGTTGAGCGTGTCCAGCTCCTCCTTGGTGAGCATGAAACGGCGGCGCGGGTGGATCTTGGCCACCAGCGCGTTCTTGTGGTCGGTCGGCATATAGGCCTTCTGCTTCATCACGGTCTTGCGCAGGTCCTTGAGGCGGACCTGCTTGTCGCCGGTGCCCACGAAGATGCGGTAGACCGGGATCCGGGAGCCGGCGGTGACGCCCTTGATGCTCTGCTCCTGGCGTTCCATCGCACGGGCGACGCGGCCGTACTCGCCCTCGCCCAGCAGGTAGATGCCGTTGT
>UMFR01015107.1_pt1 | contig 9787 bp, 9 predicted proteins | sample 1965041 | NCBI WGS metagenome assembly UMFR01 (sample SAMEA4836049, study PRJEB28245) | human gut metagenome | biome: gut microbiome; material: fecal sample | place: Denmark | collected 2008
TCCGTGCGCTCGTCGCACGGTTCATCGTATCGGGTTGCGAGTGTTGCGGTTGTGTCGGGTTGCATGGTTCGGTTCTGTTTCGGTTTCTTCCATGGGCAAAAGTAACGGAATCCTTCCGTGCGGAGGTCAGTAGAAATACCTAAATCCGAAGCCGAGCCGAGCAAAAAACAAAACGGACGGGATGCCGTCCCGTCCGTTTTCCCGGTTGTGCGTCGCGCGCAAGGCCTCAGACCTCGATGTCGACGTCGAACAGCTCGTGCCAGGGAAGGCCCTGGGGACCCAGCTCCGCTAGGAAGGGGTCCGGGTCGAATTCCTCGACGTTGAAGACGCCGGCGCCGCGCCACAGCCCCTTGGCCCACATGGCGGCACCCAGCGCGGCCGGAACACCCGTGGTGAACGACACGGCCTGCGTGCCGGTCTCCTTGTAGGCCTGCTCGTGGTCGCAGTTGTTGTAAATGTAGTAGGTGTGCTCCTTGCCGTCCTTGATGCCCCGGATGCGGCAGCCAATCGAGGTCTGGCCGTGGTAGTTAGCACCCAGCGACTTGGGGTCTGGAAGCACCGCCTTGAGGAACTGAATCGGCACAATCTCGACGCCGTTGTACATAATCGGGTCGATGCGCGCCATGCCGATGTCCTGAATCACGCGCAGGTGCGTCAGGTACTCCTGTCCGAAGGTCATCCAGAAACGGGCGCGCTTGATGGTCGGATAGTTCTTGACGAGCGACTCCAGCTCCTCGTGGTAAATCACATACGACTCACGCTCGCCGATGCCGGGATAGTGCAGCGGACGGTGAATCTCGTGCGGCTCGGTGACGACCCACTCGCCGTTCTCGTAGTAGCGGCCCTTCTGCGTCACCTCGCGGATGTTAATTTCGGGGTTGAAGTTGGTGGCGAATGCCTTGCCGTGGTTGCCGGCGTTGCAGTCCACGATATCGAGGTAGTGAATCTCGTCGAAATGGTGCTTGGCGGCGTAGGCCGTGAAGATGGCCGTAACGCCCGGGTCGAAGCCGCAGCCGAGGATGGCCGTCAAACCGGCCGCCTTGAAGCGGTCCTGGTAGGCCCACTGCCACGAATATTCGAAGTGCGCCTCGTCGCGTGGCTCGTAGTTGGCCGTGTCGAGGTAGTTGCAGCCGCACTCGAGGCAGGCGTCCATAATCGTCAGGTCCTGATAGGGAAGCGCCACGTTGACCACGATGTCGGGCTTGAATGCGCGGAACAGCTCGCACAGCTCGGCCACATTGTCGGCATCGACCTGGGCCGTCTTCACCCGCTCGCCGCCGATGGCAGCGGCCACGGCGTCGCATTTGGATTTGGTACGGCTGGCCAGCATCACATCCGTAAAGACCGGATTGGCGGCGATTTTCTGGGTAACGACCGTTCCGACGCCTCCGGCGCCGATAATCAGAGCTCTACACATAGTTTATTTTAGAGTTAAGAGTTTTGTTTATTTTCCGGCTAAGTGTTTTTGGCTTTTGCCGGAACAAAAATATCATTTTATTTTGGTAAAACAAAAATAATCTCTACATTTGCACCACCAAATCGGGACGCAGTTCCGTTTGGCCGGAGAATCCGTAGCTCAGCAGGTAGAGCACAACACTTTTAATGTTGGGGTCCTGGGTTCGAGCCCCAGCGGGTTCACCAGAAAAGAGCTGACAGTCAATCGATTGTCAGCTCTTTTTGTTTTCCATACCCTACCACGAATACTTGTTTTGAACCTCAAAATACGCCCTTTTTCGGGCACAGGGTACGCATCAGGGTACGCATAGGGTACGCATTAGGGTACGCATTAGGGTACGCATTGAGCCTGTCCGTCCTCCGACTGCATATAACACGCAATCAAATGACATTCAAGGTTATATGCCGAAAGAATATCGTTTATAGGGATTCCACCTCTCCCCTATGCCTCCTCTTCTTTCAGGGAAAGCGCAAAAAGAGTATCGGGTTGGGTGTCTCCGTTGTCCCAGCACATTGGGATGCAGAGGCGCAAAAGGTGACCGATGACTGCCCCGACAGGGACAATATCCAGTTCCAGATAACAGCCAAAATCAAGGAGTATGAGAGGCGAATCCAGCGTCTGGAAATCATGGAGCTCCCCGTCACGCTTGAGAATCTATTCGGACAAAACGGCAAGCGGGTAAACTGCACAGTTGGCGACTATCTGAAGCAGATAATCGAACGGTTGGAAGCGCTCGGCAAATACGCGTCGGCCAGCAAGCATCGGGTGCTGTGTTCTCATCTGTCTCGATTCCGTTCTCTCAATATCCGTTTCGATGAGATTGACCATACCTTCTTGCGGGATTTCGAACTGTTCCTGCGGAAGAACGACAATGCCAGCAACAGCATAGCCACAAAATTCGCCATCTTCAAAGCCGCCTACAACAAGGCTTTTGCCGATGGAATATTCATCCAAAAGGTCAATCCGTTTGCCAAGTACAAGGTCGGCAGTTTGTGGACACGGACAAGAAAGCGAGCCATCACGAAAGGAGACATTCAGAAGTTGATGGCATTGGAAATAGAGCCAAGCCACAAAACCGAATACACCCTATTTGCAAAGGACATCTTCCTGTTCTCCTACTTTACGGCAGGCATCAACTTTACGGATATGGCCACCCTGCGCTATGGGGACATTGTGGACGGAAGAATCTACTACTCCAGACACAAAACCCAGAAGCTGCTATCCTTCCATCTGGTACCGAACGCCTTGCAGATTATCCAGAAGTACAGCAAGAGAGACCATGCGAAAGAGGATTATATCTTTCCGATTCTCAACCGAAATGTCCATCGAACACCACAACAGATTTTCAATCGGACACACAAGGTTCTGGCAAAAATCAATCGGGAATTAAAGGTGCTGGGAAAACTGATTGGATTGGAGGTTCCATTGACAACCTACGTTGCCCGCCACACATACGCAACTGTCCTGAAACGGTCAGGGGTAAGCGTGGCTCTGATTTCCGAATCATTGGGACACTCCGACCTCTCGACCACACAAATCTACCTCGATTCATTCGAGAACTCGCAAATCGACGAAGCCATGCAGCATTTGCTGTAAGAATTGGGAGGTCGGCGGCCATGTTGGTAACCGACCTCCTTTCTTCTGATGACATGTGGCGTTCTCATTACCCGAGGTACTTTTCCAACATGTCATAGGTCGCTTGTTCCCGCGAAACATCCTCTTCCGTCTTGGGGTTCATGATTTCTTTCACCTGCTCCTCCGTCAGGCTTCTCAACTTCTCTTCCATCTGGCTGCTGAACAGCATGGGGTTCTCCGCATGGTTAAACTTCTTAATCAGGAAGGTAATCAGATATTTTTTCGCCAGGAACGCATTCGGAATCCGTTCTGAGGCGGCCTCATACCACTTGACACTTCGATAGAACCAGCCAGCATCTTCAAATGCCCCGCGGCAGTACTTTGCTCTTGACACTGGCTACAAGGTCTTTCGGTTTGAGGGAGTTGGCGCCCGTACACCAGAGAGTGATGGTCGCCAGCGGGAAGCCCTTGCCCTGCAGCTCCACGGCAAAATCGAAGACCTCATTCTTTGCAGCCAAAGCCATTGCTGGGGCTGCCATATAATCGGTCCCCTTCCACGAGGTCGTGCAGATATTCATCTCGGCAATCAGAGCCGCAATCTCCATCTCGGCATTCAGCGCCTCACAAATCACGAGGTCATTCAAATCCAACCCCAAATTCTGATAAGCTACCAATCGGTGCTGACCGTCCAATACGGCGTAATACTTTCCTGCATCCTCGTTGGAGATTTCACTCCCTTTCAAATCGACCAGACGACCGCCCATCTGAATTACCTTTTCGCCATCAGTTACCGTGATAGGCGTCAATTGCCCATAGGCTTTCATGGATTTTTCTTTCTGCTTTACGATTTTGACATTTACAGGGCGGTTTCCCTTAACGAATGCAAACTGACGCTGGGCGTCATCCTTTGAAATAACCATCTTTTTCATGGCCTTTACTTACTCTGTCCTTTATGCAGAGGGGCTGATAATGGCTGCAATCCTTGCCCAAAGATTACAGACCGCAAAGAATACCCTTGTGGCAGGGCAAAGGTCTAAATAAAATCGTTATATACTATTAAATAGCGAGTTATCAACGATACACGGACTGATTCAGATTATATGCTAAAAATATCAGCCAATTACTTGACTTTTGGTTAAATATTTTATATATTTGCATAACTTTTCTACGAAAGGCATCCACCGTTCAAATAGGGATAATTTTGTTAAGGCAGATTCGTCTGCCTTTTCTTTGCGCTGTCTTTCCACATTTTTTGAGTGTGAAATGAACATTCCCTTTAATAAGATAGTTTCAGAATCGAAAAATATGGAATCGTTAAAAAGTGCATTCCCTAAAAACAGGCACTTTTAACGACACATCATGTAATAGTGAGAATAATTTATTCTTGCCAAAAAACTTTTCATCAAAAAAAGCGATGCGCGATTTTTGACGATATTTTTTTCTCACAACTTGTGTGATGAAAAACTTTTTTTGCCCATTTTTTATTCACGCATTTTTGCGTGTAAAAAAATATCGCTAAAAAAAGTATTCGTTTTACTTGGTTGATGAATCCATTTTTCGTGATTGAAACTGTTCTTCATTTATCGGTTACCACATTTTTTGAGTGTGAAATGAAAGTCTCCTTTATAAATATAGATTCAAGATTAAAAAAGATGGAAGATTATATAGATATTACTAACTATCAAACATATAAGTATATGAATACAAATCAAAACTGAACGATTGAAGCTCCCGAAGGAGCAACCTATCTGTCGGACTTTTTGACAGAGATTCCTAATAACTGTCTCTTCAACAAGAGACAAACAGGGTGTGGTGCCACTGAATTAGCCATCCGCAATCCGATTCCGACCCTTATTGCCATGCCTTATGTGGCGCTGGTCAAGAACAAGACCATCTACAGACAAGACGATATTTCCGTGCTGGGCGTTTACGAGGGAATCGAGGAACAGGATATTATGGAATACGCGCAAAGCCACTCTCTCATAAAGATAGCCGTTACATACGATTCCTTGCCACGAACCATTAAGGCATTGCAAAATATTGGCATAGAGCCTTATAAAGATACTTTCCTGCTGGTGGATGAATGACACGTACTGTTCAACTCCTATTCGTTCCGCCATACGGCCATTAAAAACCTGTTGGCAGAGGCAACCAGATTTTCACGGGTTACTTATATGACAGCTACCCCGATAGAACAGGAGTATGTTCTGGAAGAGCTGAAGCATCTGCCCATATGCGAAATCAACTGGCCCCATCTGGCAGAGATTCATGTGCGGTCCCGTCAAACATCCAAGCCTGCGCAATATATCGTTAAGGAGTGCCGCAAGGTATTGGATGGTGGATTGCCTTACAATCTGCACATCTTTGTAAACAGCGTGGAATTTATCGCAAAGGTAATCGACCTTGCGAAACTCACTCCCGAACAGGTTAAAGTGGTCTGTTCGGTTAGCGGGGACAATGGAGAGAACAACCAGCGCAAGTTGGGCAAAGATTATCCCATCGGTCAGCCGTCAGATTCCGTGAAGAAGATCAACTTTTACACCTCGACCTGCTTTGAAGGTTGTGACCTGTATGATGAAAACGGGGTCACTTTCATCGTCAGCGATGGCAACAAGGCTCATACCTTATTGGACATCTCAACCCTGTTTACTCAAATTTGCGGACGGGTACGGGATTCCAAATACAAAAGAGAGATTATCCATGTCTTCTCAACGACCAAATACAGCCGAGAGGTAACATTGGATGAATATGTGGCCGCCACTCAAAAGACATTGAAGGAAGCTGTACAGTATGCCCAAGAGATAAACGCGTTGAGCGACAAAACTCGGGTAAAGACCTTGTCAAAGATCAAATATATCAACGAGCAATATGTAAGGATTGAGGACAATAAGCTGGTCGTGGATAAGAATCTGGCCAATATGGACATCGTAAACTTCAAGATTTGTCGCCATATTTACAGAACCTATGTAACCCTTTCCAGCGAACTGAAACGAAACGGATACTCCATTACACAGCACTCATTCAGCGAAATTATCGAGAAGCTGGAGGATAAAAACAATGCGCGGGTTACATTCAAGGAGTTGTTTGAAGAATACCATCGACTGAAAACGTCCCAGCCTTTCTTCTCATTGGTAAGCCATGAAGAGTTGTGTGCTCAGATTGCAGTCAAATATCCTTTGGTAAAGCAGGCTTATGAGGAGTTGGAAACTGCCAAAGTACAGGCGTTGAAATATCATGTAGGCAACATCCGCAGGGAGCTGACGAAACAGTGATCTGTTCCTGTTGAACGCAAGATTGCCAAGATGATAAATGAGACCTTTACCAAGCAGACATCCATCCCAAAGAACAAGGTCAAAACGGAACTGCAAAAGATATACGACAGTTTGGGTATTCAACAAACAGCAAAAGCGACCGATCTCGCCAAATGATACGAGGTGAAAATGACATCACCGAAAATCAATGGCAAAACAACGGCGTGTATAGTTATCGTAAGAGATAGAATGGTTACAAAATGCTAAAAGCCGAATATCCACCATATCTATTTTTTATTATTTTTGTAAAAACATAGTTGTATGACATACATAAAGCCGAGCTTAAAAGCTAAAATATTTACGTGCCCTCATTGCCATGCTATTGCTCAGCATGAGTGGAAAGACATTGGATTCCCAGAGGACCAATCTGCATATATAAAAAACGAAGGTATTTGGGCCAGTGACACCATGATTGCCATGTGTCTTGCCTGTCAGGGCAAAACTCTTTGGTATCAAGACAAATTATTATACCCCGCCGAATCGGCTCCAGAGCCAAACCCAGATATGCCTACAAATGTGTTAACAATATACAATGAGGCAGGAGAAATATATACAAAATCTCCACGGGCAGCATGTGCTTTATTAAGATTAGCAATCGAACAATTATGCAATGAATTAGTTGAGGAAGATACAATTGATAAAAATATCGCAAAGTTAGTTAAGGAAGGATTACCTCAAAAAATTCAACAAGCATTAGATTTAGTACGTGTAATTGGGAATAAAGCTGTACATCCAGGTCAGATTGAATTGGATGTTGATAATATTGACACAGCAAAAACGCTGTTCAATCTATTAAATATCATAACTTCCAGTATGATTACCGAGAAAAATCAGATCAGCGATTTATTTAATATGCTACCAGAATCGACCAAAAAAGCAATAGAAAGAAGAGATAAGTAAAATAGAGACATTCTGCCCCCGTTCCAAGACACCGTAAAACACCCCTCCCCCTATTCGGATTGTAAATCGAATTTCGGGGAGGGATTTTTTATGGCTGACTGTCGGGAATTTTTCCAGACTAACAACAAAAGCAACAGACAGATGATGAGTGTATTTATTTATTCATCATCTAATTTGTAGCTTTATGCAATTACGTCCATCCATGCGCCGTGCAGCCAAAATGAGGCTGGCACTGGCTGGAGCCTCGGGGTCAGGCAAAACCTACTCCTCGCTCCTCATCGCTTACGGCATGACCTCCGACTGGTCCCGCGTTGCCGTCATTGATTCCGAGAACGGCTCGGCCGATCTCTATGCCCATCTGGGCAATTATCAGGTCCTCACCCTGCCCGACTACTCTCCCGAGACCTATATCGAGGCCATCGGCATTTGTGAACAGGCGGGTGCCGAGGTCATCATTATCGACAGTATCTCTCATTGTTGGGATTATCTGCTCGATTTCCACGCCAACCTGCAAGGAAACTCCTTTGCCAACTGGGCCAAGGTCACACCCCGTCAGAATGCCTTCATCCAACGCATTCTCAACTCCTCGTGCCACATCATCTGCACCATGCGTTCCAAGCAGGATTATGTCCTCTCGGACAAGAACGGCAAGATGGTACCCGAGAAGGTGGGCTTGAAGGCCGTACAGCGCGATAACGTGGACTATGAGTTCACCGCCGTACTGGACATCGCCATGAACCACAAGGCAACTACCTCCAAAGACCGAACGGGGCTCTTTACAGGCCGTCCCGAGTTCACGATAACACCTGCCGTGGGGCAAGCCATCCTCAAATGGTGCAACATGACGCAGACCACGCAATCGAATCTTTCCACGCAAAACCTCCACAGCCATGCTTCCAGCCTTTCAGCCTGAACCCGAATTTGCCGCAGGGTGGAATCTTCCCATAGAGGAGGCAACCATTGTAGAGGAGCGTCCCGCAACGCCGATTGTGTCGCTCGGAAACACACCGCGTACCCGTCACTTTATCGAGGCCAACACCAAGCCTGTTGCTCTGGCCCATCTGAAGAACGATTGTGTCGTTCCCGTATTCAGCAAGGACAATGAGGTGACGATTTCCCACCAGAGCTTTATCGAGACCGTTTGGAATGCTGCCCATCGGCTGTTTCCACAAGAGGCTATCGACACGCCCGATATTGTCGTTTCGCATATCATCAAGGGGCGGATTCCCGAGGCTATTCACAAGCCCGTGAATCAGCTCCTGGAGACGGACAAGACCATCTATTACGAACGCATGGCCTTCTGCTTTGAGGTTCCCTCGATTTACGAAGAGGTGGCAGGCAATCGGCTCAATCTCTCGATTGGAGGAGTAAGGGCCTATAACCACGAAAACCTCTATTCGAAAAAGACGGTTGAGAAGTTCAAGGTCTTTATCGGCTTCAAGAACCTTGTCTGCTGCAACCTGTGTGTATCGACCGACGGATTCAAGCGAGAGTTGCGGGTAATGAGCGTGCAGGACTTGTTTGAAGCTTCGTTGCAGTTGTTCCAACAGTACGATGCCGAACGGCATATTCGGCAGATGGCAGCCTTACAGCGGCAATCGCTCAGTGAACACCAGTTTGCCCAGCTGATCGGCAAGGCACGTTTGTATCAATACCTGCCCACCGCCGAGAAACGGCAGCTTCCCGCCATGGAGTTTACCGACTGCCACATCAATGCCGTAGCAAAGGCTTACTACACGGACGAGCACTTTTCACGAGGGGACAATCCCGGGATTGACTTGTGGAAGGTCTATAACCTCTTTACAGGAGCCAACAAGTCCAGCTACATCGATACCTTCCTTGACAGGTCGCTGAATGCAACGGAGCTGATTGCAGGAATCGGTCGGGCCTTGGAAGGGGATACCGAGTACAGTTGGTTTGTGGAGTAACGCTTTACAGAGAAGAATACCCTTGCTGTCTTATGACGGCAGGGGTATTTTCTTATGCTCCAAAACAAAGCGCACTAACACATAGCAAGATGGCTATATTATTCATAATCTACACATTACGATTTGCTTCAAAATCTGCAAAACATAGATATGGAATTTATGCTGACGTAAAGTCGGAATCCGTGGTTTGAGGGCTCTGAAAAGCAGAATTTCAGAGTTTATGCAGGCGTAAAGTCTATTTTTAACTGCAACAGCTCCGAGAAATCGGGAAGATGTTTTACTTTTCAGTTTGTTTGCCTATCTTTGTGGGACATACGAACAAACACGGAAAGTGTAGCTCATTCCTTTAGAGTGAACGTAAAATTCAATCTGAAGAGGGAATTGGCGAACATCTTGCCGCGTCATATCCATTCGTGGGTATAGGCGTGGGGCTGTTGCTTATTTTATCTTCAAGGTTTCCTACGACCTACTCTAATGAAATAAGTTTTCAGCACCACGCTTTCTGTCTCTATAAATCACACATGATGAACCGTCGTTCAGGTGTTGGGACGACAACCTAAAACTTATACAACTATGAAAAAGCTGAATTCAACTTGCAAATGCAACAGAATTCTGAT
>UMFR01026566.1_pt1 | contig 9760 bp, 6 predicted proteins | sample 1965041 | NCBI WGS metagenome assembly UMFR01 (sample SAMEA4836049, study PRJEB28245) | human gut metagenome | biome: gut microbiome; material: fecal sample | place: Denmark | collected 2008
CCATGCTTTTCATCCTATCGACAAACTCGTAGAAACGGGGATTTTCAAAAATATCAATATCTTGATTATCATACGATTAACCCACTTGACGTTGTAAAACACAACGTCAAACTATTATGCGATTTCTATCGCCTATCATCCATCACAAAGTTCGCAGAAACAGGGATACACAAACATCAATATTTTGATTATCAGATGACTACCCATGCACCCTAAAACAGGGTGCATGGGTATCTGCAGCATTTACTCCTGAATTTTCGCAAGTTTTCGCCATACGCCCAGAAAGGCCTATTTCATGCCAATCTGCTTCACACGCTGCTCGAACTCTTCCCTGTCACAGATGGCACTATTCTTGATTTTGGCGCGATAATTATAGATAGTGTTCACAGAATAGTGAAGGAACTCGGCAATCTTAGAACTGTCCTCGATGCCCAGACGGATAAGGGCAAAGATACGGAGGGTGGTAGAAAGACGGCTGTCATCTTCGAGCACGATACGCTCTTCAGGTCTCAAGAGGGCATTGAACTCCTCAACAAAGTCAGGGAAGAGCTTCAGGAAGGCGGAATCGAAATACTCATACAGCTCGCCCATGTAGGCCTCGCCAGCCTGCATCTGCTCCAGCAGCTTGTTGAGTTCTCTTGCCTTCACCAGTTTCACTACTCGCTTGCGCATGGTCTCTATCTTGTCGACATAGATGGCACAAAGGCGCAGGAATCGACCAATATATACTTCCTTCATCTTGTTACTCTCGTTGAGCGACTGGTTCATCTCATTGAGCGACTGGTTCATCTCGTTAAGACGCTCATTTGCCAACTGCAAGGCATGGTTGGTTTCCTTCAGCTTATGATGGGCCACAGCAATGCGCTTTCGCTGCTTGTTGACATAGTAGAGCAAGAGCATAACCACAAAGAGAAGCAAGGCTGAACACGCTACCATGAGCCGCAGATGCTGGTTGCTCGAAGAAAGTTCTTTCTGATATCCCTCCTCAATCTGCGTGAGCACAGGCATGATCTGGCGGCTGCGGATAGGCGTATTGAAAACGGTAGCCGACTTCCAGGCAAACTTGATATACTCGTGAGAGCGCTTCTGCTCGCCCGGGTCGGCGTTGAGCAGATTGGCAACTTCCCAGAGAGAGCCCTGGTCCATCACAGCCAACTGGACATCGCAGATAGCAGAACGCAAGAGGCAGCGGAGGAACTGCTCTTTATCACCAAACTGATTGTAGGTCAAGCCGCGATAAAACTGTACAATGGCATACTGATGGGTGCCCGGTTTCGTCATCGACAGCCGCTTATCGCTCAATCGCAAAGCCTCCTTCATATTGCCTGCATCGCGTGCCCTCACCTCCTGCATCTGCAGATAAAGGTCATCATCATGGCTGAAAGTGCTGTCTATTGCAGCCTGATAGGCATTATGCTTGCCGGCATAATATTTCTTCAAGGAAGGAACGTTGGAATAATATGCCATCTCGCCATACAGGTGCTGGCAAGCCCAGAGGTAGTTGCGTTTGCCCTCAGCATCAAGATCAGCGATATTGACAGACTTCAGCAGGTCGTACGATTCGGCATAATCGCCCGTGGTAGATTCCTGGAAAGCAAGCAGCGCCTTGGCATTCTCCACCTTTTTTTTATCGCCCATTCTGAAGGCAAGTTCCATACACTGGTTGATGTATTTCAGCGCCATGTCGTTCTTGTAGGAGCGGTATTCCTCAAAGAGCGCAAAACAGGCATCATACTTACTGCTTAGGCGCCTGGCGGTCTTCAGTTTCTGCTCCCAATCGCGAATTCGGGCTTCACGTACCTTCACATAATCAGCCGAATGGGCAATGGCGTTGTCCAGACTATGAAAAAGCTGCTCTATATTATCTGTTGTTTTTGCTGCAAGAGAAAGAGGCATCAAGACAAAGAGCAGGAAGAAGAATGCCTTTCCCCATAATTCATTTACGCGATACATCAACTTGATTCCGTTTAAGATTGATTTATTTTCATGAGGTTTCACGTGCAAAAGTAATAAAAAAATCGGAAACGACAAATCAAATATAGAAGAAATGTAGATTCCTTCGCATTTTTCGTCTATGCCGCATCCACTTTTTATATATTCTTCATTTTTCTTATCCATCTCATTATCAGATATATTTCTATCTAAAAAAGAAAAATTCATCCACATTTTAACATTCGTATCGCGCATCGTATCATCTTTTTTATTATCTTTGCAAGGTCTTAATAGAAGATAAACATTATAAAATAACAATTAACATAATAAACAATGAGAACAGCACTTTTATCACTCACATTTCTTTTGGCTGGTTCTATGGCAGCACCTGCTTTCGCCCATACCGCAGCCCCTAAGAAAAAAGTAACTGCCACAACCAAGAAAGGCAAGATTCTACCCATGAAGGAGTATATCGACCAACTGATGGCGAAGATGACGCTACAGGAGAAGATTGGTCAGCTGAACCTGATGGTAGCTGGCGACATCACCACCGGCGGCGCACTTGATACTCAGGTAGGCAACGATATCGCCCAAGGCAACATGGGCGGAGTTTTCAATATCAAAGGGCTCGACAAGATCAAGGCTCTGCAGGAAATCGCCATCAAGAACAGCCGTCTGGGCATCCCGCTGCTCGTAGGTATGGACGTGATTCATGGTTACGAAACGATGTTCCCTATCCCTCTCGCCCTCTCCTGCTCATGGGATACCGAGGCGATGAAGAAGGTAGGCGAAGTATCGGCCAAGGAAGCAAGTGCCGACGGCATCAACTGGACATTCTCTCCTATGGTAGACATTGCACTCGATGCCCGCTGGGGACGAATAAGCGAAGGAAATGGCGAGGATCCTTATCTGAGCGGCGTGATGGGAGCAGCGATGACCCAGGGCTACCAGGGCGTGGACATGCGCACAGAAGAGATTCTGAAAGCCAACCGCATCATGGCCTGTCTGAAGCATTTTGCCCTGTACGGAGGCGTTGAGAGCGGAAAGGAATATAACACGGTAGATATGAGCCGCGTGCGCATGATGAACCAGTATCTGCCACCTTACGAGGCAGTGGTGAAGGCTGGCGTAGGCAGCGTGATGTCTTCATTCAATCTCATCGACTACATACCTGCTACAGCCAACAAATGGATGATGACCGATGTCTTGAGAAAGCAGTGGGGATTCAACGGTTTCGTGGTTACCGATTACGCTTCTATCGCCGAGATTCTGCAGCACGGAACGGCAAAAGACATTCAGGAGGCTTCAGAACAGGCGCTGAAGGCGGGTACCGACATGGACATGTGCTCCAACGCCTTCGTAAAGCATCTGGCTAAGAGCATAGCAGAAGGAAAGGTGAGCGAGGAGGATGTGAACATCGCCTGCCGCCGCATTCTGGAAGCGAAATATAAACTGGGCCTGTTCAGCGACCCTTACCGCTACTGCAACACCAAGCGCAGCAAGAGCGAGATTTATACCGCTGAGAACCGTCAGGCAGCCCGCGATGTAGCAGCAGAGACCTTCGTGCTTCTGAAGAACGAAGGCAATATCCTGCCACTGAAGAAGGAAGGAAAGATAGCCCTGATAGGTCCGCTTGCCGACACCCGAAACAATATAGCCGGTACATGGAGCGTGGCTCAGGAACCATCTAAATATACCACCATCAAGGAGGCAATGGAGCATGCACTTGCCGGAAAAGCCACCTTATTATATGCCCAGGGAAGCAATATCTGGCGCAATCAGGAACTGCAGCAAAACGGCGAATGCGGCAAGCCAATCAACTGGGGCAACGAGGCTGAGATGAAGGCTGAAGCGCTGAAGATAGCTAAAGAGGCCGACGTGATAGTATGTGCTATGGGCGAAAGTGCCGAGATGAGCGGCGAATGCGGTAGCCGTACCAACCTGGAGATGCCGGACGTACAGCGCGAACTGCTTGCCGAACTCCTGAAGACGGGCAAGCCTGTAGTGCTCCTCAACTTTGCGGGCCGTCCTACGGTTCTTACTTGGGAGAAAGCCCATGTACCAGCCATCATGAATGTATGGTTTGGAGGCTCAGAGATGGGCGATGCACTCTGCGATGTCATCTTTGGCGACAAATCGCCATCGGGTAAGCTCACCACTTCGATGCCTAAGACTACCGGTCAGGAGCCTCTCTACTACAACCATCAGAACACCGGCCGCCCTGTAGCAGACGACAATGAGAAGTTTGCCAAGTTTGCCAGCAACTGTCTGGATGTAAGCAATGGTCCGCTCTATCCTTTCGGTTACGGCTTGAGCTACACCTACTTTTCGTACAGCAACTTCCGCCTGAGCAGCCAGGAGGCCGGCATCAGCAATGAGGAGGCTACCGAATGGCAGGATAGCAAGAAGATTACAGCTAGCGTCACCGTTAAGAACAACGGCTCCCGCGATGCCGACGAGATTGTGCAGCTCTACATCCGTGACATGGTAGCCAGCATCTCCCGCCCTGTAAAGGAACTGAAAGGCTTCCAGCGCATCCATCTGGCAGTAGGTGAAAGCAAGGAGGTAAGCTTTGATATCACCCCAGATATGCTCAAGTTCTACAACGCAAATCTGAAGCACGTGATAGAACCAGGCGACTTCCAGATTATGATAGGAACCAACAGCAAGGATGTAAAGACATTGAAACTGAACGTGAAATAAACAAGAAAAATCGCCCTGTAAAGAGCAAAGCATAGCTTGAAAGATGCTTTATTTCTTACAGGGCGATTATCATCTACTGAGCCCACTCCAACAGAAGGCTCAGTAATGGATTCTATCCTTCAGGATTACTTAGTCATCTCGAAACCTACACGCATACCATCGTAATTATTGGCGATAGTACCGATAGCGCTGAGGGTAGAACTGCCCTTGAGGGCACCCATGGTCTTGATGAGGTTGAGCAACTTCTTCTGGTCGAAGAGCAGGCTGATGCCGTTGGTAGTCTTCGTAGCATAGCCCGACATACTCAAGAGCAAGCCCTTCATCTGAATGGCATGAGTCTTCTCATCAAAAGTATAATTGCCCTGCCATGACTTGCCATCTATCTTGGCAGCGAAAGTTCCATCAGTTTTGAAGGTGAAATAAGTATTTGAACCGCTGAAGCCAAACTTGCTGTAATACTCACCCAACTTCTCCTCTACCTTGTTGGCAGCAATCTCACCGCCAGCCTTTGCCAGGAGATTCTCAGAAGTAAAGGCGCATCCCGGCTTGCTGTACTTCCAGGTATGGGCACAGAGATCCTGCTTGCTGAAGGTACCTGAACCGATTACATTATTCAGAATGCCATTGATAATACTGCTACCTGCAGAACTGCTGCTGTTAGAGTTTCCACCCAGTACAGCACCCAAAATACCTGCAACGGCTGAGCCTGCATTGCTGGTTGTACTGCTAGATGTAGCGGCATTGCTGGTTGTTGCTGCAGTTGTTGTTGCAGTCGCAGCTGTTGTGTTAGATGCAGCTGAAGTTGTTTTCTTTGTAGAAGTCTTCTTTGTTGTCTTCTTAGCCGTTTTCTTAACCGGCATCATCTCAGACATTGAGGCATTGAGCGCTGCCTCGTTCATAGCGCTTGCGTTGCTGCCAGCTGTGCATGCGAGCACGAGGGCAGCCAAAAGAAATACCTTTTTCATTGCTTTCTATATATTTATTTTTATCACTCTTATTTATATATACCCAATACTTCCTATTGTTCTTTCGGGTGCAAAGTTCGCAAAAAAATCGGAAATACGATAAGAAAAATCCCTATTTCGCAGTATGAATCTCCCTAAAAACTCATCATTTCTGCTCTTTCTACGTTATTATAGACGAATACTATGACAAATCGTTTAAAAGACTATGAAAAAATCGTTCAGGAAATGATAATTATCGGTCTAAAGGAGGGGAAACTGTTCTATCGTTTGCACTTTTTTTTGACATACATCAAAAAATAACGAATAAAACACGTATTTTCATGCATTTTATACCTAGAAATAGGTAGAAACCCCTATCTTTGCAAGCGGTTAACAAATATCAATAGGTTATGAATGATTTAATTAAGGTAAATTCAGAAAATCAGAATCAGGCTATCGATAGATGCCAACAGATTCTTCAGGATCGCCGAGAGGCTCTTGCCTCTAAGGCAAAGAGAAGAGGTTAATACTCTTCAGAAACATGACGTAAAGGAGGAAAGATGATGCTCTTATACAATATAAAGACGCATCCTTCCTTTTTAAAGGGAGATTTTTCGAAACGACTCTTAAATGATGAGTTTCAAAAATTTTGGGAAAAGAAAAAAACGTAAAAATCCCGTTGTCAGCCATCTGGCTTGTACAACGGGATTTTTTCGTTTATTATATCAAGTCCGAGATTTTACTTCTCGTTCTTCACTGCCTTCATGATGATCTCGAAATGATTACCACTCTTCAAGATGACATTCTTCAGGAAGTCTGAAATCTCAGATGCCTTCAGATTCTTCACCATCTCCTTGTAATCGCTATGAGTATCAACGCCCATACGCTCGTATGTGCTCAACGCACCAAGCCAATAACCGTTAGACTTCTCGCTAACAGCAGCCTGCTTCAGGAGGATCTCCTTTACCTTCTGAAGATCTTCTGCATTTGGCTGGGCTACGGTCTCTTCCATACCCTTGAAGAAGTAAGGAATAGCGATATCCGACTTCTCTGGGTTCAGCTGAGCCACGGCAGAAATAGAGATGGCAGCCTTGTTATCATAATCGCGAAGCAAACCATAGTTTGCACCTGCATGATAAGCAGCACTGAGTTCCTCACGGATAGTACGCAAATACTTCATCTCCAAAAGGCGGGCTGAAACATCAGCAAGAACCATATACTGCAAGGTGAATGGAGCCTTGGTATACCAGATTTCTGTTGCCTGGTTCTGTGGATTCTCCATTGCCTTTGTAAAGACATTGCTTACCTTACCCTTAGCATAAGGAATCTGCTTGTTCTTCAGCTTGAAGCCATTGTTTGGCAGGCTGGCAATATACTGCTCGATGAGTGGGAGGAGAGTCTTCTCATCATAGTTACCTACGAAATAGAAGGTGAAGTCCTTGGCATTGCCGTAGAACTGCTTACCAATCTCCAGGATACGGTCGTAGTTGATATCCTTTATATCGCTTGCCTCTGGCACACGGGCAAGTTTGCTACCCAAATAGAGGGTGCTCTGAACAGAATCCTGATATACGAGGCTTGGGTTATTGCTCTTGTTGGCAAGAACAGTAGCCATCATGCTCTTCATATTGTCGAAGCTCTTCTGGTCCTTGCTTACTGCGGTCATCTTGAGATAGATGAGCTGCATCAGGGTTTCGATGTCCTTAGGAGTAGAATTACCCTTCAAACCATGATTGAAAGGACTCAAGCTGAACGAAACACCAGCCTGCTTACCTGCCAAAGCCTTATCAAGCTCATTGCTTGAGAAATCGCCAAGACCACTAGCATCGAGTACATCTGCTGCAAATGCAGCATTCAGGAAGTCTTCCTTGCCGAAAGTAGAATAACCCACATTGGCTGAAGCTGCGAAAGCAATCTCATTGTCCTTGAAATCGGTCTTCTTCAATACCACCTTAGCGCCATTAGAAAGAGTCAACTCCTTGAAGCCCAACTTCTTGTTCTCAACAGTCTTCTTAATCTTACCAGCCTTAGGAGCCTGAGCGATGAGAGGTTCCTGCTTAACATTATCCACATAAGCCTCGAGCTTCTCAGCACGTACCTGCTTTACGATGGCAGAGAGTTCCTGCTCTGTAGGATAAACAGCACCAGCCTGCTCGCGCATCATTACCAATGATACAAGGTTGGTATCGCTCTGGCAAACCAACTGCTTGGCATAGCTGTTGATAACCTCAAGAGGCAAGTTTGGAACTACCATCTTCCAGATCTGGCTTTCCTCTTCTACTGACGGAATAGGCTCGTTAGAAGTGAAGTTATCCACATACTGGGTGGTAAACTGCTCGTTCTTCATCTTATCCTTGTTGGCAAGAGCCTTGTCAACCTGGCTCATGAATTCATCCTTGGCACGCTGATACTCAGTAGCTGTGAAACCGAACTCATGCATACGCTGTGCCTCGCGGAGAACAGCAGCATAAGCCTCCTTAATCTTTCCTGGCTTAGCTACACCGGTAAGGGTGAAAGCATCCTTAGTGCTTGAAATCAGGTATGAACCATCACCGGCACTTGCCTGGAGATATGGACAGTCTGGCTCCAATGCCTTCTCTGCATAACGGGCAGCAATCATAGAAGAAATCACGTTATCCATGTATCCCTTCAGGAGATAGCTCATATTGCCCTTCAGAGAATCTGGCACAGGATTGTGCTTCATATAAACCTGGAAGAGATCAACCTGCTGCTCCTTATCCTTGTCGATAACATAGATGGCAGAATCATTATCAGATACTTCTACCTTCTCTATCTTAGCGGCATTCTTAGGTACCTTGATACCTGAGAAGAGTTCCTTAATCTTTGCTTCGATATGATTTACATCTACATCACCTACGATGATAATAGCCTGATTGTCTGGGCGATACCATTTGCGGTAGTAAGCACGGAGAGTTTCTGGCTTACAACCATCGATAACGCTCATCAAACCGATAGGGAAACGGTAGCCATACTTTTCGCCCTGATAGAGTTTAGGAAGTGAACGCTCTATCATGCGCTGCTGACCTACGATACGCATACGGTACTCATTGTGTACCACATCGCGCTCGTCATTGATGGCTTCCTTGGTAAGAGAGATACCGTTGCTCCAATCCTTGAGGATGAGCATGCATGAATCTACGGCTGTAGGGCGGGTAGTAGGTACATCGGTGAAGTAATATACGGTTTTCTCTACGCTGGTATAGGCATTGAGATTTCTACCATACTCCACGCCGATGCTCTGCAGGTAATCCTGGAGGGAATTACCTTTGAAGTGATCGGTACCGTTGAAGGCGAGGTGCTCGAGGAGGTGAGCCAAACCGCGCTGGTCATCATTCTCATTGATAGAACCCACTTTCTGTGCGATGTAGAAACTGGCTACATGCTCAGGATAACTGTTGTGACGAATGTAGTAAGTCAATCCATTATCAAGACGACCTATCTTCACATTCTTGTCTACCGGAATAGCTGGCATCTGCTGTGCCATCGCTGTACCTGCAGAAAGGAACAGCACAACTGCTGCAAAAATCTTTCTTAGTTTCATCTGATTTTAATTATTTATATATTTATTGTTTTCTATATCATTCTTTCTATATACCTTATTATATATATCATGCTACTTAACAAGTTCACCTATATATAACGGCAAAACCAGTGACATGGTTACTGTCTGCGATGCAAAATTAAGAAAAATAAAAAAGATTTGCAAACATTTTAGAGAATATCTTCCCGATGTATGCAAATCTTAACCTAAAACTAACATTGGAGGCAGAAAACCAATCCTAACCTACATGAAAACTCTTCATCCATGAACCTCTGAAGAGGCGGATAAGGAAGAGGATTCCCCTGAATGTGAGTTCGGTAGCCATCGCTATCCATACTCCCTCCAAGCCATAGCTCTTGGAAAGCGCATAAGCCAGAGTGAGGCGCACCAGCCACATGGTACCGAGATTGATCATCGCCGGTTTCCTGGTATCGCCCGCTCCTACACAAACACAGTAGGTCACGATGCTGGCTGCAAAGAATGGTTCAGCAAAAGCCTCGATGCGCAAACAGATGGTTCCCATCTCACGGATACTTTCTACCGGAGAAAGAACGCCAATCATCTCAGGAGCAAAGGCATACATCACCACTCCCATCACAGCCATCACAGCCATTCCAAG
>UMFR01060114.1_pt1 | contig 9738 bp, 7 predicted proteins | sample 1965041 | NCBI WGS metagenome assembly UMFR01 (sample SAMEA4836049, study PRJEB28245) | human gut metagenome | biome: gut microbiome; material: fecal sample | place: Denmark | collected 2008
AGCAGACTTCCACCAAATCAAAAAGCATAACCACATTAAAAAACAAAGCATTATGAAGACCAAGAATTACATCAGTCTGATGAGACGGCGCTATGGCGCAATAAGGATTGACAACAATTACAATAAACAACACAATAAAGATATGGATAAAGATAAACAAATAATCTGTCCGGTATGTGGGACAGCCATCCCTTCAGACGCGAAAATATGTCCGCATTGCAAAGAGACCCTGTGGTCTGACGAAGTCCCCGAAGAATTTGGCGGAGGCAGTGCGACTGAAACATCGGACGGTACACCGCCACCGATGTTAGGAGAAATCTACAACCGAGACTTCCGTCCCGACCCGGACATGGAGCCGGAAGCCGAAACCGAGCGGCTCCTCAAAATTCGCGGATGGCTTTTCCTCTTTGTCCTTATGATGTGGTTGTCGATAGTAAGGGCTATCGTGTCCATGCTGACCGAGTCGCTTCCCACGCCGTTTTTACTCAGCAACATAGCCAAGGTCGGCTTGGCGATTTATGCATTAGTGTGCATCAGCCGCGTCGGAAGCAATGTGGTATTTCTGTGCAGATCATTGCTACTCATCACGTTGGTAGAGACCACGTGTATGATGTTTGGAAGCATCCAACTTTTCAAATATTATTCTCCTGATGTAATCTTATTTGTTGTGAAAATCGTCGTGAGCATCTTATGGCTCGGCTATTTCAACAGCAGTGCGCAAGTTGAGCGCCTTTTCCCGACAGAGGAACGAAGCCATTCGACGGTGGACGTTGTCATTGTTGCCATTACGGCCATATTGGCACTCGTAGCGTCATATACAATTCTAAGTGAGTTGCAGCATGTGCTGATATAGCCATAAGGCGCAACAATAGTTTACCCGGATACGGACGCAGGCGCGAACATTGGCACGCCTGCGTCCGCGTGTTCTCGGCGCCACAGTCGGCAGTTTTGTCCGGTGGTGTTGTGTAAACGGCAAAAAAGGATTATTTTTGTAACCTCAAAAACAAGGTCGCCGGCCGGTATGGCCGCCATACCCGCAACTGCATAGACAATTAATACACCCAATACTATCGGCTTTATGAAAACAGAGATAGCTCAACGGCTCACAGTCCTTCGCGGACTTATGGCCAAGGCCGGCGTCAATGCCGCCATTATCAATAAGACAGACCCCCACCAGAGCGAATATATAGGCGCCCACTGGGCTTTTTTGCGTCGCATCAGCGGCTTTACAGGCAGTGCCGCCACCATGGTAGTCACTGCGGATAAGGCATTGCTGTGGACCGATTCGCGATACTTTATACAGGCGGCGCAGCAGCTTGACGGCACCGAAATCCTGCTAATGAAGGAGGGCCTTCCCGAAACTCCGGACATCCTGACGTGGCTGACGCACAACCTGCATCAAGGCAACACTGTAGGCGTGGACGGAATGTTGTTCAGCCGTACCGAGGCCGACAGCCTGGCTGCAACCCTCGGCGCTCGCGGCATCGAACTCAAGACAGACTTCGACCCTATAGCCGACACGTGGCCCGATCGTCCCGCGCTGCCCCAGGACAAGGTCTTCGTACACGACATCCGGTATGCCGGTCAGAGTGCTGCCGACAAAATTGCCGCTTTACTGACTGCGGCTGCCGACCTCGGCGCAGACGCTATATTCACCAGCGCTCTTGACGAAATTGTATGGACGCTGAACATTCGTGCACACGATGTGCCGTACACTACCGTGGTCACGTCTTTCTTGTATCTGTCGCCCAAGGGCAATACCTTGTTCGTAGACGAGAATAAATTGAATGAGGCCGTTCGTGCCCACCTCGCCGAGGCCGGGGTTGCCGTGGCCGGATACGGAGATGTACTGCCCTTCATTGCGGCATTACCGGCAGATATTCGTGTACTTGCACAGCCGGACAAGAATGCCGTAGCAGTCACTAATGCCCTTGGCAAGCGTGCCATATTGGCTACTTCGCCGGCCGGGATGCTCAAGGCCGTTAAGAATAAAGTACAATTGGCCGGCGTGCGTGCCGCAATGGAGCGTGACGGCGTGGCCATTGTTTCGGCCCTTATGGAAATCGAAAGACATGTGGACAATGACCTGCCCCTGACCGAATTGGACGTTGTACGCATCTTCCGCCAAGCACGTCAGGCTCAGCCGTTGTTTTTTGACGAAAGCTTCGGTACTATTGCCGGCTTCGGTGCGCATGGAGCCATCGTCCACTACGACCCCACCGAGGAGTCCAATGCGGAGATACATCGCGGCAGTCTGCTGCTGATAGACAGCGGCGCTCAGTATCTTGACGGCACCACGGACATCACGCGCACAATCGCCATAGGCGAGAGCACAGCCGAACAGCGCCACGACTTCACCCTGGTGATGAAAGGCCATATCGCTTTGGCTACCGCCGTATTCCCGCAAGGAACTGTCGGCATGCAACTTGATATACTCGCACGCCAATTCTTGTGGAAGCAGGGCTTGACCTATCTGCACGGCACCGGACACGGCGTGGGCCACTTCCTCAACGTGCACGAAGGGCCGCAGAGCATTCGCCTCAATTACGTGCCGGCGCCGATGACCCCGGGTATGATTACATCCAATGAGCCCGGACTTTACCGCGAGAATGTCCATGGCATACGTTGCGAAAACCTTGTGCTAACCACCGAGGCCATGACCACCGAGTTCGGCAAGTTCTACCGCTTCGAGACGCTGACGCTATGTCCCTTCGACCTATCGCTGTTTGATGTGGACATGATGACAGATGCCGAGATCGAATGGGTCAACGACTACCACCGCATGGTGTGCTCGCGCCTTACTCCGATGCTGAACAGCGCTCAGCGCACTTGGCTCGAAAAGAAAACCCGGCCACTGACGCGCAACTAACCACTTAGAAGTAAAAAATCAGAACAACATATACAAATGGCATTAATCATTCCACTGCGCGGACACACTCCGGTGATAGGCGCAGACACTTTTCTGGCCGAAAACGCCACCATTATAGGAGATGTCACCATGGGCGAAAAATGCAGCGTATGGTTTGGCACCGTCCTGCGCGGCGATGTCAATACCATCACCATCGGCGACCGCGTCAATATTCAGGATGGCAGTGTACTGCACACGCTTTTCCGCAAATCCACCATCACCATCGGCAACGATGTTTCCATCGGCCATAACGTCACTATACACGGGGCGGACATACACGACCTCGCCTTGGTAGGCATGGGCGCCGTGGTCATGGACAACGCCGTGGTAGGCGAAGGCGCTATCGTTGCCGCCGGCGCCGTAGTCCTGTCCAATACCACGATAGGTCCTTACGAACTGTGGGCCGGCGCTCCGGCCAAGTACATCAAAAAGGTAGACCCCGAACAAAGCCGCGAAATCAACCAGAAAATCGCGCACAACTACCTGCTGTACTCCCGCTGGTACACCCATCCCGACGAGCCCAACCCTCTGGACGACTGAAAAATCGCAAGATATAAATAAAAAAGGAGGCTTCGGCCTCCTTTTTTATTTATACACCATTTTTTGGTATATAGGTCAAAACGGGTGTTATAAACGCTGTAACTACATTGGGCTACAGGATATTATCATGGTTCAAAAAAAATTGAAACATCACTTGGCGAAACCGCTTTGTCCCTATGGGCCTGAATGTTATCTTCGTGGTATTCAAAAACTTCAAAAACTTGGTAAAATATTTGGCAGGGACGAAAACTATGTTTAACTTTGTGGCGCAGACCGCATCGCAGAAGCCCGGTCAGGGCTAAGCGGGTGGGTCGACAGACATAATTAGAAAGCGTTTATCCGCGCTGATTCTTGACGTTTCGGAATTCTCGCAAAATTCATTTAGATGTCAAGGATTGAGCAATGGTAGATGCCCGAGGATATGTAATTTTTCTTGCTTTCGGCAGTGTATTTCGAGAGAAATATGGCCGGACGCATTGATTGCATATACGAGCGTGGGCTTCTGCGTTGCCGTCCGACATCTAAAGGGCAATGCGAGAAGCCTCGAAACGTAGGACGGTAACAGATACAGATTCCTACGCTTTTTTTATTATCAACCAACGAGAGGATGACCGCGGCGCCTTCAGACTTCAATGAAAAACGTCAAATTTAAGCCATGGGTCGGTAAAGACTACCATGATGGAAACGAGTTCGGTAAAAAGATTCTCGTCATAGGCGAAAGCCACTATTGCGAGGATTGTGAAGATGTCAACGAATCAGATTGCCCGGATTTTACGCAAAATCTCATCCAAGAGTTAGTGGATGGTAAAACCGCAAGCTGGACAGGAACGTTCCGAAAATTTGAGCGTTCGCTCGTCGGTCACGAAACTACGCCGGAAGAATCGGCAAGAATCTGGAATTCGCTCGCGTTCTACAATTACCTGCAAACAGCCGTGCCCGGACCGCGTAAATCCGGCACCCCGGAAGATTATGACAAATCGGAAGACGCGTTCTATGAAGTTCTTAACGAACTTCAGCCGGATGCCATTATCGTATGGGGCGTGACCCGTATGTGGGACAATATGCCCTCGCGCGGTTGGAAAAAGGGCGATGAAATCGAAGTAGACGGACATCCCTTGAAACAAGGCTCGTATACTCTTGACAACGGACATGTAATCAAGGCTATATGGATAAACCATCCTTCATCGGGCTATTCATGGGAGCGGTGGAACAAAGCAATCAAGGAAGTCCTATGATGTAAAGAAGCCTCTCAAGAAGGTCTCTCATACTTGGTCGAGTAGCCGGGTAATCAGCATGGCTTTAAATGTCGTAAAATGGCATCAAAGCTGTTGACGACCAGCTACCGGCCAATTCTATGCGCTTAAATATATTGATAAACAGTTATTTGTTTAACTGGTTAAACGATTCGACTTCTTAGGGTCATTAACTAACTCAAAAAGTTATCGAAGTATTTTATGACACTACTCACACCCCTCAAAAATGATAAATCGGCACATACCGAGACCTCGTCTCTCATCCCAGTTCCCTTCAAGCGCACAATCATCCGACCGGTTCTCCTGCTCGTCCTATTGATCTTCTCCGCATCCTCTGTCCTTGCCTACGACTGTAAAGTTAATGGAATATGCTATAATCTTAATACGACAGACAAAACTGCGAGTGTAACACGAGGCAATTATATCGGCGATGTGGTTATACCTGAAGCTATAACCTACGAAGGGACAGCGTATTCAGTCATTTCCATCGACTATTCCGCATTTGAAGACTATTACGGACTGACTTCCGTGACCATCCCCAACTCCGTCACTTCCATCGGCCGCAGGGCCTTTGCTGGCTGCTCCAGGCTCACTTCCGTGGTCGTTGACAAAAACAACGGCATATATGATTCTCGCGACAATTGTAATGCTATTATAGAATCATCCACAAACAAATTAGTCGCTGGTTGTAAGAGGACTATCATTCCCAACTCCGTCATTTCTATCGGCGACGAAGCCTTCTACGGCAGCTCCGGACTGACTTCTGTGACCATCCCCAACTCCGTCACAGCCATCGGCTCATACGCCTTCTCCGACTGCTCCGGGCTGACTTCCGTGACCATTCCCAACTCCGTTACTTCTATCGGTGAAAAAGCTTTTTTCTGCTGCTCCGGGCTGAGAACCGTGATATTCAATGCGGAAAAGTGCACTAAAATGGGGTCTGACGATTATCCTGTATTTGATGGATGTACAAATCTCACGGCATTGACTATTGGCGATAAAGTTACTAGGATCCCTGCTGGAGCCTTCTCCGACTGCTCCGGACTAACCTCCGTGATATTTAATGCTGAAAACTGCGTCGGATTGGGGCCATGGGGCAATCCTATGTTTAGTGGCTGTACAAATATTACGACATTGACTATCGGTGAAAAAGTTACTGCTATTCAAGAGTTTGCCTTCTCCAAGTGTTCCAAACTAACGTCTGTGACGTTCAACGCTGAAAAGTGTACCCAAATGTTGTCAAGCCCACCCAATGATGTATATAGTGAATTTAGTAACTGTAAAAATCTTACGACATTGACCATTGGTGAGAAAGTCACTGTTATCCCAGACCACGCCTTCTGCGGCTGCTCCGGACTAACCTCCGTGGCATTTAATGCTGAAAAGTGTACCGAAATGGGGTCTGACGAATATCCTGTATTTGATGGCTGTACAAATCTTACGACATTGACTATCGGCGAAAAAGTCACTGTAATTCCAAACCACGCCTTCTCCGGCTGCTCTGGACTGACTTCCGTGATATTTAATGCTGAGAAGTGTACCGAAATGGGGTCTGACGAATATCCTGTATTTAATGGCTGTACAAATCTCACGACATTGACTATCGGCGAAAAAGTCACTATAATTCCAGGCCACGCCTTTTCCGGCTGTTCAGGGCTAACTTCCGTGACCATTCCTAACTCCGTCACTTCTATAGGAAGATCCGCCTTCGATGGCTGCTCGGGGTTGACTTCCATGTCTATCCCTAACTCCGTTACTTCTATCGGTGAAAGCGCTTTTTTCTGCTGCTCCGGGCTGAGAACCGTGGATATCCCCAACTCCATCACTAACATCGAAGGCTGGACATTTCAGGGTTGCTCCGGACTCACTTCCGTATATATTCCCAACTCCGTCACTTCTATCGGATACCACGCCTTCCTCGGTTGTTCCGGGCTGAGACGCGTGACCATCCCCAACTCTGTCACTTCTATCGGCGAATACGCCTTTTATGGCTGTTTAGGCTCCACTTCCGTAACCATTGGAAACTCTGTCTCCTCAATCGGCGATTACGCTTTCTACTACTGCTCCGGGCTGACGTCCGTGGCCATCCCTAACTCCGTCACTTCTATCGGCAACGGCGCCTTTTCCTGTTGCTCCGGCCTCACTTCCGTAATCATCGGAAACTCTGTCTCCTCAATCGGCGATAACGCTTTCTCCTACTGCTCCGAGCTGAAATCCGTGACTATCCCCAACTCCGTTATTTCCATCGGCGAGAGAGTTTTTTACAAATGCTCCGGCCTAACTTCCGTGACGTTTAATGCCGAAAAGTGTGCCGAAATGGGTTCTTACTACCGACCAGTATTCGAAGATTGTACAAATCTTGCGGCAATGATTATTGGCGATAAAGTCACGATAATTCCCGACTACGCCTTTTCCCATTGTTCCAGGCTTACTTCCGTGGCTATCCCCAACTCGGTCACTTCCATCGGTCACGGGGGCTTCTCCGACTGCTCAGGGCTGACATTCGTGACTATTCCTAACTCCGTCACTTCTATCGGCAAATACGCCTTCTGGAATTGCTCAGAACTGACAAAACTGGTCTCTCTGGCCGTGGCGCCACCCGTATGTGGCGATTATGCATTTGAAGGCGTTGATAAAGCTGCTTGCCATTTGCTTGTCCTGGAAGATTCTGTCAATAAATACAAGACAGCCGATGAGTGGAAGGAATTCTTGGATATCTCCGGATATGACGGCGTGGACGACGTGAGCGTGGACTCGCCGGGCGCGGTCTACGAAGTATACAACCTGCAAGGCGTGCGGGTCGGCAGCGGTATGCGCGAAGCGGAAATCACCGCCGATGCGCTGCCTCACGGCATCTACATCCTTGTATCGCCGCAGGGTCGCAAGAAGCTGAAAATCTGAGCTGATCCACGTGTCGTTCTTATTCCGCGAGTTAGGAATAATGAATTGGTAGAAAAAGGCACAAGACAAAAATCTATATATCGGATTTTTTGTCTTGTGCCGAAATTTGCCAAAATCGGGTCTCTGAACGGCGGCAAAATGGGGCTGCAAACGGGCGCAGAAAAATTCGGGTTAAAATATTTTGGTGTAACGGATTAAAATGCGTACCTTTGCAGGCCGATTATGTCCAAAAAGCATCAATTGGGCGCAGTCCGGCGGCACTTTTGGCCGAGTGCCGACGATGGCTGTGACCGTATTAACTAATTGTTAAACAAAATCTTAAAAGTGGATACTTTAAGCTACAAAACATCTATGCCCAACGCCCAAAGCGTCGAGCGCAAGTGGGTAGTGATTGACGCCACCGATCAGGTACTTGGTCGCCTCTGCTCCCAAGTTGCCAAGATTCTGCGCGGCAAAAACAAGCCCAGCTACTCGCCCCACGTAGAGTGCGGCGACTATGTAATCATTATCAACGCCGACAAGGTTGTCCTGACCGGCAAGAAGATGACAGACCGCATCTATCTCAACTACACCGGCTATCCCGGCGGTCAGCGTGAGGCTACACCCGAGGTCTTGATGAAAAAGTCTTACAACAAGCACATCAAGCCCGGCAAACACCCCCTGTTCCTGCGCGTACTCAAAGGCATGCTGCCCAAGAATCGCATGGGTCGTGCCCTGCTTGCCAACGTCCATGTCTACAACGGACCGAAGCATGACCACGAGGCTCAAAACCCCGTACTTATCGACATCAACAAAATGAAATAACGACGCATGGAAACAGTTAATGCATTAGGCCGCCGTAAGGCCGCCGTCGCCCGCGTGATACTCAAAGAAGGCACCGGCGTCATCACAATCAACAAACGTTCCTTAGAGACATACTTCCCCTCGTCCATTCTGCAGTATATCGTTAAGCAACCCCTGATGGTGCTCGATGTACTCGCCAACTATGACATCCACGTCAACCTCGATGGCGGTGGCTACAAAGGACAGGCCGAAGCTCTGCGCCTGGGCATCGCCCGCGCTCTCGTAAAGGTTAACCCCGAAGACAAAGCACTGCTGCGTAAGCATGGCTTCGTGACTCGCGACCCCCGCGCTGTCGAGCGTAAGAAACCCGGTCGCCCCAAAGCACGCAAGCGCTTCCAGTTCAGCAAGCGTTAATGTCCTCCGGCGGTATGGCCGCGGGTACCACACGATGCCTGCAAGCCGCTTAGCCGCCTGACCCTATAGCCCCGACGCCACAGACGGCGTCAATGCCCGACGTCGGAGCCCCGTGTTTAGTATCTAAACCCCGGAGATGGACACGTTCCCTACCCCAGGGTTGTAATTACCAAAAAGAACGTAAACAAACACCTACCATCAAATCATGGCAACCCCAACATTTGAACAACTCCTCGAAGCAGGATGCCACTTCGGTCACCTCAAAAGAAAATGGAATCCTGCTATGGCTCCCTATATATTCATGGAGCGTAACGGTATCCACATCATCGACCTTGTAAAGACCGCAGCCAAGATCGAAGAAGCTGCTGCAGCACTCAAGAGCATCGCCAAATCCGGCAAGAAAGTGCTGTTCGTAGCCACCAAAAAACAGGCCAAACAAGTAGTGGCCGACAAAGCCACCGCAATAGGCATGCCCTACGTCATCGAACGCTGGCCCGGCGGCATGCTCACCAACTTCCCCACCATCCGCAAAGCCGTCAAGAAGATGGCTTCCATCGACAAGATGAGCAAGGATGGCACTTTTGACAACCTCTCCAAGCGTGAGAAACTGCAGATTACACGTCAGCGCGCCAAGCTCGAGAAAAACCTCGGCAGCATCGCCGACCTCAACCGTCTGCCCTCCGCACTCTTTGTAGTAGACGTACTCAAGGAGCACATCGCCGTAGCCGAAGCCAACCGTCTCGGTATCCCCGTGTTCGCTATGGTCGACACCAACTCCGATCCCACGAACATCGACTTCGTAATCCCCGCCAACGATGATGCTTCCAAGAGCATCGAAGTGGTTCTCGACGCAGTATGCGCTGCCATGGCCGAAGGTCTGGAAGAGCGTAAAGCCGAGAAGGTAGATACCGAAGCCGCCGGCGAAGGTGCCGAAGAAGG